>Ga0209648_10000014_pt1 | contig 97173 bp, 99 predicted proteins | sample GraSoi2013_115cm_FD_185830 | JGI IMG/M metagenome (GOLD analysis project Ga0209648, IMG submission 185830) | Grasslands soil microbial communities from the Angelo Coastal Reserve, California, USA - Sample 9_17_2013_115cm (SPAdes) (version 2) | ecosystem: Environmental > Terrestrial > Soil >... | reverse complement strand
TGGCATGGCTCGGCTATGGAGAGAGCAAGACTTACTACCACACCATCGCCGAACTGGAGACTTTGAAGGGGTCGTCGCTGAGCCAACGGATGCGCATTGGCGGCACGGTGGCCCCGGGAAGTATTCGACACCTCCAGGGCCGCGTTGATTTTGTGCTGGAGGGAGAAGGGAAAACACTCCCCGTGAGCTACATCGGTGCTGACCCTCTGCCGGATACGTTTATAGACAAATCGCAGGCCCTTGTGGAGGGCCGCCCCGGTCCAGAGGGGCGATTTGTTGCCGAGGTGGTGCAGGCGAAATGCGCTTCCAAGTATGAAGCTGCGCCAGGAGGAAAAGCTGGCACTGCGCCTAACGCTACCGAACGCAGTGGGATGTAAGGTGCGGGATCTAAGGGGCGGGACGTGAGGGGCGCGAGGTAGGGCACCCGGGAGCTCCGGGGGATAGGCGGCATTGTCGTGGATGTATTCGGTTCCTTTGCACTCGTCCTAGCGTTCATTTGTGCGGTCTATGCGTTCGGCGGGGGCATTGCGGCAATCGTCACGCGCCATCCGCTGCTGATCAAAAGCGCGCGGCAGGCCGGGATAGCCACTTGCGTCCTGATTTTCCTGGCAACATTCAGCCTCGAATATCTATTCTTCAGTGACAATTTTTCCGCCGCCTATGTTGTGTCCCACAGCAATCGCGACCTTTCCACATTTTATAAGATAGCGGCGCTGTGGTCGGGGCAGGAAGGTTCGCTGCTTTTCTGGAGCTTCCTGCTGGCCATTTATGTTTTTTCGGTGCTGGTTACCTACCGGAACAAGAACGGCGAGTTGATGCCGTACGTCGGGGTGGTGCTGGCCGGGGTGCAGATTTTCTTCCTGACGCTGAATAACTTCGTAGAAAGCCCGTTCAAGGCGCTGGCGTCGCCGGGGGCGGATGGCGTGATGCACTTGGTCGCGCGAACGGATGGCAATGGCTTGACGCCGCTGCTGCAATACCCGGAGATGGTGATCCATCCGCCGAACCTGTATTCGGGGTACACGGGCTTCACGATTCCATTTGCCTTTGCGCTGGGCGCGCTGCTGGCTCGCTACCCGGGCGAGAAATGGATTCATCTGACGCGCAAGTGGACGATGATTGCGTGGATGTTTCAGTCGATGGGAATTCTGCTTGGCGCGCACTGGGCCTACGCGGTTCTCGGCTGGGGCGGTTACTGGGGCTGGGATCCGGTCGAGAACGCATCGCTGCTGCCGTGGCTGTCGGGCACGGCGTTCCTGCACTCCGTGATGATGCAGGAAAAGCGCGGAATGATGAAGGTGTGGAATGTGTGGCTGGTGTTCATCACCTTTCTGCTTTGTATCCTCGGGACATTCCTGACGCGCAGCGGAGTGGTCAGCTCGGTGCATGCGTTCGCCAATTCCGCTATTGGCAACTGGTTCGTGGGGTTCATAGGAATCATCCTGTTGGTGTGCTTCGGAGCATATTTCAAGAACCGTGATTACCTGAAGAGTGAAAACCAGCTGGACTCGATTGTTTCGCGCGAATCGAGCTTCTTGTTCAACAACCTGATCCTGCTGGTCGCCTGTGTTGCAGTTCTCTCCGGAACGCTCTTCCCGGTATTTTCTGAATGGTTCACCGGGAACCGCATCAGCGTGGGCGCACCGTTTTTTAATAAGGTGAATATTCCTATCGGCCTGCTGTTGTTGTTTCTGACGGGAGTTGGGCCGCTGCTGGCGTGGCGGAAAACTTCGACGGAGAGCTTGAAGCGGAATTTCGGATGGCCGCTGGGAATCGGAGTGGCCGCCGGTGCGATTGCGTTTGCGTTCGGCTTCCGCCAGCTCTATTCGTGGGTTTGCCTGATTTTGTGCGTATTTGTTGCGTCCACGGTGTTGCTGGAATTCTATCGCGGCGCAAAAGTGATTCGCGCGCGGTCAGGCGCTTGGTTCGTGGCGTCGGCTTTGGAACTCACGATGCGCAATACGCGGCGTTATGGCGGCTATATCGTTCATATGGGGATGGTGTTCGTCTTCATCGGACTGGCCGGCGCGGCGTTCAATCGCGATGTTCAGAAAGACATGCGGCAAGGAGACAGTTTGAAAATCGGGCCCTACACTTTGGTTCTACAGGGGTTCGACACCAAACCGGAAAAGAATTACACCGCGCAGCGGCTGCTCGTCGAGGTGCTCCAGGACAACAAGCCAACGATGATGCTTTATCCAGAGAAACGACGCTTTACCACCACCGAAGAGAACGGCACGATGGTGGCGATCCGTTCGACGCTGCAGGAAGATTTGTACGTAGTGTTCGCGGGAACCAGTCCTGATACTGGACTTCCCGTGTTGCATGCCTACTTAAATCCGCTGGTGAAGTGGATTTGGTTAGGCGGAGTTGTGGTGGTGTTTGGAACATTAGTGGCATTGTTGCCGAACCGCCGGGCAGTCTTGGTGCTCTCTGGCGCGCAACAACCGGCTGCCGCTGCACAGCCATTGGCGCACGGGCTTGCTCCGACGGTTACCATGCGAGAAGGCCATGACTAAAGCGCGCCCGATTACTGCGATCGCATTGCTGGTGATGTTCGCAATTACGCCGCTGCTGATTACCCCGGTTGGGGCGCAGCAACTCTCCGACCGCGCGAAACATATTGGCGGCAAATTCATGTGCATGTGCGGCTGCAGCCAGGTGCTCACGGAGTGCAATCACGTAGGCTGCACCACGTCCGCGAGCATGCTGAAGGAATTGAATGTGGCACTGGCGCAGGGCGATTCCGAAGATGCAATCACGCAGATGTTCGTCCAGGAATTCGGAACGAAGGTGTATGCGGAACCGCCGAAGTCCGGGTTCAGCCTGGTGGCCTGGGTACTGCCGAGCGCTTATCTTTTCCTGGGCACTGGTGTAGTGATTTTCGTGATTTTCCGATGGCGGAAGCAGGCGGCGCAAGCTACGGGGCCGGCGAGCCGCGCGCCGGGGATTTCGCCGGAGCAGTTGGAGCGTGCCAGAGCGCAAGTGTCACGCGAGACTGAGGATTAAATCGTGCCAGCTCTTCACACACTTGCGGCGATCCAGATCGCCTCCGGGGATTGGGCAATACTAGGCGCGTGCGTGGCGCTGGCCGTGGCCGTCGGTCTCTTCATTTTTTACATTCAGCCGGATGCTTCGGACCTTGCGCCGCACCGCACCAAGCTCGATCAACTGCTGGAGCGCCGCGACACCATCTACGACAATCTGCGCGACCTGCGTTTTGAATATCGTTCCGGAAAATACTCGGAAGGCGACTTCGAGGCGATGAAGACCGCACTTGAAAATGAAGCAGCGCTGGTGCTCGCGGAGATCGATCAGGTAACGGATGCGCAGGTGCGCCGTCCGCGCGGCACGCGACCAGCAGACGGGGGCGCGCAATGAAGCGTTCTTGCTGCGGGCGTTTGGCGCTCGTGGCCGGGCTCGCTCTGGCTCCGTTGGCGGCAATTGCTGAGGCTGGAACAGTTCACGGCACGGTGGTGAATGGCACAACCGGCAAACCTGCGGCGGGAATTGAGCTTGTCCTTATCCAGCTTCAGGGAGGAATGCAGGAAGTCGCGCATTCCAAGAGCGGCGCGCAGGGAGAGTTCACGTTTGACCATCCGGGGCTTGGCGCGCAGCCGATGCTGGTCCGGGCGGTGTATCACGGCGTGAGATTCAACCACGCGCTGCCGCCGGGCACGAGCACGGCGCAAGTGGATATTTATGAATCGTCCCAGGACGCGAAGACGATCAACGTGCCTTCCCACGTGGTGATCTTCCAGCCAAACGGCGCGACGATGACCGTCGGCGAAGAATATCAGATCGAGAACAAGTCGCAGCCGCCGACGGCTTACTACAAGGCCGAAGGCAGTTTTGATTTTGCATTGCCGGAAAACGGCCAACTGCAACAAGTAGCCGCCGCAGGGCCGGCGGGAATGCCGGTGGTGCAACTTCCGATTGACAAGAAGAAAAATCGCTATTCGATCGCGTTTGCGTTTCGGCCGGGGAATAGTTCGGTGCGGTACTCCTACGAACTGCGATATGCCGGAAACGCGGCGACGGTGAAGATTCCCACGATTTATCCGGGCGGCAGGTTGTTGGTTGTTGCGCCGCCCAGTGTGCAAATCAGCGGCGAAGGCCTGGTTCCTGGCGGTCAAGAGCAGGGAATGAATCTCTATAGCCGCGATGATGTTCCCGCGGGCACGCTCGTGGCCGTGAGCGTCTCCGGCACAGCACCACCGCCGAGCGCGAATGCCGCGGCGGATGAAGGCCAACAGGAACAGGGTCAGCAGGGCCGCGACACTCAACAAGCCGGCGGCGAAACGGCTGGAGTGAGCATCCAGGCGGTTCCCGGACGGCTGGATGGATTGAGGTGGTATCTGATAGCAGGATTTGCTGTTCTTTTTGCGATGGGCGCGATTCTGCTTGGACGCAAACCGGTAATGGCGGTAGCCGGACCAGCAGCGGTGACGGATGAAGTTCCGTCAGTGAAGAAGAAGGATGCCAAACCAAGCGCTCACGCTGCGCCGACAGCGCCTGTGGCCCCGACGAACGGGGCTGCCAGTCTTGCGGAAGTCGATGCCGCCATCGGCACAAGCCTTGATGCCCTGAAGGAGCGCCTGTTCCGGCTGGAGCTGCGCCATCAAGCGGGGACCATCTCCGAAACAGAATATGCAAAGGAACGCGGGCGGGCCGAAAAGGTGCTGCGCGATCTGGTGCGAGGCTGAGCGTTGAAGACCAGGAGTGATCTGCCCACCTCCGAGGCCGTCCGGTGACACCACCGAGTTTTTCTCCCACAGGAATCCGCTTCGAGAACATTGAAAAACGGTACGGCGGACTTTACGCGTTGCGGCGGATCTCGCTGGAAATTGCCGCGGGAGAATGCGTTGCGTTGGCCGGACGCAACGGTTCCGGCAAGACCACGCTGCTGCGAATTGCAGCGCGTCTCACGCGGCCCTCTTCAGGTTCGTTGAGTTTCGTGAATGGCCGTGGAGAAAAAAACGAGACGCTTTTGCCCGCGGGTTTTGTGGCGCACGCGACGATGGTCTATGACGAGTTGACGGCGGAAGAGAATCTTCTGCTCTTCGCGAGGCTGCAGGGAATCGCGGAGCCCGCGGCGCGTGCCGAGGCGTTGCTCCAGGAAGTCGGCCTCGAGGATCGCCGAAACTCATTAGTGCGCACGTTTTCCCGCGGGATGCGCCAGCGGGTGGCCATTGCGCGGGCGCTGTTGAATGAACCTACGGTGATTCTTCTCGACGAACCGGCAACGGGGCTTGATCCGCAGGGAGTGAACTGGTTTGCCGAGACAATACGCGGCTTGAGAGATTCGGGCAGGACGATTTTGATGAGCCTGCACGGGGAGTCGGAAGTGTCGAGCCTGGCGACGCGGGCGATACAACTGGATGCGGGATCGGTGGTCGGCGACACGCGAACTGGCGCCAACTTTCGTTCGATCCTCTCTTTTGCGAGCGCTTGAATGGCGCTGCTTTCCAACTCGGCGGTGCTGCTTGGCAAGGAGCTGCGCACGGAATTCCGCTCGCGGGAACTGCTCACCACGACGGTGGTCTTCATCCTCACGATTGTAGTGCTCTTCAGTTTCACCTTCGATCCATCTGCCAGCGAATCGCGCCGCTTCGGTCCCGGGCTATTGTGGCTGGCGTTTCTGTTTGCTGCGTCGCTGATGCTACAGCCGGGTTTCCTGCGAGAGCAGAATAACGATACGCTCAGCGCTTTGCGATTGTCGGTGAGCGATCCATTTGCGATTTTTCTGGCAAAGCTGATCGCCAACGCGATTTTTCTGCTGCTGACGGAGATGCTGTTGTTGCCCATTTTTGCGATTCTTTACAATGTTCACATCCTTGCCGTCTTTCCCCAGTTGGTGCTCGTTTTCTTCCTCGGGAGCGTGGGCGTGGCGATTCCCGGGACGGCTTTTTCGGCGATCTCGGCGCAAGCGAGAATGCGGGAACTCATGCTGCCGGTACTGCTGTTGCCGCTGTTGACCCCGGTCTTGATCGGAAGCACGGAGGCCACGGCTGCGCTGCTAGCCGAGAAGCCGGAACTGCGACTGGACTGGCTGGGATTTCTGGCTGGATTCGACGTCGTGTTTTTGACGGCGCTATGGCTTTTCGGCGAATATCTGCTGGAGGAATGAAGGCTATGCAAATTCAGCGGCAGGGAAGGCTTCTGCGCGAAGGAGGCTCCCGGTGATAAAAACCGTTTTTGTGGCGGTGATTCTGTTCACGATGATTGCCTTCACAGCGTACCTGGCTTTCCATTACGCGCCCATCGAAAAAACAATGGGACCGATCCAAAAGATCTTCTACCTGCACCTTCCTAGCGCGTTCAGCTCTTTCATCGCGCTGGGAATCTGCTTTTATGCGAACCTGCGGTACGTATTTTCGCGCGAGGCGAAGTGGGATTGGCTGGCGGTTTCCGCCGCGGAAGTGGGCTTGGCATTCATTTCCGTCGTACTCGTCACGGGGCCAATCTGGGCGCACCCGGTGTGGGGGATTTGGTGGACCTGGGATGCGCGTTTGACGCTTACCTTCGTGCTCTGGCTGCTGTACATCGCCTACTTGCTCTTGCGCTCGATGCTCGAAGAGCCGGACAAGCGGGCGCTCTTTAGCGCGCTGTTCGGAATTTTTGCTTTTCTGGATGTGCCACTGGTTTATTTTTCAATTCGCTGGTGGCGCACGCAGCATCCACAGCCGGTGATTCTTGGCGGACCAGGCTCCGGGCTCGATCCGCGGATGCGTATTTCGTATTTGCTGGTGTGGGCGGCGTTTACGGGACTGCTGATTTTGCTGCTGAACGGACGGTACAAGCTGGAGGCCATGCGCGCCAGCGTCGAAGAATTGCGCAGAGAGATGGAGGTACGATGAAAAACCTGGACAGCATTCTGGCAGCGTATTTGGCCGGGTGGGCCATTTTCTTTGTGTATTACATTTCGGTGGCGCAGCGAATGAACGCGCTACACAAACAGATCGAGCAATTGAAGAGTTCTTTGAGCCGAGGCAAGTAGCTTGGCAGGGAAGAAACGAGTCGGGATTGTGCTGTTCCAGCTTGGCGGGCCGGATTCACTGGAGGCCGTCGAGCCGTTTCTGCTGAATTTGTTTCTGGACCCCGATATTATTCCTCTCGGACCGTTCGGGCTGCTGCGCCGGCCTATTGCGAAGCTCATCTCTTCGCGGCGATGCGTACCGGTTGCCGGAAAGTACGGCCAGATCGGCGGACGGTCGCCGATTGGGACGCTCACGGAGCGGCAGCGCTGGCGGCTGGTCGAAGCGGTTTCGCCTTACATTGACCCGGTTGCTGTTGTGGCGATGCGTTACTGGCATCCCCTCACTTCGGAAGCGGTAGCTACGCTGCAAAAAGCTCAACCGCTAGATGAAATCGTACTCCTGCCGCTTTATCCGCATTATTCATATGCAACAACATTGAGCAGCTTGAAAGAGTGGCGCCGGGTTGCCGATCAAGCAAAGTGGGGCCAATCTGCCGGGAAACCGCCGGAACGGACGATCGACAATTTTCACGACCACCAACTGTACATTCAAGCGTTGGTTCAGCGGATTGGATCAGTGCTGCGGCAATTCCCGGACAGTTCGCGAATCCATCTGGTGTTCAGCGCGCACGGTCTGCCGATGAGCTTGGTTGAGAAGGGCGACCCATATCCAAAACAAATCGACGAGACTGTGCATCTAACCTGCGAGTTGGGTGCAAAGCAGTACCCGGGTTGGCCACGGACACACTTGCTTTGCTATCAGAGCCGCGTGGGTCCTGCAAAGTGGCTGCAGCCCCCGTTGACGGGGACGATTGAGCGGCTGGCCCACGAAGGTGGGAAAGAGATGCTGGTCGTCCCTATCTCGTTCGTCACCGAGCACATCGAAACGCTTCACGAGATTAACATCGAGGCGCGCGAGGAAGCTCAGAAGCTCGGCATCGAAACGTTTCGCATGATGCCCGCGGTAGGAGATTCGCCACTGTTTATCGCCGCGCTCAAAGACCTCGTGCTGCGCGCCGTGGGGATCGATGCCGGCGAGCCATGGGGACGGCTTTCCAGTGTGGCGAGTTAAATGTATAATCCGCGCCTGACGGACGGCTAATGACAACGACGTACAACGCGGGCGTGCATAGGTTCGCAGTATTCACGGTCTGCTGGACGGTTCTGCTTTTCGTCGCCGGGGCGCTGGTTACGTCCAAGGATGCGGCCCTTTCCGTGACGGATTGGCCGACTTCTCACGGCACGCTGGTTCCCCCGCTATCGTCGCTTCAGGGCGGCGACCTGTTTGAGTTTTCGCACCGCGCGGTGGCTGGCGGCTTGGGGATTCTTGTGCTCGTCCTGGCCGTATGGCTCTGGGCGAAGGAGAGCCGGGTTTGGCTGCGGTGGCTCGGGCTTGTGGCCGTGCTTGGTGTTGCGGTGCAGGCAATCCTGGGCGGGCAGGTAGTCATCCAGCTGCTTCATTATTGGCTGCCGGTTATCCACGCCTGCTTTGCGCAAATTGTCTTTGGCGCGGTGTTGGGAATTGCGGTGTTCACGAGCAAATGGTGGGTTTCCGAGCAGCCGCAATTGGAGGACAGTGGAAGTCCTTCAATTCATTCGCTGACGATTTTGAATGCTGGGGTCATCTACCTGCAGGTGATTCTCGGGGCGGGCTTCCGCCACAAGGACATTCCGATTTGGCCGCACATGGCTGGAGCGATGTTGGTGCTGGGGATGGTGATCTGGACGGCCGTCGCGCTGCGTAAACGGTTTGAAAAATCGCGAGAACTCTCCAAGGCGCGCATTCTGTTGCATGCGATTTTCGGGACACAGTTCCTGCTGGGTCTGGCGGCTTACTGGTCACGGCTCAGAACTGCGGACGCGCCGCAGCCGATGCCAGTCATGGTGACGCTGACGGTGATCCACACAGTGGTTGGCGCGATATTGTTCGGCTTTTCGGTGCTGGTGGTGCTGGCGTGCTACCGGTTGGTGCCGCGCGGAAGGGAAGTTGCTTCGACGGTCCCACGACAGGTGACCACCGGATGAGCACGGCACGCACGACCGAACTGACACTCTCTGCGCGCGCCAGCGGCTACGTTTCTCTGACCAAGCCGGATGTTTCCTTCCTCGTGCTGATAACGACTGCGGCCGGATACTACATGGGCGCGCGCGGCCCGGTTGCATGGCTGCACATGCTGCATGCGGTTTTCGGCACCATGCTGATCGCCGCGGGCACGGCAGCGTTGAATCATTACATTGAGCGCGAGTCCGACGGCACCATGCGGCGAACGGCTTTGCGTCCGTTGCCAAGCGGGGTATTGCAACCGCGGGAAGCGCTGGTGTTTGGCGTTGTACTGGCCATTGCCGGAGCCGCCGATCTTTATCTCGCGGCTGGAGTGCTGGCGTCAGGACTTGGCATTACGACTTGCCTCAGCTACTTGCTGGCTTACACGCCCCTGAAAAAACGCACCGTGTGGGCGACGTTTGTCGGCGCGTTTCCCGGGGCGATTCCGCCCATGATCGGTTGGGTGGCGGCGACGGGTTCGCTGGACCGCGGGGCTTGGCTGCTTTTCGGGATTCTGTTTCTTTGGCAGTTTCCGCACTTCCATGCCATCGCCTGGATGTATCGTGAAGACTACGCTCGCGCGGGGATAATGATGCTGCCGGTGGTCGACCGCGAAGGCACACGCACCTTCCGGCAGATCATTGTGTATGCGGCGGCACTTGTGGGCGCGAGCCTGCTGCCCGCGATTCTGGGGTTGGCGGGCGTGGTGTATTTCTTTGGTGCGCTGGTCAGCAGCACTGCTCTGTTGCAGGTATGCCTGTGGGCTGCCAGCAACAAAACAAACGCGCGCGCCAAGTGGCTCATGCACGCGACGGTTCTGCACATTCCTATTTTGTTGGGACTAATGGTCTACGACAAACTTCCGCGCTGATCAGAACGCTCTAAAAAGGACCAACTCAGGAAGGACAAGCTTACACTCATGTTTTCCCAACCTGCTCTCAATGCCTCTCTCAACGGAATCAGTGCGATACTTCTGGCGTGTGGCTACGCTGCGATCCGAGCCGGGAAGATGCAAGTACACAAGAGGTTCATGGTGTCAGCATTCTGGGTTTCCGTCGCTTTCTTGGCGTCCTACGTGACTTATCACATCCGCGTTAAGCAAGTTGTCCTTTTCCAAGGGCAGGGCTGGATCAGGCCGGTTTACTTCACGTTGCTGACCTCGCACACGATCCTGGCGATCGTGATTGTGCCGATGATTTTGATTACGCTGCGCCGCGCCTGGCTGGAGAAATTCGACAAGCATCGTGTGATCGCGCGATGGACGCTGCCGCTATGGTTCTACGTTTGCGTGACGGGCGTGATCGTTTATCTGTTGGTCTATCAGATCTACGCGTCTCCCGCGGGCTGAATTATCGGTTACAATCTTCGTGTACTTCGCGGAGCGCAGACAGCGTGGTGGACGCGTTTTCCCGGAAGAGATCCAATGAAAATCCTAGTAACGTCGCTCCTCGTAATCATGCTTTCCGCCAGTGCTCCAGCGCCCGCTCAAGAGGCTAGTACAGCACCGGCGGCCGCATCCGCGAGTGTCCCCGACGACTTACAACCGCTCCTGCGCTCTATCCAGGAGACCGTCGACGCGGTCATCGCTTCCAAGGAAGGCGAAAGACTATTTATTGAGTTTAAAGCGCTGAGAATCCCGGAGTACCAAACGTGGTTTCCAGCTACATTTGGCCCGGACAATGGGGCAAAACTCGCCTCCATCTATTCAGAGACTTCGGAGAAAACGGAAAGCCGAGTGATTGAGTATTTCGTTCTGCATGCGCCGCGTGGCGGACAGATCACCGCCACCCTGGCTTCGGGCGGCTCAGTGCCGCAAAAGACTGAAGTCCTACAGCAGTTCGATGACGCGATTCGCCGGGCGCTGAAGCAACCGGCACTTTTTTACCACGTACAATACACGTCCAGCTCCGAGTCTGCTTCTCCTACCGTCTATGCGCTGGGCTACCTGACCCTCGTTAACGGTGCTTATCGCTTGGTGGGTGGGAACGTACTGCGCGCCTTGCCCGAAATGCCTACGACGCGGCTTCGCATGGGCGGCAATGTGGTTGCCGCAAAGGTGGTCAGTAGAGTTACGCCGGTGTACCCAACGGAAGCCAGAATGCAGCACATTAGTGGCACGGTGCGCATGCATGCCATCATTGCGAAGGACGGTTCGATCAAGAACCTGGAAGTGATCTCGGGTCACCCGACTTTGGTTGACGCTGCGCTGGAAGCTGTCAGGCAGTGGCGCTACCAGCCGACGATGCTCGAGGGACAGCCCGTTGAAATCGATACGACGATTGACGTAATTTTCGCCCTGAATTGAAGCCGGGCGAGATCCACAGCACGTAATCTGATTAAAATGGCGGAGAATTTTCCTGCCGGAATCCCGGAGGCACGAGCGCTCCCGTCACGGATGAACGGATGGCTTGGCGAGTGCCGGACTTCGGAAAGACGATGTGCCAGAAGTCCACACAAGGATTGACAAAAGCCATGCCCACGAAGCGTCTCTCACGCTTTTCCCGCAAGGAAGTGACGACGCAATCCACCGACTTGGCAGTGTGCTCGTTGAAAACTTTGACGGTTTGGCCGGGAAGCAATGGAGTGTCCATAAGCACCAAGGCGCCGTGAGCGGAAACGACATAGGTGGAGGCCTTGAGGTCGATGGTTTCGCCTTCCGGCAGGCGGCAGCGCACCGTCAGAGGAACCTGAAGGGAAAGCCGTGTGGTGCGCCGGCGTTCTGGATAGCGAGTTCGCTGCATAAAGCCACCTGGAGGGACACTCAAGGCTGCGGTCCAAAATGGTGTCACGATCTCTATGAAAAGACAAGCTTTTTAACGATTTGGAACTGCTAGTACTTTTTGGCGCCGCGCCGGGAATCACTTTTGCTTGAGGACGGCAATCACAGCGTCCGCGAATTCTTCGGTGCCGGCTTTGCCGCCGACGTCCCGGGTCGTATGTTTTGCCTGACGGTAGACCTTCTCAAGGGCCTTCTGGATGCGCTCCGCCGCGGTTTTTTCGCCAAGGTGGTCGAGCATCAGGGCGCTACTCATCAGCAGGGCAGTGGGATTCGCTAAACCCTTGCCGGCGATATCGGGTGCGGTGCCGTGCACGGCCTCGAACATCGCGCATTCGTCTCCGATATTGGCGCTGGGCACAACGCCGAGGCCGCCGACCAGTCCTGCCGCCAAATCGCTCATCACGTCGCCATAAAGATTCGGCAGCAACAGCATGTCAAATTGCTGGGGATCCATCACGATTTGCATGCAGGCGTTATCCACGATGAGCTCTTTGTATTCAATGGAAGGGAATTGGGCCGCAACGACCCGGACCGATTTCAGGAACAGACCGTCCGAAAGCTTCATGATGTTGGCTTTATGGATGGCATGAATCTTTTTTCGGCCACGGCGTTTTGCATATTCAAACGCGAATTTCGCGATTCGCGTGGAAGCCTTCTCGGTGATGATTTTCAGGCTCTCGACTACACCTGGGACGACCTCGTGTTCGAGGCCGGAATATAAATCCTCGGTGTTTTCCCGCACCAGAATAAGGTCCACGTTTTCAAAGTGCGATTTGACGCCCGGCATGTTTTTGACCGGGCGCAAATTGGCGTAGAGGTCGAGCGTTTTGCGCAGCGCGACGTTCACGCTGGGAGCGCCGCCGGCAATGGCCGTGGCCATGGGGCCCTTGAGCGCCACACGATTGCGGCGCACGGATTCCACGGCTGCCTGATTGACGCTTTTTCCCTGATCGGCGGAGCTGTCCGAGCGGCCAGCGATTTCTTCCCAATCGATTTGCACACCGGTAGCTTCCAGGATGCGGCGGGTCGCAGCGGCAACTTCCGGCCCGATACCTTCGCCGGGGATAAGGGTAACTTTGTGTTTGATCATTGCATCTTATTGTAAGGCGAGGGACCCAGGCTTGTCGAAATGTGGTGATACCAGGCGTTTCACGGCAGGAACAGAGGGTTGCAACGCCGTTTGGGAGTTCTGGTATACTGTAAGTGTTGAAAGCTTCGCGGGTGCGCCCGCGAGCGGAGGCCAAGAGGATTTATGATTAATTTAACGCCCGTTGCAAGTACCAAGGTCAAGGAAATCATGAGCATGCAGAGCCCGGTACCGGTCGCGCTACGCGTGGCTGTTGTCGGTGGCGGATGCTCCGGTTTCCAATACCACATGGCGTTTGAGAACGCGACCACGGATGCAGACCAGGTTTTCGAGTTTGATGGTCTGAAGGTTGCCGTCGACCAGATGAGCTCCATGTATCTGGACGGAATCGAAATCGATTACATCGAGACGATTGAAGGCGCGGGATTCAAGTTCAATAATCCCAACGTCAAGAGCACCTGCGGCTGCGGTAGTTCCTTCAGCGTCTAATGCGGCGGGGAAGCGCTTTTCGCGCTTGCAAAACAATCCTTTGGGCTCCTGAGCAGTATGTTCAGGAGCCTTTTTTATGCCTGCTAGCCAATTCGACTGGGATGCCAAACACAGGCTTGCTGCTGAGGCCCCTCCCTCTGAGCCCGCGAGCATTGTCAGCGAACTGCTGCCGCTGTTGCCGGCCGGCCCAGCGCTGGATCTCGCTTGCGGCGCGGGAAGGCATGCACTGTTTCTTGCAGCGCGGGGCCAGCACGTCACGGCTGTCGATTTTTCCAGCGTGGCGCTGGTCACGTTAGAAACTCGCGCACGCGGCACGCACACCCCGGTGCGGCGGAGCAGCAGTATTCCCGCGACCGGGCGACACTTGCGCGGCGGCCTTGAATTGATCCAAGCGAATTTGGAGGAGGCGCAACTCCCGCAGCGGCGTTTCGATTTAATCGTCTGCGTTCAATACCTGCAGCGATCGCTCTTTTCTCAGATGGCGCGCGCTCTTCGGCCGAATGGCGTTCTGCTGATGGAAACTTTCACGCGCGCGCAACTTGAGTATGCAGGCGGCCCGCGGAACCCGGAATATCTCCTTAAAGCTGGCGAACTCCGGGAAGCTTTCCCGGAACTATGCGTTCTGTTCTACCGGGAGTTGCGCGCCGGGCAGGGAATCGCAAGCCTGGTTGCTAAGAAGCGGGGCCAGCGCGATTGAAGACAAATCGTCGTTCAGCAAGCCAAAGAGCCGCGCGCCAATGTTTGCAATCTGGGAGTTCCCTTCGTATGCTAAAGACCGAGAATGAAAATAGCGCTCGCGCAGTTCAATCCCACCATCGGCGACTTCCTGGGGAATGCCGCTCGCATCCTGGACTTGGCTGGACAAGCCAAGCAACGAGGAGCGGACCTTGCTGTTTTTACCGAGCTTTGCCTCTGTGGTTATCCCCCTCAGGATCTTCTGGAACGTCCGGCCTTTCTCGACCGGAACATGGATGAGTTGAAAGAACTTGCGTCCAAGATTCCTCTGCCGAGCCTCGTGGGCTACGCAGGGCGGGTGAAGAACACCTCGGGCAAATCGGTGGCCAACAAAGCGGCGCTGCTGTGCGGAGGGCGAGTTGTCTTTGAGCAGAGCAAGATGCTGCTGCCGACTTACGATGTATTCGACGAGTCGCGCTACTTTCAGCCCGCCGACAAACAAATCGTTTACAGCTTCAAGGAAGAAAAACTGGGCATCACGATTTGCGAGGATGTTTGGAACGATCCGAACTTCTGGCCGACGCGTTTGTACGAGCGCGACCCGGTGGTGGAATTGAGCAAGCAGGGAACCAGCGTCCTGCTGAATATTTCCGCTTCCCCGTACACGATTGACAAGAGAAACCTGCGCATTGAGATGCTGCGCGCCATCGCGATGAAGCAGCATCTCCCCGTGGTGTACGTCAATCAATTTGGCGGCGACGACAATCTGATTTTTGACGGCGCGAGCATGGCGATAACCGCTGATGGGCGTATAGCCGCGCAGGCCCTGGCGTTCCGGGAGGATCTGGTCCTGTTTGATACGGCCACGGGGAAAGGCGACATTCACGAGCAGCCGCCCACGGAAATCGCCTATGCATACGAGGCGCTGCTAACAGGCACGGCGGACTATGTGCGCAAATGCGGGTTCAAGAAGGTTCTCGTCGGCCTGAGCGGCGGTATTGACTCTGCCGTGGTTGCTTCGATTGCTGTGGACGCACTGGGAGCCGAGAATGTCCTCGGTGTTTCCATGCCGGGACCATTTTCTTCGGCAGGAAGCAAGAAAGATGCAACCACCCTGGCGAAGAATCTTGGCATCGAGTTCATCACCTTGCCGATCACGGATGTCTTTGAAGAATATAAGCGTGCGCTGGCCCCGGCGTTCAGGGAACGGCCTGTTGACGTGACGGAAGAAAACATTCAAGCTCGCATCCGCGGAAATTACCTGATGGCGCTCTCCAACAAGTTTGGATCGATGGTTCTGAGCACCGGCAACAAATCGGAACTCGCCGTCGGATACTGCACACTGTACGGAGACATGGCGGGAGGTCTTGCGGTCATTTCCGATGTACCGAAGTTAATGGTATACGAATTGGCGACCTGGATTAACCGCGAAAGGGAACTGATTCCCCGGTCGACCATCGACAAGCCCCCTTCGGCGGAGTTGCGACCCGGCCAGAAGGACGAGGACAGCTTGCCGCCCTACGACGTCCTGGACCGGATTCTGAAGGCCTACATCGAGGACTTGCGCAGCCCCCAGGAGATTGCCGATCATTACGGCTTCGATCTGAAGCTGGTGCGCGACATCGCGCTGCGCGTGGATCAAAACGAATACAAGCGCAAGCAAGCTGCGCCCGGATTGAAGATCACCTCGCGCTCCTTTGGCTTTGGCAGGCCATTTCCGATCGCGCAGAAGTTCATCCCCTAAATTCATGAGGCTCTCGTGAAAACAGCCCTACGCGTTTCCCTGATTCTTCTGTTCTGTGCGATCGCGCCGCAAGCGCGGGCGAACCAGGCACAATCGGCGACCGCAGCACCGGTAGCCGCTGCTCAGACACCAATCCAGAAGAATATCGAAGCCTACCTTCGCCATTTGTATGCTTTTGGGCCGGACGTTCTCCTGGTGGTAGGACCTCTCAAGGAAACCGCTGTGGAAGGCCTGCTGGAAACAACCATCAACCTCACCGTCGGGGAAAATAAGGAGATCGTCAAATTCTACGTCAGCAAGGACGGGAAGTTTCTTTTCCGCGGCGAGATGTCGGACATGACAAAAGACCCGCTCGTCGAAAACCGGTCACAAATCCAGATGAAAGATGCTCCTTCGCTGGGCGACCCCAAGGCGGCTGTCACGTTGGTGGAATATTCGGACTTTGAATGCCCGGTCTGCCGCAACCTCCACGACGTTTTGCGCGACCTGCTTCCGAAATATCCCGGAAAAGTACGCGTCGTCTTTAAAGACTTTCCGCTCGAGCAGCTTCATCCGTGGGCAAGAACCGCGGCTATCGCCGGCCGCTGCGCCTTCCAGCAGAATCCCGCCGCCTTTTGGAAGATGTATGACTTGGTCTACGACCATCAGGAAATCATTTCGGCGTCGAACGCTTGGACAAAAATGATGGACTACGCCGGCCAGTCCGGGCTGGATACCGAAACTTTCAAGGCATGCATGGCAACTCCCGAGGCTGCCGAGGCGGTCAACGCCAGCCGAGCAAACGGCCAGCTCCTCGACGTGAACAGCACGCCTACGGTCTTCGTGAACGGGCGCCGCATGGTAGGCGCGGATGCCCACCTGCTCGAGCAATACATCAACTACGAACTCGCTCAACTAAAGCCTGGAAAAGCTGCCGAGAAAAAGTAGGGAGAGGGAACAGCCCGAGGCGGGTTTAGGCCGCGGGAGGGACCAGAAACGCCTAAAAATCCAGCCTCATTTCTTAGTTAACATAATATTACGAGTACGGACTTGGGGGAACTAGAGGTTTCCGCCGAATGCAACTCACGATATCGTTTGGAATGCCCGCGCACGTCTCCCCTTATAAGGCAAAGCCTTTCGCGTGTCAATAGTCCTTTCGGACAGGTCCAAAAAATCCCGAACGCCCTCCCACACCCGATAAGCGGAGAGAGCACTTCTCCGATTAGGCACACTGAGAAACCGCTCCCTCAAACTTCTTTCGCGCAATCTAGCCCGCTCGAAAATAGTCGCGCCGTGCATGGCCAGCTACTTGTAGAGAGACTGAAAATGTTTGCCGACATACGCCGCGCCCGCGCCCGCAATGAGGCCGAACGAAGGCCAAAAACCGTGAACACCCTTCCACACGGTTATCCCAAACACCACGACGCCAACGACCTGTAAAACTGTTGGCAGTTTGAATGGCATGTTTCTCCTCCCTTTCTTACTTCAACTGATCCGCACCCGGAACGCCCGCCACTTTTTCGTAGGTCCGCAAACCACCAAGCCCGAGCATTCCGAGAAGCAAAGTCATAAGAGTCCCCAAATCCAAAGTAGGGAATGGCGTGGGCCTATGCATGAGATTGGAAATCCAAGTAAACAGCGGCCCGGCAATAAACTGACAGGCCAGACCCGCCCCACATATCCAGCCGATGAACGGACGCCAACCGGCAACAAAAGTACTGACATTCGCGGCCTCCGTTTTGTTCACTTCAATCTGCGCTGTCACTTGCTGGACTAACTGACTTTCGAGGCCGAGACGAATCTTCTCCAACTCAGTTTGGGATTCGAGAACTTTTTCAGGGGGAACCTTGAAGACCCCGACAATTTTAGCGAAAGCATCCCCGATGGAACCACCAATCAAACTCGCAGCATCAAAGCCCATTTTTACTTTCCCCTTCGCGCCAAAAGAAAAATAACCAGCCCCAATTCCACGACGACGACGACGCCCCAAACCGCAACCGCCGTTGCCGCATTCACGGCTTGAGCTTTGTACTCTTCGAGATTAGGCGCAAGCGACGAAGTCAAACCGGAAATGATATTGCCGAAACTGTTCACGGGGCCCCCACTGATTCCGCCCATCGAAGAGGTTTAGACAGGTCCTTGATCCCCGCCGTCTCCCCCTCGTAAGGAAGCTCGATAATCATTGCGTTCAGAACGGCCAAACCCGGCCCGCCGCCGCCGTCTGTGTCATGCAAAGCCAGCAATATCGAACCGGGACGGATGTACAGCCACCGCTTCAAAAGATTCACACTGTTGGAATTGCCAGCGTTGAAAATGACCTCAGGGGAAGGTTGCGTCCCTCCCTTGGAAATCTGATAGGACCTAGTGACCGGAGGCGCATTATTGTTAGCCAAAAAATCGGGATTCAGAATGGCCTGAGGATTGAATGGAGTGGTGCGAAAAGAGGGGACCACCATAAACGACCAACACGCGGCAGTATCGGGAAAAGTCTCCCAAGCAGAAAGCGCCAAAATAATCCAAAAGAAACCGTCCGGCACAACGTCCGACATAGCATAAGGCCGAAAAGGGGCAAACCCGCTAGGACCAATCCACTGCCGATAAATCGCGCGTTGTAGAACAGAAGCCCTCATAGAAAATCGGGAATGCATTCCCCGGAAGCCACGTCGATATACGCAAGATCAATCACCACGCCGTCACCCGCGACCACGGCCTCATTACTATCAATGAAAGCCAAAATCTTCCAACGCTCAGGAAGGAAGAAAGGAAAATTTATCAGGCCGTTCACCGAGGAGCTATTGAGACTTTGCATGTCCGCAAGCCCGCTAGAGCCGCCGACAGAAACCAACACCCCGGCTCTCAAAGGAGGATTGTTGTTCGCCCCGAGAAAAATAGGACTGGCGACATCGCTTAGAGGATTTATGACCCGATCCGCTTCCCCCGGAGGAATCGCAAAAAAATGAACAATGCGCACAGCACCGGCCACCGAATGATACCCAGACAATCCAAAGATAATCCAGACATGGCCATCGGGCACGGCATCCGTAACCGCGAAAGCCTTGTTAGCGGTAAACGCCTGGAATCCCGCAAAGCGCCGCGCTTCCAACCGGGAATAAAAATTCGCCTGAGAACTCATCTCCGAAACTCCCGCGTCAATTGCGAGCCTTTCACAGCCAAATAAGTGATCCCGCCGATTGCCGCCAAAGCAATCACCGTGTAAACCAAGCCCTCAAGAGTCTTGAGAACTTTCAGAGAATCGAGCGTGCCAAGGATGGGGACGCGAATAGATGCTTTCAGCGAACCGTCAGGATTATGGGGATTGGCGTCGTTGATATTCAAAACAGAGTTGGCATCCCGATCCGCTTGATCCTGTTGCGCCTTGACCTGAGCAGGCGAAAGCCCCGCCCCCGCCGTCGCAATGTCGGCCTTCGTTGCAGCGACAATATCCGCCTTAGTGTACGGGTCGACGTTGCCGGTCCACGCGCTATAGACGGTGCCCACGGTGTTGCCCAAAATGGTATTCCAAAAACTCATTTACGGTGTCCCTGCCGCATTTGCGTAAGCTCGATATAATCCTCCAACTTCTGTTCCAAATTGGAAAGCCGATGCTCTGTCGCCAGCATGTGCGTTAGAATCGCCAAGGTGACAATGGCGACTTGCGCCCAAGATTCCAACCGCCGTATTCCATCCCCACTCAAATGATTCACCTTTGCCCCCCGATAAAACTAAACCACGTCGCCCGATTCAATGGGGGTCGAAACAATCTCGTCAACGCTAACAACTTCATCCCAATTCAGAGGCGCCTCAACCGCGAGAGCCTGCCCGCTATACTCGCCGGAATGCCCATTGCGAAAATGAATGCGATAAAACTTCGCCGGGTCCGCCGTAAACTTGGAACGGTCATAGACCGCGACCGTATCCGCCGCCGCTTTCTTCGTTGTCTTTGCCATTGAAGTTACTCCCTTCAAAAATCGTTTTTGAAAAGCGCGTAGTTACGATTGACCTCGTCCCGATAAGGAAGGTTTCGCAACTCTCCGCTCAAGACGCGGCCTTGCCCCACATTGTAGGCATCTATGGTTTCCAACCTGACCCCGGCATCATGGAGTTGCAAAAGCAAGCGGGCAGAGGCCGTCAAATTTGTTTGCGGATCAAACAGTTCCCGCGCCTCAAGGCCAGGGATGAAAAATTTCCCCGTGCTTACGCGAACCTGAGCTAAACCGAGCGAAGGATTGACGCCAATTGAAGCGGGATCACCGCCAGCCGCGATGAAATCGTGAAGCAGCCGCCGTCCCGTGGAACTTGAAGGCGAATAGGTCTGCCCGTTTATCGTGAAAGTTTTCTCAGGATTCACGGCCTCTTCGTCGAAGTCGGTTTCCTTTTTAATGATGGCTTTCAATAAAACAGGATCAACATTCTCCGCCCCGGCAACTGCCGAAATCAAAGCGTCCCATTGATTCCCGATGCCCGACTTGGGCTTAGAAACAGGCGCGGGAGCACCCCCCGCCGTAGGCTGTTCGCCATCCGCCGCAAACTGCAATTGCCCTTGCGCCGGTCCCTGAAAAAGAGACGAGAGCTTAGAGCGGTAGTAATAAGCCACAGCGCCTACCCCCGCAACCAGAATAATCACAGCCGGAAGCACTTCCTATGCCGCCGTTTTCTTCTTATACTCTTTGTAGCCGAGGTACAGAACGATCCCCCCGACTACGATCCAAAGATAGTGATGATGCTTCATACTGTTGGCCTCCTCAGCCCTGAAAGTAACCGCAAACCAAGAACGATCACGCCTCCCACGATGAAGGCGGAAATAATCGGGGTATAGTCGCCGGAAGCCACTACCGCCGATTCCTTTTTCAAAAATTCCGAAATCGACCTTGCAGCGCCAGCGACAGAACTCTCAATACTCTTAGTCGCCCTAGAGGCGGCCTGAGAGAGAGTTGATTCCGCCTGTTGATAATCGAGCTTTCTTTTCTCGATTGCCGCGCGGAAGAACCGCTCATAAAAACATGCTTCATCACAACGGTTCCCCGTGTCGTGAATGATGCCGGATACTTCACTCCGCCATGCCGTGAAACCCGCTTCCATTTCCTGAACGGCGGTAACGTAGTCCCACTGACCGGACTGAACATATTGATCCACTTGAGCGAGAAAATTCTGAGCATCGGGGACCGCTTGGCAAAGAGTCGCCTGCTCGTTGTGGACGGCCTGTTGATGATGCTGGAACGGGAGCGTAATTAGGCTAATGGCACTACTCAAAATCTGTCCGACAACGGGAATAGCGTTGAGCGCCGTTGTGCCGATTTTGATTGCCGCGATACCGGCCTGCAAACCCGCTTGGGCAGTCGCAAGACCCAATTGTGTCCCGACCCCGATCCCGCCTGAGGGAGTAGCGCCGCCGCTACATGGCCCGTCGTGATAATCGGGAATTCTGCCCGTCTCAGCGGCAGAGCGAAGCATGGGAAGATAGACTTTCAGAAGATGGCCGGGAACTCCCTTCGAGCCAACAGCCGCGACGATGGTATCCGCGTTTCCCTTAGGTTGCGGAATCGTGGAACCTAGATTCGAGACGGTGTAAGCAACTCCGGGCATTAAAGAGCACCTTGCTTAACATCCCCGTAAATCCAAACCACGGTCCCCACAAGGATCAAAATAATTCCCGTCCAAATGTAGGGGGCTTTGGAGAAACTTTTCAACGGCGCGCCTTTCGCGTTGCGAGAATAAAAACTGCAACTCCGCCCGCGAGAACGAGCGCAATTCCAACTCCCACGACAAGGGGAGGAATGGAGGAGGGACGAACGGGAGCCGACAAACTATGCGTGGGAGCCATCTGAACGGCCCCGAATGAAACGGGTGAAAACCCCGCGTTATTAACAAGAGGGACGGCACGAACAACCGCCTGATTCCGCAAAGTGGCCAACGCCCCAAGCCCTACATTGATACCGGGAGAAGCATCGGCAGGGACAGCATAATCAACCGCCGAATAATCCCTCTGCAACGTGCCACTCCGAGAACTCGCAACCACGGCAGGCTCACCGCCCGTAGTCCCATAGACGCCAGTGCCGAGAAGGAGATCAAGAGAAAGATCGGCCATTTTTCAATTGCCTCTCACGATGTAAACCACTCCGCCAATCACCACGACGGCGATAGCGACTCGTGCCCACGCCGGAAGTTTCGCAAACTGTTGCCACCAAGAAAGAGATTCGAGCGTGCCGCTAGGAAGAACTTCCCCCGCCTTGCCGGATGATGCAGCGCCAGCCACGCCAACCGTTGAGACAGCCGGAATATCCCCACTCAACAGCACGCCACTCTTAGGTTGGTTCCCGTCGCAACAGCAAGACATTCCGGGCCTACCTCCGGCCAGCGTAAACAACAAGGCCGACAATTGCCGCCAGGCCGACAGTCACAGCCGCGAACATCCCCCAATTCGTCTTGTGAACAGGCGGAACATTTTGCGAATACTGCGAGGGAGAAAGCAGGTTCGACCTTGGAGCTTGCGTACCGGCAACCTGAGCGAGCTTGGCGATACCGACACCCGCGAGAGCCCCGGCCACATTGAGGCCCAAATTCTCGAAAGCCGAATAGACCCCGTTACCCGAAACCGTAGTATCCCGAACGGTACCAAGCGTGGTCGCTTGAAGAGTTTCTATCGCCATCCCGGCCCTCTTTCGGCATCAGGGAGGAGGCCCGAAAGCCTCCTCCCGTCAGCCAATCACAAGCTAACGATTTAGCTTTGAATACTCAGACCGCGCGCACCTGCAACGCCTTCGGGATGATGCGCCGTCCGTGAATCCTGATCCGGCGAATCGTACCCGCGCCAAGCGTCACATCGAATTTCTGCTCAACTCGATCCGTGAGAGCTTCAATAGAGCGCGTATACATGCCGTCCCGCAACGCGCCGATGAAGATGGTTCCGGCCAGAGATTCCGCCGCGCTGTTCACGAAACGCTCACGGTTCGACCGTTGAATCAGGGGGTAGTTTTTATCCCCTTGCGGAGTCCAGATGCGCCCCGCACTTTGAATCGTGAGAGAGTTGATAAGCGTGTCGTCTTTCACGCTGTCACGCTCTGCGATGTAACACAGATGCGTGTAATAGAAACCCTTCTCCAAGAAATCTTGGAGATCGGGCTTCGTGGAAAGGATGTCGATTGTCCGCTCGAACTCCTCGACGGCATTGAAAGTTCCAGCCACGCCATAATCGTAATCGGCCCAAACTTCCAGCGCCAAAGTTGTCGGGTCCCAAGTGTTGGTGCCGCCCGTAAACAACGCCTCACGGCCAGTGCAACGCACCTGGAACTCATAGGAAGTGAACAGGGACATAGGCAAGCCCCATTCGACGGGATTGACCGAACCGGGTTGCTTGAACAAAATAGGCAACTGGTAGTCAACGTTAACCGTTGCCGCCGCGTCTGGAATCGTCGTTCCGTGAATCGAATAGCCACGGTCAAAAATCCCCATCTGAATGATTCCGCGAGGGGTCATGGCGTTCTTGGAAACGAGGCCGAGCGTAGGCGAATGCCGCGCGGTAATGTCCACGATCAAGGACTCAGGATTATCCTGCCCGGTCGCCACGCCCGCGCCCGCGCCCGCGATAACAACCGAGCCGACTACGCGGAGAAAAAGCGCCGAGATCAATTCCTTTTGGAGATAGTCCTTCAAATCGAAACGAATCGTTTGCGTTCCGTTCGCTACGGCAGCGCCGCGAACCGGCCAAGGGAAAGACGCGAGCTTTTTGTATCCCCACAGTTCAGGTGTCATACTCTCAGCCTCCTACGGCTTAGAAAATTTCTGCTTCAACTGGCCCCACAAACTCAAGACGTGTGACTTCGCGGACGCAACCCAAGTCGAGGGGCCATCGTGCAACCCAAGGCCCGATGTCACGACCACGACAAGGAAGGCAAGGACGGCATAGCCGATTGCTTTTTTCGGGGGAGGTACATAGTCGCGGAGAGCCATCAGAAAGACTCCTCGAAAAAGGGCTTCGGGACCGCCACGCCGTTGTGCGCGGGCCGTTTGGAGGCCCCGGCGCGCCGGTCCCGAATATCGCGGTAAGGGGAAAATGCGTCCACGGGCAAACCCTACCACGGCAAAATTCCTATACGCGCGCGCACGTAGGGTACCCCCTTGACAAGCTTTTCAGGTTTTGGGGATTTTCGAGAAAGAAGGGCTTTTCTTCAAATCAGCCAGAAGCCGATAGAGACTATAGTAAGCCTCCCGATCCGCTGTGCAACGCCAACGATTCCCCGCACCGAGCCATTTCTGTTTTGGAGAATAGTTCCCACGGATGGTAAACCTAGACCGGATTCGCAGCGAATGAAGAACGCGCTCAATAATGGCGATCCCACGAGTAAAATCAGACGCCGGAAGTTTCAAACCATGATCCAGCAAATCATCAAAAGAAGTCCTCACTTCTTTTTTTCTCCGGGGGCCAAAAACCTACCCACCAAGCTTTCATTGCGATACGCGGGAGCATTGTCGGACCACTCAAGGCAAACGTGATCCGGCAAACTCGGAAGGGACTCTCCCAACTGAGCAGGGAAGTAATTTTTGGCAACATTTAGATCGTTCTTTTCAGTCATTCGATAGAAAGACATTGCGGAAGCATTCGCGCGTAAAGTCGCATGGACAAACGAAGGACGTTGCGCCGTGCCGAGAAAACGTAAGCCCTCATGCCTTCCGCTAATAACCGCTTTTTGAATCAAAGAGGGAAGGGCATTCGGAGGCCCGGAGGGAACAAAGATGCCTAATTCATCTATCGCAACCGTGCAATGCTTCACGCCCATCAAAAGACCGCAAAGCATGTTCAACTGTTGAGGATGAAAATTCCGCAGGTGAATCATAACGCGGAATCGTTGCTTCAACCGTTTGCGAAAATAATCCACGAACGTAGTCCCGAGCCAGCGACAGCGTTTTGTCACCAAGTATTCAGTCTCGTCGAAAAACGGCCATTGGTGATCCCATCCCTCAACTTTCGTGAGGCTTCCGCACTTAGGATCAACTCCCACGACGCGCTTATCATTCCTGACTTCATAGAACATCCGAGAGGTTTTCCCGGTAAAACTCTTCCCGAAAAACAAGCGGACATAATCGTCCGCCGTCATTGAACCTTACCCGTGCAAGGAAGATGCGCGAACGCCTCCCTTTGAGTGTCGAAATCGTTTCCGCATACATCGCAATGTATCTTCTCCCCTTCCTCCTGTGGCGTGAGTATTTCCGTGGCAGGTTTCGACTTCGCAGCCTCCGTCCTCTCTCGAATTTTCAAAGAACGCACTAGCCGATACTTCTGATAGTAGAGAACACCTAGCATCGCAACCAAATCGGCGAACTCCGGATATTTGTTCACGACGCGAGCCAACATAGCCGGAGCGATTTTGTCCGCTACCATCTGCAAAAATGTTTGCATGGTAGGAGCGCCTTTCGCGCTCTCTTCCTCCGTCAAAGCCCAAGCCGGGTGATCTAAGCGCGCAAGCGGATAGAAACATCCTTCGAGCGCCCCTTGCGCCCATTCCACCTTGACGATAAGTTTTTCCCCTTGCCTTTCGGAAACAGCGCCGGGAGTTTCCTCCGCCCTTGGCGGTTCCGTAAATTGACGGGCAGCATCCTCAAAGGAACTACCACTCATCCCCGCCGGATTCACGTCCTTGGGGTTGCTTTTGGGCTGCTCTTGTCCCTCTTTGTTCTTCACGAACCACATTTTTCTTTTCCTCCAATCGAATATTGGCCTCTTTGAGTTGCAATTGCAGAGACAAAATCTGTTTGTCTTTCTCCTCTTCCCTCAACTCCAATTGCTTCACCATTTTTTCGAGAGTATCGAGGACCTCTTGATCCTTCTCGAATTGCGCCAAGCGACCAGACTTAGCGTGAAGGACTCGCCCATCCGAGGAAACGGAGGACGCGCAAGCGGGACAGGTTATCGCCTGCCCCGCAACCGTTTCGTTTTTCTTTACGCGAGGCATCGCTATGGCCTTTCAATCTCCAACTTGAAGTTAAGCCGGTCGCTATAGCCTTCCTTCTTTGCTTTCTTCCGGCCTTCGCACGTAAGCGTCACAATGTCCTTGAGCAAAATGCCGCCACCTAAAGGTTTTCCGTTTTCATCCTTCGCGGTATCAATCGCCATTTTTATTCCGGCGAGGTTCCCAACGCTTACCCGATCCCACTCCTCGCCATCGACTTCGATTGCTTCACTCAGCAAAAGAACCATCGCTTTGGCCTTCACTAAGACCCCTTTTCGTTCAACCTCCGTGTCAAAGATTTTGCTAACAATTCCCGTAACTGCTTTTCCGTCGGTCCAGAACTCTGCCCCGAGAAACGGTGCATCAGCATCGACTGTTCTTCCTGCAAAACGCTTTCCCATTCTTCCCCCTCTTTCGCTAGATTCAATAACCCTTGAGAATAAGAAACAAAGGCAAGCCCTTCCTCATCCCCAAAGAACGTAACTCCCGAACGGTGACAAAGAAAATACTTGCACCACAAACCGGGAGAAGCCTCATAGCCCACGTGCCGCACCTTTAGCTCTGCCATTCCTGCGCTGCAAACCGGGCAAAGGACTTCGCCTTCTTTATTTAGGCGATAATCTAACCAACCCAAGTTGCGTCGTGAATAGGTTCGCTTCCATTGCACGTGCAGCAATAAAATCGCCTGTTGGTTCTCGCTCAACGATTTTCTCCGCAGGCGGATCACTCCCCGAGTCGAATAGCTTCAATTGCCGCGTACCATCGAAAGCCAAAACGGTTTGCGAGATATGTACTAATTCACGGCAACGAACTCCAACCATCCAAGTGCACATCCCGCACTTACAACCGACGAGAGCGAACTTATCCGCCGTAGGGTCAGAAATCTTTTCGACTTCCGCATCTGCTTCTTTCTGAATCCCAAGGAAGGAACCAAAAGACTGCATTCGACGAACATTCTCAAATGCCGTGAGGAAAGTATCGACTAATTCAGGAACATGGCCGAAAGACGCGCTTTTCGTAGCGTATTTGATTAATTCTCTGAGCGCAGAACGATTGATGCGCCGCTTCCCATGGCCTCTTTTATCAGTTCTGCTAGTTCCGTACATCCGCTCAAGACGAATGACGTGCGACCCGGACGTAATTCGTCTCCAACTTCGCTTAAGATTGCCGAGCCAACTGCTTGGCAACGCCCTCCGGCACTCAAGAAGTACATGGAGATGGGGGTGCCATTCTTGAGTCTCGGGGTTGTTTGTAGTTTCGAGGGAATAAACCCCTCCCCTGACTTCCTCTTTCCACGCATCTAACCCCCTCAATCTCGCAAACTGTTTGTTCAACCGCTTGAGACTTTCGCGGGTTAACTCTTTCGAGTTCTTAACCGTGAGAGTCAAAAAAAAGTAGTGGTACTTCGCCTGATTGATGCGTTTGAGGATTCTTTCCTGTAGCGGTTTCGACCGGCGCGCCGCACAATTCGGGCAGAAAACAGAATCGCAGTAGTGAGGAATGAGTTTGTACGATCCACACGGGAAATTGATGCGCTCAAAGTACCTTCCGCACGACATTAGCGCCCTTGCTTGCTCTTCGCGGCCACACTTAGCCATAGACCACACAACCGCCATTAAGTGCTTGAAACGCCGTTTGTTGCGTTCTTTCTCGATATATGCGGAAGTCGATCCGACGAACCTCTGACCGTGAGATGTTCCTATAGGGGTATGAACATACTGGCCTTCGGCACTCCGCGCTACCGCGCTCCGGCCTTCGGCCTCCCCTCCCCCCGCCCTCCCCGCGCAAACCCGGCGCGAGGAGGGAGCGGATTTACCGCCTAGAGGTTGCATGGACCCTTCCAAACCCGGATAAAAGGCGAGCGGATCAACCCCTGAGGCCGGGAGTCGCGTCCCCGCGTTGCTCCCTGTTAGTGTCAACCCGCTCGCCATCCCGCCTAGCTTTCCGGTTAACCGCCTGTGGAGGCCGGTTTACCGCTCGCTAAAATTTTCCTGCCACTAAGAGCCATGCCCATGCGAGCATTGCCAGAACGAAAAGGACGAAGCCCGCCCAAAAAAATCGCCAGCGCCAACGCTCGCGCTTTTCAATAGCACGCCGGATTAAATCCTCTTCCGTCACTGGCCATAGACGTGTCATTTTCCTGTCCCCCTGTTTCTCGCCGGCGCCGGCGCCGCGGAGCTGGAAAGAGGGGCAAGAATTTTCACCTTGCCCATGTAGAAAGAGAATTGACGCCCCTCATGCTTCCAAACGAGATAGCGGTAGAGTTTGCGTTTTAGCTTGATTTGACACTTTGCAAACTCGATCCGCCCGTAAAGGTTGCGGCCAACAGCAACATAGATATCCGGGTATCCGACAGAACGATCCGGCAGAGTATGTCCCCCTGCCCGCGCGATCGTCTGTTTCTTACGGGAGAGCGCCCGTGTCGATCGACGTGCCTTGGGGGGTAAAACCATCTATGCTAAACTCCGTCCACCATGCAAACCGAAACCTTGAACATCCGAGCACTCGAAAACCTGATTCACTGGCTTTTCGCTTTGAGCCTTGTGAATCTCCTCTTCACGCTGGCCGTTGCCGACCGCGTGAGGAGACTAGCCAAAAAACTGAAAGGGAACTAGCGCCCCTCCAATTTCCTGAGCCGCTTTTCCATCCCCGCGCGGAAGTGTTTCGGGGTCCGACGATGGGCCAGAGCTTTCTTGAGGCCCCTGATTTGTTCTTCCCGAGTGAGCTTGTGACGTGCCATTTTTCCTCCATTGGCCGGTTTCCCGGCCTAATCCCTTAGCGGGTCCCTCTAGATTCCAGCGTGTAGAAATCCGCGCCCTTGAGCCGGAACACCGCTACCCGTAAGCATTTGGCGCATAGCCGCCCTAAAGTCTTGCGCGCCTGAATCCGCTTCCGCGTCCTTTGCCGAGTACCCGGCCCGACTTCCATAGCAACTCCCGTGATAGTGAAGAAAGGCCCCGTGTGCGCCCGCCCGTTATCGCACCACTGCGTTTTTTCCACGATCCCCCGGCCTCTCCCGCAAGAAGGGAGCGCACTGCCCGTCACAAGCCCCATGCGCCCCGTTTCCCGCGTCTTTGCCGATCCGTGTCCTACAATTCCAGTAGAGGACACAGAGCCTCCGCGTTGAAGCTAGAAGGCATCTTTCGGCAAGTGTCGTTTCAGGTGCGATTCAGTTAGAACCGTGACCGAGGAAATCCGAGCAACGAGGAGGGAGTCTTTCCCTTTTTCATCGCTCAGATTTTTTGACGCAACTTCCCGAGCGCGTCTCTTGTCCGGCCCCTTATACAAAGGAATCATCACTTCATCCGCCTGTCTGAGCACCCACCAAACCGCTTTTCCCTTCGGCATTTTTCACCCTTCCGTCAACACGGGCAGTCACACGCCTCAACAGACTTTCGGCGCGTGATTCTGTTACCGCTGACTCCATACGTTGTGACGGGAGAACAGTCTGACTTTCCAAACCGTCGAGATAGACAGTTATGCGATGAGGATTCTCCTCAGTTCCGTAACAATCGAAACGAAAACCATTCTTCCGATTGAACGGTTTTACCGCGAGGACTTGTCCACAGACGGGACATCCCCAAACAGGCGCATCTGTTCCCATGTATTCACCGCCACCCCGAAAAACTTTCTCAGCAAAACGAGACGGGCGAGCATGTTCGGCTCTTGAGCAATCGCACGCCCCACGATTCGCGCAACCATTTGGAAAAGTGCGATGCCTCGACAATTCGGACAGCGCCGCTCGCCATCGGGGACCGGCCAAGAGCAACGCTCGCAAAGGCGCACGGGGACAGAACCAAAGGTTTGCAACCCTTCGACCTCTCCTAACGATGCCGCGCCCACCGCCCCTTGCAAGGAACTCATTCTGGCACCCAAACCTTACCGGGATGCGCGAGGCGAACATGGCCGAGCAAAGCCCGCATAGCGCGCCGAAAACTAGTCCCACGCTTCCGTTTGCGATTCGGAAAAAACCTACTCCAATCACAAACACGGCAGGTCGCCATTGCGCCCGCCTCTTGAAAGGGGACACGGAACACTGACCCGGCCAGCGACTTCATTTCCGCACCGCCCGCAAGCGCGCCGGATTCTCCATGCGCTGAAGCTCAAGCCTGAGCACGTAGAGGAATTTATCGACGGCCTCCATGCCGCCCATCGACATGAGTTGCTGGATTCGATCATCCTTGAGCACACCCTGATTGACCTTGCGTTGCCAATCCTCTTTCTCATCGGCTGCAAGGCGTTCGACTGTTTCAAGAGTTAGGGACATAGGGCCTCCGGAGTAAGGGAATTATGCAGAGGCAAAGTTAACGAGGGGAATACGTGAGATGGAATAGTACGGCGGAGTTTTTCTAGTTTACATAATATTACGAGTACGGACTTTGGGGAACTAGAGTTTTCCGCCAAATGGAACTCACGATTTTGTTTGGAATGCCCGCGCACGTCTCCCCTTATAAGGCAAAGCCTTTCGCGTGTCAATAGTCCTTTCGGACAGGTCCAAAAAATCCCGAACGCGTTCCCACACGCGATAGGCTGAAAGAGCCGCCCTCCGATTAGGCACCGTCAAAAACCGCTCTTTCAGACTTCTTTCGCGTAGTGAAACACGCTCGGAAATAGTCGCGCCCCGCATGAGCCAGCTACTTGTAGAGCGACTGAAAATGCTTCCCGACATACGCCGCGCCCGCGCCCGCAATGAGGCCGAACGAAGGCCAAAAACCGTGAACACCCTTCCACACGGTTATCCCAAACACCACGACGCCAACGACCTGTAAAACTGTTGGCAGTTTGAACGGCATGTTTCTCCTCCCTTTCTTACTTCAACTGATCCGCACCCGGAACGCCCGCCACTTTTTCGTAAGTACGCAAACCACCAAGCCCAAGCATTCCGAGAAGCAAAGTCATAAGAGTCCCCAAATCCAAAGTAGGGAATGGCGTGGGCCTATGCATGAGGTTGGAAATCCAAGTAAACAGCGGCCCGGCAATAAACTGACAGGCCAGACCCGCCCCACATATCCAACCGATGAACGGACGCCAACCGGCAACGAAAGTACTGACATTCGCGGCCTCCGTTTTGTTCACTTCAATCTGCGCTGTCACTTGCTGGACTAACTGACTTTCGAGGCCCAGACGAATCTTTTCCAACTCAGTTTGTGATTCGAGAACTTTTTCAGGGGGAACCTTGAAAACGCCGACAACTTTAGCGAAAGCATCCCCGATGGAACCGCCAATCAAACTCGTGACATCAATTGCCATTTACTTTCCTCTTCGCGCCAAAAGAAAAATAACCAGCCCCAATTCCACCACGACGACGACGCCCCAAATCGCAACCGCTGTTGCCGCATTCACCGCTTGAGCTTTATACTCTTCGAGATTAGGCGCAAGCGACGAAGTCAAACCGGAAATGATATTGCCGAAACTGTTCACGGGGCCCCCAATGATTCCGCCCATCGAAGAGGTTTAGACAAGTCCTTAATCCCCGCCGTCTCCCCCTCGTAAGGAAGCTCGATAATCATTGCGTTGAGAACGGCCAAACCCGGCCCGCCGCCGCCGTCCGTATCATGCAAAGCCAACAATATCGAACCGGGACGAATGTACAGCCATCGTTTCAAAAGATTCACACTGTTGGAATTGCCAGCGTTGAAAATGACCTCAGGGGAAGGTTGCGTCCCTCCCTTGGAAATCTGATAGGACCTCGTGACCGGAGGCGCATTATTCAGAGCCAAGAAATCAGGATTCAGAATGGCCTGAGGATTGAATGGAGTGGTACGAAAAGAGGGAACCACCATAAATGACCAACACGCGGCAGTGTCGGGGAAAGTCTCCCAAGCGGAGAGCGCCAAAACAATCCAAAAGAAACCATCCGGCACAACGTCCGACATAGCATAAGGCCGAAAAGGGGCAAACCCGCTAGGGCCAATCCACTGCCGATAAATCGCGCGTTGTAGAACAGAAGCCCTCATAGAAAATCGGGAATGCACTCCCCGGAAGCCACGTCGATATACGCAAGATCAATCACCACGCCGTCACCCGCGACAACGGCCTCATTACTATCAATGAAAGCCAAAATCTTCCAACGCTCAGGGAGGAAGAAAGGAAAATTTATCAGGCCGTTCACCGAGGAGCTATTGAGACTTTGCATGTCCGCAAGCCCGCTGGACCCGCCAACAGAAACCAACACCCCGGCCCTCAAAGGAGGGTTATTGTTCGCCCCGACAAAGATGGGATTCGTTACATCCGTGAGGGGATTTAGAACGCGATCCGCTTCCCCCGGAGGAATTGCGAAAAAATGAACAATGCGCACAGCACCGGCCACCGAATGATACCCGGACAATCCAAAGATGATCCAGACATGGCCATCGGGCACGGCATCCGTAACCGCGAAAGCCTTGTTAACGGTAAACGCCTGGAATCCCGCAAAGCGCCGCGCTTCCAACCGGGAATAAAAATTCGCCTGAGAACTCATCGCCGAAACTCCCGCGTCAACTGCGAGCCTTTCACAGCCAAGTAAGTGATCCCGCCGATTGCCGCCAAAGCAATCACCGTGTAAACCAAGCCCTCAAGAGTCTTGAGAACTTTGAGGGAATCTAAAGTGCCCAGCCAAGGCACGCGAAGGGACTTTTTCAAAGAGCCATCGGGGTTATACGGATTGGCGTCGTTGAGATTCAAAACAGAGTTGGCGTCCCGATCCGCTTGATCCTGTTGCGCCTTGACCTGCTCTGGAGAAAGGCCCGCTCCGGCCTTGGCAATGTCCGCCCGCGTGTCAGACTTTATTTCGGCAATGGTATAGGGGTCCACGTTGCCAGTCCACGCACTATAAACGGTGCCCACGGTGTTGCCCAAAATGGTATTCCAAAAACTCATTTACGGTGTCCCTGCCGCATTTGCGTAAGCTCGATATAATCCTCCAACTTCTGTTCCAAATTGGAAAGCCGATGCTCCGTCGCCAGCATATGCGTTAGAATCGCCAAGGTGACAATGGCGACTTGCGCCCAAGATTCCAACCGCCGTATTCCATCCCCACTCAAATGATTCACCTTTGCCCCCCGATAAAACTAAACCACGTCGCCCGATTCAATGGGGGTCGAAACAATCTCGTCAACGCTAACAACTTCATCCCAATTCAGAGGCGCCTCAACCGCGAGAGCCTGCCCGCTATACTCGCCGGAATGCCCATTGCGAAAATGAATGCGATAAAACTTCGCCGGGTCCGCCGTAAACTTGGAACGGTCATAGACCGCGACCGTATCCGCCGCCGCTTTCTTCGTTGTCTTTGCCATTGAAGTTACTCCCTTCAAAAATCGTTTTTGAAAAGCGCGTAGTTACGATTGACCTCGTCCCGATAAGGAAGGTTTCGCAACTCTCCGCTCAAGACGCGGCCTTGCCCCACATTGTAGGCATCTATGGTTTCCAACCTGACCCCGGCATCATGGAGTTGCAAAAGCAAGCGGGCAGAGGCCGTCAAATTTGTTTGCGGATCAAACAGTTCCCGCGCCTCAAGGCCAGGGATGAAAAATTTCCCCGTGCTTACGCGAACCTGAGCTAAACCGAGCGAAGGATTGACGCCAATTGAAGCGGGATCACCGCCAGCCGCGATGAAATCGTGAAGCAGCCGCCGTCCCGTGGAACTTGAAGGCGAATAGGTCTGCCCGTTTATCGTGAAAGTTTTCTCAGGATTCACGGCCTCTTCGTCGAAGTCGGTTTCCTTTTTAATGATGGCTTTCAATAAAACAGGATCAACATTCTCCGCCCCGGCAACTGCCGAAATCAAAGCGTCCCATTGATTCCCGATGCCCGACTTGGGCTTAGAAACAGGCGCGGGAGCACCCCCCGCCGTAGGCTGTTCGCCATCCGCCGCAAACTGCAATTGCCCTTGCGCCGGTCCCTGAAAAAGAGACGAGAGCTTAGAGCGGTAGTAATAAGCCACAGCGCCTACCCCCGCAACCAGAATAATCACAGCCGGAAGCACTTCCTATGCCGCCGTTTTCTTCTTATACTCTTTGTAGCCGAGGTACAGAACGATCCCCCCGACTACGATCCAAAGATAGTGATGATGCTTCATACTGTTGGCCTCCTCAGCCCTGAAAGTAACCGCAAACCAAGAACGATCACGCCTCCCACGATGAAGGCGGAAATAATCGGGGTATAGTCGCCGGAAGCCACTACCGCCGATTCCTTTTTCAAAAATTCCGAAATCGACCTTGCAGCGCCAGCGACAGAACTCTCAATACTCTTAGTCGCCCTAGAGGCGGCCTGAGAGAGAGTTGATTCCGCCTGTTGATAATCGAGCTTTCTTTTCTCGATTGCCGCGCGGAAGAACCGCTCATAAAAACATGCTTCATCACAACGGTTCCCCGTGTCGTGAATGATGCCGGATACTTCACTCCGCCATGCCGTGAAACCCGCTTCCATTTCCTGAACGGCGGTAACGTAGTCCCACTGACCGGACTGAACATATTGATCCACTTGAGCGAGAAAATTCTGAGCATCGGGGACCGCTTGGCAAAGAGTCGCCTGCTCGTTGTGGACGGCCTGTTGATGATGCTGGAACGGGAGCGTAATTAGGCTAATGGCACTACTCAAAATCTGTCCGACAACGGGAATAGCGTTGAGCGCCGTTGTGCCGATTTTGATTGCCGCGATACCGGCCTGCAAACCCGCTTGGGCAGTCGCAAGACCCAATTGTGTCCCGACCCCGATCCCGCCTGAGGGAGTAGCGCCGCCGCTACATGGCCCGTCGTGATAATCGGGAATTCTGCCCGTCTCAGCGGCAGAGCGAAGCATGGGAAGATAGACTTTCAGAAGATGGCCGGGAACTCCCTTCGAGCCAACAGCCGCGACGATGGTATCCGCGTTTCCCTTAGGTTGCGGAATCGTGGAACCTAGATTCGAGACGGTGTAAGCAACTCCGGGCATTAAAGAGCACCTTGCTTAACATCCCCGTAAATCCAAACCACGGTCCCCACAAGGATCAAAATAATTCCCGTCCAAATGTAGGGGGCTTTGGAGAAACTTTTCAACGGCGCGCCTTTCGCGTTGCGAGAATAAAAACTGCAACTCCGCCCGCGAGAACGAGCGCAATTCCAACTCCCACGACAAGGGGAGGAATGGAGGAGGGACGAACGGGAGCCGACAAACTATGCGTGGGAGCCATCTGAACGGCCCCGAATGAAACGGGTGAAAACCCCGCGTTATTAACAAGAGGGACGGCACGAACAACCGCCTGATTCCGCAAAGTGGCCAACGCCCCAAGCCCTACATTGATACCGGGAGAAGCATCGGCAGGGACAGCATAATCAACCGCCGAATAATCCCTCTGCAACGTGCCACTCCGAGAACTCGCAACCACGGCAGGCTCACCGCCCGTAGTCCCATAGACGCCAGTGCCGAGAAGGAGATCAAGAGAAAGATCGGCCATTTTTCAATTGCCTCTCACGATGTAAACCACTCCGCCAATCACCACGACGGCGATAGCGACTCGTGCCCACGCCGGAAGTTTCGCAAACTGTTGCCACCAAGAAAGAGATTCGAGCGTGCCGCTAGGAAGAACTTCCCCCGCCTTGCCGGATGATGCAGCGCCAGCCACGCCAACCGTTGAGACAGCCGGAATATCCCCACTCAACAGCACGCCACTCTTAGGTTGGTTCCCGTCGCAACAGCAAGACATTCCGGGCCTACCTCCGGCCAGCGTAAACAACAAGGCCGACAATTGCCGCCAGGCCGACAGTCACAGCCGCGAACATCCCCCAATTCGTCTTGTGAACAGGCGGAACATTTTGCGAATACTGCGAGGGAGAAAGCAGGTTCGACCTTGGAGCTTGCGTACCGGCAACCTGAGCGAGCTTGGCGATACCGACACCCGCGAGAGCCCCGGCCACATTGAGGCCCAAATTCTCGAAAGCCGAATAGACCCCGTTACCCGAAACCGTAGTATCCCGAACGGTACCAAGCGTGGTCGCTTGAAGAGTTTCTATCGCCATCCCGGCCCTCTTTCGGCATCAGGGAGGAGGCCCGAAAGCCTCCTCCCGTCAGCCAATCACAAGCTAACGATTTAGCTTTGAATACTCAGACCGCGCGCACCTGCAACGCCTTCGGGATGATGCGCCGTCCGTGAATCCTGATCCGGCGAATCGTACCCGCGCCAAGCGTCACATCGAATTTCTGCTCAACTCGATCCGTGAGAGCTTCAATAGAGCGCGTATACATGCCGTCCCGCAACGCGCCGATGAAGATGGTTCCGGCCAGAGATTCCGCCGCGCTGTTCACGAAACGCTCACGGTTCGACCGTTGAATCAGGGGGTAGTTTTTATCCCCTTGCGGAGTCCAGATGCGCCCCGCACTTTGAATCGTGAGAGAGTTGATAAGCGTGTCGTCTTTCACGCTGTCACGCTCTGCGATGTAACACAGATGCGTGTAATAGAAACCCTTCTCCAAGAAATCTTGGAGATCGGGCTTCGTGGAAAGGATGTCGATTGTCCGCTCGAACTCCTCGACGGCATTGAAAGTTCCAGCCACGCCATAATCGTAATCGGCCCAAACTTCCAGCGCCAAAGTTGTCGGGTCCCAAGTGTTGGTGCCGCCCGTAAACAACGCCTCACGGCCAGTGCAACGCACCTGGAACTCATAGGAAGTGAACAGGGACATAGGCAAGCCCCATTCGACGGGATTGACCGAACCGGGTTGCTTGAACAAAATAGGCAACTGGTAGTCAACGTTAACCGTTGCCGCCGCGTCTGGAATCGTCGTTCCGTGAATCGAATAGCCACGGTCAAAAATCCCCATCTGAATGATTCCGCGAGGGGTCATGGCGTTCTTGGAAACGAGGCCGAGCGTAGGCGAATGCCGCGCGGTAATGTCCACGATCAAGGACTCAGGATTATCCTGCCCGGTCGCCACGCCCGCGCCCGCGCCCGCGATAACAACCGAGCCGACTACGCGGAGAAAAAGCGCCGAGATCAATTCCTTTTGGAGATAGTCCTTCAAATCGAAACGAATCGTTTGCGTTCCGTTCGCTACGGCAGCGCCGCGAACCGGCCAAGGGAAAGACGCGAGCTTTTTGTATCCCCACAGTTCAGGTGTCATACTCTCAGCCTCCTACGGCTTAGAAAATTTCTGCTTCAACTGGCCCCACAAACTCAAGACGTGTGACTTCGCGGACGCAACCCAAGTCGAGGGGCCATCGTGCAACCCAAGGCCCGATGTCACGACCACGACAAGGAAGGCAAGGACGGCATAGCCGATTGCTTTTTTCGGGGGAGGTACATAGTCGCGGAGAGCCATCAGAAAGACTCCTCGAAAAAGGGCTTCGGGACCGCCACGCCGTTGTGCGCGGGCCGTTTGGAGGCCCCGGCGCGCCGGTCCCGAATATCGCGGTAAGGGGAAAATGCGTCCACGGGCAAACCCTACCACGGCAAAATTCCTATACGCGCGCGCACGTAGGGTACCCCCTTGACAAGCTTTTCAGGTTTTGGGGATTTTCGAGAAAGAAGGGCTTTTCTTCAAATCAGCCAGAAGCCGATAGAGACTATAGTAAGCCTCCCGATCCGCTGTGCAACGCCAACGATTCCCCGCACCGAGCCATTTCTGTTTTGGAGAATAGTTCCCACGGATGGTAAACCTAGACCGGATTCGCAGCGAATGAAGAACGCGCTCAATAATGGCGATCCCACGAGTAAAATCAGACGCCGGAAGTTTCAAACCATGATCCAGCAAATCATCAAAAGAAGTCCTCACTTCTTTTTTTCTCCGGGGGCCAAAAACCTACCCACCAAGCTTTCATTGCGATACGCGGGAGCATTGTCGGACCACTCAAGGCAAACGTGATCCGGCAAACTCGGAAGGGACTCTCCCAACTGAGCAGGGAAGTAATTTTTGGCAACATTTAGATCGTTCTTTTCAGTCATTCGATAGAAAGACATTGCGGAAGCATTCGCGCGTAAAGTCGCATGGACAAACGAAGGACGTTGCGCCGTGCCGAGAAAACGTAAGCCCTCATGCCTTCCGCTAATAACCGCTTTTTGAATCAAAGAGGGAAGGGCATTCGGAGGCCCGGAGGGAACAAAGATGCCTAATTCATCTATCGCAACCGTGCAATGCTTCACGCCCATCAAAAGACCGCAAAGCATGTTCAACTGTTGAGGATGAAAATTCCGCAGGTGAATCATAACGCGGAATCGTTGCTTCAACCGTTTGCGAAAATAATCCACGAACGTAGTCCCGAGCCAGCGACAGCGTTTTGTCACCAAGTATTCAGTCTCGTCGAAAAACGGCCATTGGTGATCCCATCCCTCAACTTTCGTGAGGCTTCCGCACTTAGGATCAACTCCCACGACGCGCTTATCATTCCTGACTTCATAGAACATCCGAGAGGTTTTCCCGGTAAAACTCTTCCCGAAAAACAAGCGGACATAATCGTCCGCCGTCATTGAACCTTACCCGTGCAAGGAAGATGCGCGAACGCCTCCCTTTGAGTGTCGAAATCGTTTCCGCATACATCGCAATGTATCTTCTCCCCTTCCTCCTGTGGCGTGAGTATTTCCGTGGCAGGTTTCGACTTCGCAGCCTCCGTCCTCTCTCGAATTTTCAAAGAACGCACTAGCCGATACTTCTGATAGTAGAGAACACCTAGCATCGCAACCAAATCGGCGAACTCCGGATATTTGTTCACGACGCGAGCCAACATAGCCGGAGCGATTTTGTCCGCTACCATCTGCAAAAATGTTTGCATGGTAGGAGCGCCTTTCGCGCTCTCTTCCTCCGTCAAAGCCCAAGCCGGGTGATCTAAGCGCGCAAGCGGATAGAAACATCCTTCGAGCGCCCCTTGCGCCCATTCCACCTTGACGATAAGTTTTTCCCCTTGCCTTTCGGAAACAGCGCCGGGAGTTTCCTCCGCCCTTGGCGGTTCCGTAAATTGACGGGCAGCATCCTCAAAGGAACTACCACTCATCCCCGCCGGATTCACGTCCTTGGGGTTGCTTTTGGGCTGCTCTTGTCCCTCTTTGTTCTTCACGAACCACATTTTTCTTTTCCTCCAATCGAATATTGGCCTCTTTGAGTTGCAATTGCAGAGACAAAATCTGTTTGTCTTTCTCCTCTTCCCTCAACTCCAATTGCTTCACCATTTTTTCGAGAGTATCGAGGACCTCTTGATCCTTCTCGAATTGCGCCAAGCGACCAGACTTAGCGTGAAGGACTCGCCCATCCGAGGAAACGGAGGACGCGCAAGCGGGACAGGTTATCGCCTGCCCCGCAACCGTTTCGTTTTTCTTTACGCGAGGCATCGCTATGGCCTTTCAATCTCCAACTTGAAGTTAAGCCGGTCGCTATAGCCTTCCTTCTTTGCTTTCTTCCGGCCTTCGCACGTAAGCGTCACAATGTCCTTGAGCAAAATGCCGCCACCTAAAGGTTTTCCGTTTTCATCCTTCGCGGTATCAATCGCCATTTTTATTCCGGCGAGGTTCCCAACGCTTACCCGATCCCACTCCTCGCCATCGACTTCGATTGCTTCACTCAGCAAAAGAACCATCGCTTTGGCCTTCACTAAGACCCCTTTTCGTTCAACCTCCGTGTCAAAGATTTTGCTAACAATTCCCGTAACTGCTTTTCCGTCGGTCCAGAACTCTGCCCCGAGAAACGGTGCATCAGCATCGACTGTTCTTCCTGCAAAACGCTTTCCCATTCTTCCCCCTCTTTCGCTAGATTCAATAACCCTTGAGAATAAGAAACAAAGGCAAGCCCTTCCTCATCCCCAAAGAACGTAACTCCCGAACGGTGACAAAGAAAATACTTGCACCACAAACCGGGAGAAGCCTCATAGCCCACGTGCCGCACCTTTAGCTCTGCCATTCCTGCGCTGCAAACCGGGCAAAGGACTTCGCCTTCTTTATTTAGGCGATAATCTAACCAACCCAAGTTGCGTCGTGAATAGGTTCGCTTCCATTGCACGTGCAGCAATAAAATCGCCTGTTGGTTCTCGCTCAACGATTTTCTCCGCAGGCGGATCACTCCCCGAGTCGAATAGCTTCAATTGCCGCGTACCATCGAAAGCCAAAACGGTTTGCGAGATATGTACTAATTCACGGCAACGAACTCCAACCATCCAAGTGCACATCCCGCACTTACAACCGACGAGAGCGAACTTATCCGCCGTAGGGTCAGAAATCTTTTCGACTTCCGCATCTGCTTCTTTCTGAATCCCAAGGAAGGAACCAAAAGACTGCATTCGACGAACATTCTCAAATGCCGTGAGGAAAGTATCGACTAATTCAGGAACATGGCCGAAAGACGCGCTTTTCGTAGCGTATTTGATTAATTCTCTGAGCGCAGAACGATTGATGCGCCGCTTCCCATGGCCTCTTTTATCAGTTCTGCTAGTTCCGTACATCCGCTCAAGACGAATGACGTGCGACCCGGACGTAATTCGTCTCCAACTTCGCTTAAGATTGCCGAGCCAACTGCTTGGCAACGCCCTCCGGCACTCAAGAAGTACATGGAGATGGGGGTGCCATTCTTGAGTCTCGGGGTTGTTTGTAGTTTCGAGGGAATAAACCCCTCCCCTGACTTCCTCTTTCCACGCATCTAACCCCCTCAATCTCGCAAACTGTTTGTTCAACCGCTTGAGACTTTCGCGGGTTAACTCTTTCGAGTTCTTAACCGTGAGAGTCAAAAAAAAGTAGTGGTACTTCGCCTGATTGATGCGTTTGAGGATTCTTTCCTGTAGCGGTTTCGACCGGCGCGCCGCACAATTCGGGCAGAAAACAGAATCGCAGTAGTGAGGAATGAGTTTGTACGATCCACACGGGAAATTGATGCGCTCAAAGTACCTTCCGCACGACATTAGCGCCCTTGCTTGCTCTTCGCGGCCACACTTAGCCATAGACCACACAACCGCCATTAAGTGCTTGAAACGCCGTTTGTTGCGTTCTTTCTCGATATATGCGGAAGTCGATCCGACGAACCTCTGACCGTGAGATGTTCCTATAGGGGTATGAACATACTGGCCTTCGGCACTCCGCGCTACCGCGCTCCGGCCTTCGGCCTCCCCTCCCCCCGCCCTCCCCGCGCAAACCCGGCGCGAGGAGGGAGCGGATTTACCGCCTAGAGGTTGCATGGACCCTTCCAAACCCGGATAAAAGGCGAGCGGATCAACCCCTGAGGCCGGGAGTCGCGTCCCCGCGTTGCTCCCTGTTAGTGTCAACCCGCTCGCCATCCCGCCTAGCTTTCCGGTTAACCGCCTGTGGAGGCCGGTTTACCGCTCGCTAAAATTTTCCTGCCACTAAGAGCCATGCCCATGCGAGCATTGCCAGAACGAAAAGGACGAAGCCCGCCCAAAAAAATCGCCAGCGCCAACGCTCGCGCTTTTCAATAGCACGCCGGATTAAATCCTCTTCCGTCACTGGCCATAGACGTGTCATTTTCCTGTCCCCCTGTTTCTCGCCGGCGCCGGCGCCGCGGAGCTGGAAAGAGGGGCAAGAATTTTCACCTTGCCCATGTAGAAAGAGAATTGACGCCCCTCATGCTTCCAAACGAGATAGCGGTAGAGTTTGCGTTTTAGCTTGATTTGACACTTTGCAAACTCGATCCGCCCGTAAAGGTTGCGGCCAACAGCAACATAGATATCCGGGTATCCGACAGAACGATCCGGCAGAGTATGTCCCCCTGCCCGCGCGATCGTCTGTTTCTTACGGGAGAGCGCCCGTGTCGATCGACGTGCCTTGGGGGGTAAAACCATCTATGCTAAACTCCGTCCACCATGCAAACCGAAACCTTGAACATCCGAGCACTCGAAAACCTGATTCACTGGCTTTTCGCTTTGAGCCTTGTGAATCTCCTCTTCACGCTGGCCGTTGCCGACCGCGTGAGGAGACTAGCCAAAAAACTGAAAGGGAACTAGCGCCCCTCCAATTTCCTGAGCCGCTTTTCCATCCCCGCGCGGAAGTGTTTCGGGGTCCGACGATGGGCCAGAGCTTTCTTGAGGCCCCTGATTTGTTCTTCCCGAGTGAGCTTGTGACGTGCCATTTTTCCTCCATTGGCCGGTTTCCCGGCCTAATCCCTTAGCGGGTCCCTCTAGATTCCAGCGTGTAGAAATCCGCGCCCTTGAGCCGGAACACCGCTACCCGTAAGCATTTGGCGCATAGCCGCCCTAAAGTCTTGCGCGCCTGAATCCGCTTCCGCGTCCTTTGCCGAGTACCCGGCCCGACTTCCATAGCAACTCCCGTGATAGTGAAGAAAGGCCCCGTGTGCGCCCGCCCGTTATCGCACCACTGCGTTTTTTCCACGATCCCCCGGCCTCTCCCGCAAGAAGGGAGCGCACTGCCCGTCACAAGCCCCATGCGCCCCGTTTCCCGCGTCTTTGCCGATCCGTGTCCTACAATTCCAGTAGAGGACACAGAGCCTCCGCGTTGAAGCTAGAAGGCATCTTTCGGCAAGTGTCGTTTCAGGTGCGATTCAGTTAGAACCGTGACCGAGGAAATCCGAGCAACGAGGAGGGAGTCTTTCCCTTTTTCATCGCTCAGATTTTTTGACGCAACTTCCCGAGCGCGTCTCTTGTCCGGCCCCTTATACAAAGGAATCATCACTTCATCCGCCTGTCTGAGCACCCACCAAACCGCTTTTCCCTTCGGCATTTTTCACCCTTCCGTCAACACGGGCAGTCACACGCCTCAACAGACTTTCGGCGCGTGATTCTGTTACCGCTGACTCCATACGTTGTGACGGGAGAACAGTCTGACTTTCCAAACCGTCGAGATAGACAGTTATGCGATGAGGATTCTCCTCAGTTCCGTAACAATCGAAACGAAAACCATTCTTCCGATTGAACGGTTTTACCGCGAGGACTTGTCCACAGACGGGACATCCCCAAACAGGCGCATCTGTTCCCATGTATTCACCGCCACCCCGAAAAACTTTCTCAGCAAAACGAGACGGGCGAGCATGTTCGGCTCTTGAGCAATCGCACGCCCCACGATTCGCGCAACCATTTGGAAAAGTGCGATGCCTCGACAATTCGGACAGCGCCGCTCGCCATCGGGGACCGGCCAAGAGCAACGCTCGCAAAGGCGCACGGGGACAGAACCAAAGGTTTGCAACCCTTCGACCTCTCCTAACGATGCCGCGCCCACCGCCCCTTGCAAGGAACTCATTCTGGCACCCAAACCTTACCGGGATGCGCGAGGCGAACATGGCCGAGCAAAGCCCGCATAGCGCGCCGAAAACTAGTCCCACGCTTCCGTTTGCGATTCGGAAAAAACCTACTCCAATCACAAACACGGCAGGTCGCCATTGCGCCCGCCTCTTGAAAGGGGACACGGAACACTGACCCGGCCAGCGACTTCATTTCCGCACCGCCCGCAAGCGCGCCGGATTCTCCATGCGCTGAAGCTCAAGCCTGAGCACGTAGAGGAATTTATCGACGGCCTCCATGCCGCCCATCGACATGAGTTGCTGGATTCGATCATCCTTGAGCACACCCTGATTGACCTTGCGTTGCCAATCCTCTTTCTCATCGGCTGCAAGGCGTTCGACTGTTTCAAGAGTTAGGGACATAGGGCCTCCGGAGTAAGGGAATTATGCAGAGGCAAAGTTAACGAGGGGAATACGTGAGATGGAATAGTACGGCGGAGTTTTTCTAGTTTACATAATATTACTTATGGGACGCTGTGTCAAGGGAAATCTGAGGCGCTTTGTAGCTTTTCTGTGGAAAATCCGCGTAGTCCTTATATGGGGTTATGATCCTTCTTTATTGGGTTATGAGCCTTCTCTTTGGTCTCCTGGCTGGCGCGGGGGGTGCGCCAGCCGGGACGCAAGTCGAATTGGCGGATTCTACTTGAACTTTTGAGCTTCTTCCAACCGGATCCTCCTGGAGATTTTGTTCCGAGTGAAAATTGATGCGCAGACGGAATGTGACCGCTTTTTCAGAGAATGAAAGGGTGTGATCTCCATTTTGGGATCCGCGCCTCGTGGCTGAGCTGCATCCAGGTATTCTTGGAAGAACGGGCGCTACTTCCCTGCCGCGACGGCCTCGACCGCGTCTCAATTTGCGAGGGATTAGCCCAGGCACCCCCACGACAACTAACGACATCGGCGGCGGATTCAGCTCTGGCGCTCCTTATCGCTTGCAACGTCTTTTTGTTCGGCGGATTCTGCGCACAGGAGGTACCTGCAATGTGCAGAAAAGCTCACTCGGACACGGAAGTCAGAGGCGGAGGGGCCAAAATGGAAACGAAAGCATCGAGAATTAGATTGCTGGCCATGGTGTCGCTGGGTGCGTTGTGTCTTAGTTTCTGGGGCGGCGTGGCGCTGGCTAACGGCGACATGCACAAAGTCAAGCACGTGATTATCGTGATGCAGGAGAACCACTCGTTCGACAATTATTTCGGGGCCCTGGCCTATGCACCAGGGAGCCCATATCACACGACATCTGGCGGATGCCGCCAGGAAGACCACAACTGCGTGGATGGATTGTCTTGCAAGGTAGACGCGACCGGTAATTTGACGTGTTTCAACTCCAACCTCGATGACAACGGCACTACGGTGTTTGCGTTCCATGATTCCCGACGATGCGTGGCGCCCGATCTCGATCATTCCTGGTTGGGCACGCACCAAGAAGCCAATTTCCTAAATCCCAACGGCACGCTTGGAGCGACGCTGAGCGATGGATTCGTGAGAGTGAACGACGCCACGGAGCAGTTGGACAATGGTGTTGAGAACGCTACCGACGATCAGACGATGAGCTTTTATAACCAGGACGAGATTCCGTTCTACTACAACCTGGCCGCAAATTTCGCAGTGAACGACCGCTATTTCTCCCCGATGCTCGGGCCAACGTTTACAAATCGCGCTTATTTCATGGCGGCGACTTCATTTGGACATTTGAGCACGAACGATGAGTTTCCGCCGCCGGGAGGATATAAGCCGATTACCGGAACGATTTTTGACTTGCTGGATAAAAATGGGGTTTCCTGGGCCGACTATTTTCAGGATGCGCCGCAAGGAGCGAGTTTCCGGCTGTTCGGGCCGACAGGTGTGGACCCGCACTTTTTGCCCCTTTTCGTGTTTTTGGCGCAGGCTGGCGGAGCGCCAGGCGTGGGCCCGTTGCCGCAGGTGGCGTTCGTCGATCCCAATTTCGGATTGTTCGGAACGCAAAACGAAAATGACGAGCATCCACCGACGGACATACAGAGAGGGCAGGCGTTCGTGTCCCAGGTTGTGAACGCAGTGCGGAATGGACCGTTCTGGCAGGACACGGTGATCTTCATAACGTACGACGAGCACGGCGGCTACTACGACCATGTGGCGCCGCCGAAAGCGCCCCAGGGAGGGGCGAGGACACCAGATGGAATTTCACCCGGACAATGCGCCGATTTATCCAATCTTCCTCTTAGCCTGCTGCCGGGCGGAGGCGCGGAGTGCGCGCAGAATCCATTCAGCATCATAGACACGAGCGTAAAGGATGCCGAGGCCCTGTGCCCATCTCTGGCAGCGAACCCGACGGGGCCATATCCCGAAGAGTGCGCCAGCTTTGACCAATTGGGATTCCGCGTCCCGTTGATGGCTGTTTCGCCATTCGCGAAGGCGCACTATGTGTCCCACACAGTGGGGGATCACACTTCGCTGCTGGCGTTCATCGAGAAGCGGTTCTTGAGCTTGGATAATCCGGACGAACGGCTGCACCTAACAAACCGCGACCTGCAAGCCGATACACTCGAGGACATGTTCGACTTCGAGGGTTCGCCCTCTTTGAATACTGCCGTGGGTCAGGCGTCGCCGCCGGCAAGCGACTGCACGCCTCACTGAACGGTTTGACGGACGTTTTAGAGACGCGGGAAAGACTCCCGAGACCGAATTTAGGGCAAAGCGCAGCTTCATGAAATGCTCGAACAGAAAATAAATCCGATCCGGCGGGCCTCCCTAGTGTGCTGGAGTCCTGCCGGAGAGGGCTAGTGGAATCCGACCTTGGCCATGAGCTGGGCGAAGCGAGGGTCGGAGCGTAGCGGATCGGCCATGGGGTCGACATTCAGGTAGACGAGGCGGTCGACGCGCTCCTTGTAGGCAAGATCCAGGTCGCGAAAGGCGTCGTTGATCTCACCAAGGCCCACGTGAATCGCCGCTAAGTAGAGACTTGGGACAAACGGGAGGTTTGTCGGTCTCACACCTGGTCCAGGTGTGGGAAGAGAGCGGAGCATACGGAGGCGTTCGAGTTTCTTCAGCACACTGCGTGCCTCGTCTACATTGCCCGCCAGGGCCTGAGTGTGGCCATAAGCCATGACCATGAAGGGAATGTCGCCCGAAAGCTGGCGGGCGTGCTGGAAGGTCTCGATGGCTTCCGGATACATTTTCTTCTCGCGGTAGGCAGAGCCGAGCCAGAATTGCGCAAATAAATCACTCGGATGCAGCTTGACAACTTGCTGAGCTTCCTCAATCGCCGCGTCATAGGACCGGCCGAAGTAGTACGTCTCAGCCACCACGTCGTGAAACAGCGGATTGACGGGGTCGAGATCCAGGGCATGGTGGGCTTCGGCCAATGCTTCGGAGTTGTGTCCTTGCACGATGAGCAGGTGGCAATACCACTCGTGCGAATAAGGATCATTGGGATTCAGCTCAATGGCGCGAAGCAATTCCTTCTCGGCAGTGGCCAAGTCCCAGTCACTCATGGCCACGTTGCCGAGAACGGCGTGAGCTTCAGCGAGCCTGGGATTGAGCTGCAAGGCTTTCTGTGCGGCCTCGCGCGCTTTTGGTTTGGCCTCCCCAGGCGGCATTACGTCATTTGGCGCCTGCCCTAGAATCGCGGTAGCCCCAGCAAGACCCGCGTAGGCTTCCGCGTACGATGGATCCAAGCGGATGGCTTCCTGAAAAAATGCAATGCTGCTGCGCAGGTCAAACCGGCTGCCCAAGACGAATTTGCCTTGATGGTAAGCGTGGCGCGATGCGGCAATCTCGGGCGTGGCGGCATGAACGGTGCCAGGCCGCAGCAAAGGCTCAGGTTGTGGTGGAAGCGGAAGCGTCGCCAGAATCTGCCGCGCAATGGCGGCGGAGACATCCGATTCCACTTGCAGGACATCGGAAAGTTCGCGTGTGAAAGAGTCGGCCCAAAGATGCGTCTCATCGCTGACCTGGATCAATTGCACATCGATGCGAACCTGATCGCCGGCGCGCTGGACGCTGCCTTCCAGCACATATTTCACGTTCAGGATGCGGCCAATTTCCGGGATGGATTGGCCGGCAACAATCTTTGAAGAGGTCGCGGCAATCACGCCGAGGTGCGGGGGATCAAGTTGGCTGAGTTTCGTGCGGATGACATCGGTGAGGCCGGCGGTGATGTAGTCGGGTTTGGAATCGCCACTCACATACGTGAAGGGCAGGACAGCGATGCGAACTTTTTCGACCGTGGAGTTGACGGGCCGAAGCCAGCGGTACAAACCAAGGGAGAGGGCACTGAGAATCCCGAGAGCGAACAAGGCGACGACGACGCGCTTCCCTGCCGAAGCAGGAGCAGTTTTGGTGGAGACGACAGGGGGAGCCGGAGGTACGTCAACTGGCGCGGTGACGGAAGTCGGCGCAACAGGATCGGGAATCTCCGCGCCAGAATTTGGGTCGGCCGTATCGGGCTCGGGCACAAACGCGGCATCTGCTTCCGGGTCATCCTTGGGCTGGCGCTTCTTGATCCACGCGTCGAGCTCTCCGGCGTAGGCGTAGACCGTGGATTTTTTCTTGTGCTCGTGCCGGCGAACGGGGAGCCCTTCGGTCCTTTCCCAGCGCTGCACGGTGCGCACTTCGCGGCCGAGATAGGAGGCAATCTCACCCCAGGAATCCAGCTTCTTGCCTGGAAGGGGCGACCCTTCGGGACCTGAAGTGGCTCCACTTGCCGTGATGTCGGGTTGCGACATTGAGTTGCTAGGTGCGCGGATTATACCTCAGGAATTGTGCAGGAATTGTGAAAACCGTATCAATGGGCGGTCTTGGCAGCCAAAGCGCCGGCTGCGGCGCCGATGAGGAACCACTTGGCGGCGCGGCCGATGCGGCGCCACGCGCTGCCGCCGCGAGCGATACGCAAAGCATCGTCGCGTTCGCGCGTAAGAGCGGTGGTTTTGTTGCGTTCATCAGTGAGGTCGCCTTGGGCTGCAGCGAGCTTGGCTTGGCAGGCTTTGCAATCGATGGTGAAGTCGCAGAGAGGTTTTAAATCTTCAGCGGGAATGATGGCATTGGCTTTTGGCGTTGGGGAGTCTGGAAGCGCTGGCGTGGATTGCAAAACGATGGGGGAAGGCAGGGAGATTTGGCTCGGAAGTTCGCGCACGATCTGCGCCGGGGTCACGATGGTGCGTTTCTCGGCGGCGAGAGTGGCGAGAGTTTGCGCGAGTTGCGCATCGCGGTCGTGTTGGCGCGCGTCGGCTGCCGCGAGGAGCTGCTTCGTCGCGGCAAGTTCTGCTTCGAGCTGCGCGCGTTCGCGGCGGTCCGCGCGCCAGGCCTGCACGACGGCAACACCGAGGACGGCCGCCACGAGTAGCGCAATGAGTCGAAACCAAAAGTTTGAGGTCATAAGCAAATCACAAATAGTGAGCACGACGCGCGATCACTTGCGCGGCGTAAGTCGGGTTGGCGCCGCCGTTCCAGGCGAGCAGCGCGCGCGTGGTGTCGCCGGCCATGGCGTCGAATTTCTTGCGCAGAACCTTGCAGCCGACGGCGAGGCCTTGCTCTGGATCGCAGAGGGCGGAAAGAAACAGGGCATCAAAGCCCGCTTCGCGCGCGACCTGCCCCATCACTTGCATCAAGCCCCAGGAAAAGCCGCGGGCGTACGCTTCCGTCGCGGCGATCTTGTTGTTGGTATATAAGGACGCGACGTACTTGCTGAAGAATGCGGGTTCATAGCGCATGGCCCAGGGATTCCAGCCAGACTCCTGTTCGATAACGGCGCAAACGAGGATCGGGTCGAGCGAATAGGCCGAGGCGGCTTTGCGCGCCATCGTGAGGAGTTGAGAAGGGGCGTTCATTGTTTCCGAGCTATACGAGAACCGACAGGTTCGCTCGCGAAACCAGCGAAAAAGCAAAAATACTGGTTTATGGTCGGTTTTCCGACCAGTCGCGTGTAAATCCTTGCGCTTTAGCCATTTCTGCAACGTGGGACAGCGAGTCACCGCCAGGGGATGGTCGGTAAAGCGACCGCATGCTCTCTGTTAAGAACGGTGGCGGCCGTTCAAGTCCACGAAGCGGACCAGCGGCGTATCGTCGAGTTCAATTCCCTGCTGGGCGGCGATTTTCTGCAGCGCGTTGTAGATGTGTGGCAGATGATTGGTGGCAATGTCGCGCACGAAAGCGCGGGTGATTTCATCGTTGCGCATGCGGCGGTGCAGCCAGCGGAGGAACAAAACAAATTGCACGCCAGCGGAAACGACGGCGGTTATTACGGCGTACCAGTGGGCGGGCGTCATTGTTCGTCGTTCGGAGGTGTCATCCTGAGGCGAACCGATAAGGTTTGCCGAAGGATCTCAGTCAATACCGCTACAGTCAAATCTAGTTTGGCTGCCAACTCACAACGCTGAGATTCTTCGTGCATCCTTAGCGGATGCACTCAGAATGACAGCTCACTTGAGCAGGTATTAGAAAAATGCGCCGGGGAGGGCGCCGAGTGCGGAGCCTAGTCCGGAGCCGAGTGCGGAGAAGAATCCGCCGCCGCTGCCGCGCGACGCGTTCGCGCGGACGTTGAGGAGCTCCGCGGGAATGCCGAGAGTGCGGCCGAGGAGATTGGAGTCAATGCCAAACAGGCCGGAAAGCCCTTGCAGCGCGGCCATCTGGCGCTGAAACGCGGTGTTAGTGAAGGCCAGCTGATTTTTCTGCGCCTGGCCGGCCTCCGCAATTCCCTTCTGGCGCGCGAGTTCGTCGGTGAGTTCGCCAAAGCCGGCGGAGTTGCGCGTGCGCGCGAGGCGGTTCTGCGCGGATTGCTGGAGCGAATCGAAGGCGCTGGAGAGCGCGCCCTGCGATTGGCCGGTCACCGCGGCTTTGTCCGCCGGGCTGAGCCCGGGATTGTTGAGGATGCTCTGATACTGAGGCAGAAGCGTGTTTCCGATCTGCTGTTGCTGGCCGAAGAATTGCTGGTTGAGTGCGTCGATATTGGCGCGCTCCTGATCGGTAAGCTGGCGTGTTTGACCTTGTGCACCGCGTCCCATGGGAAACCTCCGGAGAGATAGGAAGTAAATGAGGTTAAGGAGATAAAGGAGGCAAAGGAAAAGATCTCAACGCGCATGCCGCCGATTCGTGCGTACCACGCTGTTCTAAATCCCTAAATTCCTTTACCTCATTAATTTCCTTTACTTCGCTGGTGATAATTTTTTGCAGTAGGGCGTCCAGGCGTCGTCGCGGAGCCAGCCTAGGCGCGCGAGGCGTTTGCCGAATTTTTGCGCGATGGGCGGCGGAAGCCAGGCGTGGACGTCTTCGAGGCCGCGCTGCCAGGCGTCGCGTTCGGCGGCGGCATGGAGCGCGAGCAGCCATTGCCAGCGCTCGCGCGGCGTGCCGGCACGCGGGTCGAGCAGGAGATAGGCTTCCGCGGTGAGCCGCAGGAAGGCCGCGCCGAGGATTTTTTCGCGTGAAGCTGTCGCGAGGCCGTTAGCCTCGGAATCGTTCCGCGTAGCGTCCGTAGGGGCACGATATATCGTGTCCCTACACTCATCCGATGGCGTTGGATCTTGCGCGAGCACGAGTTTGGTGACGAAGAGCGGGTTGCGCAAATCCGGGAGCGCGTAGTCAAAGCCTTGCGCGGCGTGGATGGACTGCAGCGCGGCTAGATCGCTTTCCTGATACTCGTGGATTTGCATGGGCGCAAAATCAACAAGAGAGACTGATTTGGGAGTGCGGGAGCCTGCCTGCGGCAGGCAGGCTTGCTCCCGCTTTTCTTGCTGCGCGGTGCGAATCACTGACGCGATTCGCACCGCAGGAGAAGAGAGTTGGTCGCTCCGCACTTAGGAATCGTGGCCGTAAGAAAGGTGGCGGCGAGCCGCCGCACTCCAAACGCGCGCCGGGCTGAAGCCTGGGCTCTACAAGACAGCCCCTACAAGATAGTTTGGCGGACGATGCGCGAGCCGGGATGAATGCCGAAGCCGTTGCCGCCGCGGGGGACGCCATTGGGAAAGACGCCGCTTCCGCTGGAAGGCAGAGGCGCGGGGCCGGTCGCACCGCCGCCGGCGACGGCGATCGGCGGCGCGCCGAACGTCACAGGCGCCGAAGGCAGCGAGCCGATGTACTGCGAATAGGCTCGCCAATAGAGCGTTTGATTGCCCAGCTGAACGTACATGTTTCGCGATGCGCCCATGAAATAGACGCGCGGCGCGCCAAAGGCGGGCGTGGTGTCCGACTCCGCAAAATAAAAGAGGCCAGGCCGCGCGGCGGACGGATCGGTGACGGAAATGTCGAACCAGCCGTTGGAGGCTTGCACCGATATCGAAGCAATCGGTGACGGAGCAGGCGCTGGCGTGCTGGGGTCCACGCCTGCGCGCTGGCTGGTGGCATTCACCGACGCGACGATCTTCACCAGCGTCTCGTAGAGATACGGGTCGCGGTCCTTCAGCGGTGCTAATTGGGCAACGGTTAGCATGGCCGTGGTCTGTGTTAACGCTCGCTTTAGTTACATGACGTGATATAGTGCGCGCCGTGGAGCAATCTTGGGACGCACTCACCCGAGGTGCTGGAGCCCTATTCGAGCTGCATTGCGGAAGAGGCCCCGTAGCTCAGATGGATAGAGCACCAGGTTCGCACCTCGGAGGTCGTGGGTTCGACTCCCACCGGGGCCACCACACTGATTGAGACCTCATCCGCATGTCAAAGCAATTTAACGCATTGTTGTTCGCTGGACGAACTATTGACAAGATGACGTTGATGCGCAATAGTTTAGATATGCGAACCTGGTGCTCTGGCTTTCGAGCTAGAGTAACGGTATTCAAAGGGCAGCCCCACGTGGCTGCCCTTTGTGTTTTCAACATGTCGTTGCGCAGAAAACGTACGCTGGCTGCGCGAGGATTGATATGACATCGCTTCTTCCAATTCTTCCAGTTCTGATGCTCGCCCTGTTTTGTGCGATCGCCGGGTTTTTGTCTTTGCGGGCGATCGACCGCTCGCTAGCCAACGCCCCAGACTCTAAGCACCTTAGTGAGTCTCAGACAAGTACGGACTCCAATATTCGTCTGTCCCATTAAACCAAATCTTGGGCTAATTAAATCCGCGGACGGGGGCCCAGGGGTCGACGCGGACCGAGGGCGTGAATTTCTGCAGACGGAACCAGGCGCCGGGTTGGTTGGTGCTAACCTGAAACGCCACGCGTTCGCCGAGGACATTGATGGGCAGCTCGAGGTCCTTAAGGGAGGGCGAGCTGAGCGGGAGCGGCTGTTGCGTTTGCGGCGCGCTCGCGGAATCGGTGAAGCTGGTCAGCGACAAGTTCCCGGCCCCTTCGACAAACATCGTGAGATAGCTGAATAGTTTTCGGTGCGCGCCGAGGCTGAGCGCTTGTTCGACGGCGCGTTCCGGAAAATAGTGCGTGGTGTAGTAGCTGGGAATGGCGGTGCCGTCGTCGGAGAGCTGCGTGTCCTTTAATTGATACACCTTGCCGGTGGCGCTGCCTCCGCCGACGCCGGGGGTTCCCCCGCCAAGCGCGACGATGGCCGTGCCGTCGGTGCGTTCGATGAGTGCGCAGGCGTTTGCGGCGATGGTCCAGGGGGACCACTTGCGCGTTTTGTCCGTGGCGGTTTTCCGGCCGGTGTAGGTGATATTGATCGGCGGGCGCGAGGCGATCATGTCGGCGTCGTCCAAGTCGCGGTAGTCGAGCATGAGAATCTTGTTCGGTGAAGTCGCGCTGGCGAGCGGCACGCCGACGAAAATGCGGCGTTCTTTCGTATCCACAGTGACCCAGAGGGTGTGGCCGTACTGCCAGTTGATCTGGTTCCAGGTGGGCTGGATTTCCTGGGAAATTTTAATGGGCTCGCCGCCACTGAAAATGTAGAGACCGGTACGGTGGGCAATGACGACCCAGTCTTCGCCGATGCCGACGCCGCGGACGGAGGGCGTGCCGACTTTGCGCGAAACTTCGGCGACAGCCCAGAGCGAAGGCTCGTTGGTGCCGTCGTCTTGCGTGACGTGAAGCGAATGTTCTTTCACGAAGTAGAGCCTTTCGCGCAGCTTGAAGGCCGCGCGTATAGCCTGGCCATTGTTTTCGGCGATGCTGAGCAGGCCATTGATGCCGTCGTAGCTTTCCGCATCCTCGACGCGGCTGGCGCGCACCAGCGAAGTGTTCACCGGCTGGGTGGTCGGAAAAATCTCGATGCAATCAACATAGAACTGGCCGTTCTGATTCGGCGTGCCGTCGGCATAGACGCGCAGGAGCAGATCGCTTGGAATCGTGGCCAGCGGTGCAGTCAGTTGCGCGGTGTATTCGACGTAGCTGGTGGTGAGCTGGGTGGCAGTGAGCTGCAGGCCGGTGGTGTTGATGCCGCCGCTGGCGCTGAAGAGGTGGATGTGCAGCGTGCCTTGCGAAAGCGTGACGTTTCGCGCGCAGCGAGCGCGCACGGTGTAGTCCGTGTTGGCCTGGATGAGCGGCGCGCCGAGCGAATCGTTCACGGCGGCTTGCGTCATCAGGCCGCGCGTCGGCACGGTGCCGTTGCCAACGATGGAATAAGCCGCGCCCCACACGACGAAGTTTTCCTCGTCGGTGCCGCCTGCGGCGAAGACCAAGTCCGGCGTCCAACCCAAAGGATAGTGCGGGAAGCCCGGGCCGCTGAAGCCGCCATCGAAGCCGAGATTCACGAAGTTGTTCAATTTGTTGCGCTCGCCCCACCAGAAGAGGCGCTGGGCGTAGTCCAGCACGCCTGCGCAATCACCCAGCTCGATCAGCTTGAAGAGATTGTCGATGTTGGTGCCGGCGAGAAGGATGGCGTCGGAGAAATCGACGACGAGGGACGTGGTGGTGTTGTCGGCGATGACCATGTTTCCGCTGAACAGCGTCGAGCCGCTGCCGGTGTAGAAGAAACTCGCGCCGCCGGCGCCGGTGAAGCACAAAATTCTGCCGACGACGTTGGATGGCCCGGTCGGAATGTTATTGACGACCGCGCGCTTGCCGCCGCTGGCGGTCCACGTGGTTGCCGGACTGGGTTTCGTGAGGTAGCCCTGGCGCGTTTTGAAAATCACGCAGACTTGATGCACGCCGGGCGAAACGCTTCCGGCTGCGGCGGCGGTTCCACCGCCTGACGCCGCGAGGCCGCCGGTCGTTGCGGTGAATGTGAAATGCGTGGAATCGGGCACAGTGGTGATCGAGAATGTGCCGTTGTAACTGGCCACGCCGATGCCGGTGGTGGTTACGAGTTGGCCGAGGACGAATCCATGCGCGGCGGTGGTCTGAATCGTCGCGGTTGCGGAAGCCGCGGTGCCACTGCCGGAAGCGGCGAGTCCTGAAGCGCCAGCGATGTAGGTGAATTGCTGGGTCGTGGGCGTGGAGACGATGGGAAACGTTCCGTTGTAGCCGGCGACGCCGACGCCCGCAATGGTCACCGATTGGTCCGCCGAAAGGCCATGCGCGGCGGTGGTGGTGATGGTTACGAGAAAACCGTTTTCGGTGGCGCCGGTGGGGCTGGCAGCAATGGTGACCGCAGCTGGCTGCGTGGCACCGTTGGGGCAGGCGGTGATTGCAACGATCACGTTTTCATCGATGACCGTAGGTCCGGCGCCGGGACCGCTCTGGCTGACGCGGTCGAAATTCGTGTCGTCGTACTGGCGCGGGAGGTCGTTGCCGGTTTTTCCGTCGCTAATGGCCAGGTATTCCCTGCCGAAAAGCGTGGTGGAATTCGCGAAAGCATTGTTCACGAGGCCAGTGGCGATGCTGGAGAGTGTGCCGGGAGTTGTTTCTTTGTAGAGCACGCCATTCGAGTCGAGCGCCATGGTGCGCAGGGTGGCGTTCAGCGTTTCGTAGGTCTTGACGTAGTTGACGGTGGGATTGCCGGAGAGCGATCCGAAGAGCGCTTGCATCCCGGGCCGCGTCGCAACGCCTCCGTTGCTGAAGATCACGTCCTGGCAATCGGGCGAGACGCCATGAGGCAGGTCGGCGGGAGACATGTCCGTCACAAGGCCGCCGAAGATCTCGATGGGCGCGTCAAATGAGCCGGCTGTAGTCATTTCTTGACCAAATACTATTACGTGTGGTAAATAGCCATCGCTCAGGCGTGTTTCGGAGAGTGCTGCCAGTGGGGGTACTGGGCACGCTTGAGACGCGTTGAAGGTTGCTCTGCAGCCCCAGGAGTTCGAGTCTCCCACTCTCCGCACCGGCTCTCAACGCACTATTGATTTGTTGTAGACTTCTGCTAAACTTTAGTTGCGTCTCAAGCGTGTCCAGAATTTGATCGAGGGCGAAGAGGGTTCTTCGCCCTCTTTCTTTTGTGTTATCCTGCAATTGCTTCGCAGGCGCGTCCAGTACGCGTCTTTCGGGCGGCGAGAAATCATCGCCCTCTTTTTTTGTGCTACTCTTTAATTGCTTGGCAGGCGTGTCCAGTACACGTTGTTTTGGGCGGCGAGAAATCGGCGCTCTTTTTATTTCAGGGCTTGGCGTCCGCCACAGGCTCCTTGGCTGCCTCATGGTCCGGCTTCCCTGCCCCATCCTGAATTGCGGGTGCGCTTCTGCGCGGCGCGCTTGCGGAACGAGGCCGTACTGAGCGGCTTTTTCGCGGTCGAGGATAGCGCCGCAGGAGCGGCAGACGGCCACGCCATGTTTGATTTTTTCCGCGCAAACGGGGCACTCCGCGAGCGGCTTGGAATCGTAGAGCCACGGCTTCTCCAGGCCGAGCTGGCGGGCGGCGCGACGCTCGAGGTCGGTGATGAACATGGGATTTTTGGTGCGCTCCCATTCGAGATCGGCGGCAGCGACGAGACGGCGGTGAAATTCCTCGAGGCGGCGCCGGGCATCGGCGAGCTCCGACTCTGTTGGTTCAGGACCGGCGGCCACGAAGACGCCGTGAAAACTTCCTTCGCCGGAGTCGCCGTTGATCTCGCGCGCGATATCTTGGGCGATTTCCCGCGCGGTGATCCGAATGTCGATGTTGCGCTTGTCGCCCATGTCGATCACGCCGTTGCATCCGCGGATGGGAGTGATGGCGTACGCTTCGCCGGGCTCCGGCGAACGCACCTCCAGCGAACCGAAGTAGGTGCGGTGGCGCGGCGGCCACTTTTCGGTGGAAATGTTGACCAACACAGCCGTGCTCGATTCCGTGCTCATATACGCCTCACTTTTTCTGGAACTATTCAGGCCTACTCAGTCGCGGCCCACTCGCGGTATGATTCCGTTCGGTCTTACTTGGGAGGACTTATTTCCATTCCTAATTCTGCCAGCGGCGCCCAGCGCATGGTTGCTAGCGGCCCGCCGGCGTCCTGCCGCAAATCCAAATGAAAACCAGCGCCCTGCTTGCGCGCTTCGGGGCCTTCGCGATTCTGCTTTTTGCTTTCGGCGTGGCCGTCTACCGCGCCAAAACGCAGCCCATCGCCCACGACGAAGCACTCACCTACGAATGGTTCCTCGACGGGGGCGTCGACAAGCTGCTGCACTTTGACGCCAACAATCACGTGCTTTTTACGTTTCTGGCGAAACCGTTCGTGAAATTTCTAGGTCCGAGCGAGTTATCCCTGCGCGCCGCAAGCCTGCTCGGCGCAGCGTCATACCTGGTGATCGCTTACTTACTCATCCGGAAACTCTTCGGAGACGGCCTCTTGTTCGTAATTTGCGCCGGGTTGCTGGCGCTGCATCCGCTGGTGATGGATTTTGCAAGCGCCGCACGCGGCTACGATCTTGGACTAGCGTTCCTGCTGGGCGCCATGTACGCGTTTGTGGGGCGCATCGATTCTGGGAGCCAAGCGCGCGGCTACTTCGATCCCGCTGCTCCGGATTGGCGCAAAGGATGCGCTGCTGCGTCGGTACTACTGGCCCTTGCGTTTGCGACGAATCTAACGAATATCATCCCCGCGCTAAGTTTGACTTTGGCGTTTGCCATCGCTGCGCTGCCTCCTGGGGATTTGCGCCTCAATGCAGCCGGCGGCTACCTTGGCAGGTTCGTTCAGTGGACAATTCTTCCCGGAGCGGCAGCAGGGCTTTTTCTAATGTGGCCTTTTCTGATGCAAGCTCGTCCGCAACACTTTTACGTGGGCTATGGTAGCGCATCAGAGACGCTGCGAGACGCCTTCAACTCCACGTTTCTGTACCGATGGACCGAAGATTTCACCGGGAATCTTGGAGGGCAGCCTCCGGCACCCGACAGCTGGCAGCAGCTCGCCTCAAATGCCGGGACATACCTGGCGCCGCCGCTCCTTGTGGCACTGCTGATTGCCGGAGCGCTCCTCCGCGGGAAAGAGTCCGCAGTGAGTCAAGATAAGCAGACCGCGCTGCGCCGATTCTTTTGCGGCGCATCGGCTGGCTGCGTGATTCTGATTGCAGCGCTGCACTTCATCGTACGTTTGAAGTATCCGGTAAGCCGCACTTGCCTCTACGTGATCCCGCTCTTTACAGTGAGCTGCTTGTTGTTGGCGAAAGAGTTTTCCGAACGCGTGCGCCATCCAGCACTGAGCATTGCCGGCCTGCTGCTTGGTGGCCTGGTGCTATTCGATTACGCGAGTGCGATCCGGGCGCGAAGTCTCCGCTACAATGCTTACGACGTCATCTCGCGCGATCTTTATCAAGCGATTGAGAAGGATGCGCGTTCCCGGGACCTGACAAACGTGAGCGTGGGCGGCACCTGGTGGTACGAGCCGGAGATCAATTTTTACCGGCTGTCTCACAAAGCCAAGTGGATGCTGCCTTATGACATCAAAGATCGCTCCTATTTTTGGCAGACTCCGAATGCCCCGGAACCTGGCGACTATGACTATTTTGTGTTCATTCCCGCAAGCGACCCGCACTTGGCAGGCCCGCGCGTGCGGGCCATTTTCCACGACGATAAAACGCAAGCGACAATCATCGCCATTGCGCACGACGGACAGTAGTAAGTGGCCGCAGGTCTTGCGACTGACAATGTCGACGCGAGGAGATCGCGGACATTAGGCCGGGCGCAGATCCTGGCGCTTGTACCTGGCGAACAGGAACGACAGACCGCCGCCGGCGAGTACCGCGAAGAGCGGGTCGAAAAATGGGATGCGTAGGCGCGTGTTCATCACGAAGGGTAGATGCGCCAAGGTAACCACAAGCATGTAGAAACCCAGCGACAGCGCAGGCGGACGCTCTAACTTGAGCAGCCTGCCCCATCCCAGCGCGGCCAGAACGAGCACCAACCAGTAACAGACAACACCCGCTCTGCGAAGCAGACGCTGCGGCGGCGAGAACGAGGCCGTGTCCAGGAGCTGGTCGGTACTAAAAAGAAAGCACAGTAGCTTTCTGCCAAGAAGCCGAACGAGCTCGCTCCCATCCAATCGTTTCCACGCGTGAATAGCCGCGGCCCGCGCTTGCTGGTCCAACGCAGCCTCGTCCGGATAGAGGAGGCGAGTGGCGCTGTTCGTTTCTATGTCTGTATGGGACCAACCCGTGGCGACGCGAACTCGATCGGGCTGATCGCGCTGCGCGCGGCCATCGGGAGACAGCACACCTTGCAGCAGGTTGACGCCACCCTGGGACGAAAACAGGATTCGGCCCTGAAACGCCCGCGCGTTGCGAAGGATCCAGGGGGCAATCAATAGGCCGGCGGCCAGCCAGACGATGAGCACGCTTTTTATGCTCTTCCGATACCGCAAGCACACGGCAGTGCCGACAAAAAGGAGGAGCACGCTATTGAACCGCAAGATTGCGGCAACTCCTGAAGCAAAACCCAGCCAGGGCAGAGCGAGATAGGCACCGTCGAGTGCCGCAACAAGCGAACAAAGGAACAACACAGTGACGCAAGCCGCGAGCGACTCAGCCTGCAGCTCGCTGACGCTGAAGGCCAAAGTGGGCATCGCCAGCGCAAAAGAACCTGCCAAAACGCCGGCCTCAATTCCAAAGAGTCGCCTGGCCAGAAGGAAGCAAAGATAGGCCATGGCGATCGCGGCCAAAAATTGGAAACACCGCGCCGCAAAAAATCGATGCGAGCCGAACAAAAAACGCATCGCGGCCAGAAACATAGGGTAAAGCGGAGGGCGCAGAGCAGTGGGCTGCCCCGCGTAGGTAAAACCTCTGCGCTCAAATAAATTGTCCGCCAGCGTTTGATAGCGGACCTGATCACCAACGCCGCTAAGGGGGCCGATCAGAAGGTTGCCCGCTTTAATCAAAAGAAACAGCCGAGCAAGCAATCCTAAGCTGCCGAGTAGCGCAGCGCACCATGGCACCCAACGGAGCGGTGATGCGCGTATCTCGCGCCAAACCTGGCCAGCATGGCAGTAGAGTTGTTGATCTACCCCGGCAGTTGCCGCCATTTACCCTCGATCAAACGCTTCCCTGCTGCTTTCTTGCACCCGTAATCCTACTGCATTCGGTATTGAACAGTGATGTTGGCGTCGGCGGGGCTGGTGGTGCAGCCGGACGCGGCCGTTTGCACCAGGACTTGCAGCGAGGAGCCGGTCGCGTAGTTCTGCGAGATGGCGCCGCTGTCATTGGCTGCCGCGGAAATCGTGACGTTCACCGGAGTTGTGCCGTCGGTCAAGCGAACAATCGCGTTCGTTGTGCAACCAGCGGGAGCTGTCTTTGCCTGTACCTGAATGCGCGTGACGGTTAGGGCTTTATCGTTGGTCCAGGTTGCGGCGGTCCACGTGGATGTCAGCGCGCCGGGCAGGAAGACGTTCTGTTCCGCACGCGGGCTGGCGGTGAATGATTCCATTCCGAACGCTACGCCCTGGGTGTAATGCTGCGTTTTCGTCCAGTCCTGCTCGGTGTCGAGCTGCGCGAGCGGATGCAAGTTGCCGCCGCTCCAGTTTTTCTCTGTGGCCACGTTGCCGGAAATGAACAAGCCCGGCGATCCGGAAGAAATTTGGGTGTCCGTGGCCGTAAGCGTGGATGCACCATTCTTGAAGCACGTAAGCGCACCGCCCGGAGCGGCTTCGAGACGCAAGATATCGCCGACAGCGCCGGTGGAAGCCGTGCTGGTCAAGTTCGTCGTACCCCCGTTAACCACGCGCTGCAGGAAGATGGTCGTGCTGTTCTCCATGCAGTCGTAGTAAGTGGCGGTGGCGCCGGATCCGGAGGCGAGAACGGTGACGCCGGGAAAATCCGAAGTTCCGTTCAAGGCGGTGACGGTGGCCTGCGCAAATTGAACGGGCGAGAAGGCGTTGGCGTTCCAGAAGCCGGCGTTCGATGCCGCCGTGGTGCCTTGAATCTGATTGGAAGCAATGTTCAAACCATTTTGCTGGATGGTCCAGTTCGCGCCGATTGAGCCATTGGCGCGCGTGGCATTGTCGTAGCCGGAGTTGACGTAACTCGTCACCGGAATATAGCCAGTCACATCGGGGATGGATTGAGTGCGGTTGCTGGTAAAGCCCGAGGCAGGCGGCGTAACGCTGTCCGCGAAACCTCCGCTGACGAATGTGAGCTGATTGGAGGAAAGCCCCGAAGAATTCATGGCCACGGCATTGCCGGGGTTTGAGGTCGAGCCGCTGGCGCTGTAAAAGAGGCTGCCTAAATCCGCATAGCTTGTTCCATTGACGCCGGTTCCGAGAGCGTCTGCCGACAGCATATTGTTACAGGCCGAACCACGGTATCGTTGCGTGGTGTACTGCCCTTGAATGGGAACCCAACTGACGGTTACGGTCTGCGTGCCGTCTACCGTCACAGGGGACGAGCACGGGGATTCGAGGGAGTTCTTTCCAGTAACGTCGTTCGCTACGATCCCATAGTATAACGTGCCGGAGGCCACGCAGTTTGACGCGCAAGAGCCGTGCGCTCCCGTCACGACGGTTGGCGCGTTTGGCACCGCGAATCCATAACCCAGGCCAGCCGTGCCAAAAGCTTGAATCGCGCCGCTTCCGCCAGTGATGCTGAAGCCTGCGCCGCCATAAGAAGCCACGCCGCCTGCAGGATTTGCTGCGCTGAGGGTCGTTCCTATGGGCAATCCAACGTTGCGCGCCAGCACATAACCCGGCCCGCTCAGGAGAACCTGCCCGGTCACACTGGATCCTAAGTCCTCAACAACATAACTCCCGCCAGTGCTCGCCGCCGCATCAATGAAGCCATTCCCTGGCTGGTTGTTCGGGGCATCGTCATCCACGATAGCTATTTTAAAACCAGGATTGACAAACGGGCCGACGCGAATGAACGGCCCGAAGCGCTGCTCGCCCAGGAGCTTCTTCATGTCCAGCGCCGTGCCCGTCAGGTTGCTTTGAGTGCATCCACTGGAAAAGTAGCAAGGGAAAGCGTCAAATTGCAGGCTCGTTCCGCCCTGGAAGTTTCCGCCATGCATCACGCTATGCGCAACGACGGTATAGAACCCCGTGCCTTGGGTTGCGGGCGAGGAAGTCGTGAAGCGGATGCCCGCTCCAGCGCCGAAGGCTTGCGGAACGGAAGTACTCCATTCATCGCCGTCGCGCCCAAAGACGGAATGCGTAACGCCGGAAATCCACGCGGCGGGGGTATTCAGGTTGGAACTGCTCCCGCTGGTGCCGTAGGAACAATTCAGCATCACTAGTCCGAAGGCACCGTCCTGGTCATACACGAAGGGGATTTGTGTGATAGCGCCAGCGCTGAAGTTGAAATTCTCAAACGTTACGGCGTTCAGTGAAGTTACGCCGTTTACGAACAGCCCCAGGAGGCCGGGATAAGCATACCCTGTGGCTTGAAAAGAAACCTGCGGGCGGAAAGTAAACGAAGTAGAAACATTTTCCTCGCCGCCTTTAAAACTCATGCTCGTTCGGACAACCCAGGGCTGACTGACGGTGACGCCGGATGGGAGCCATACCTGGGCATTGGCTCCATGGGTAGTATCGAAGACCGTAGCCGCATTGAAGACAGCTCCGCTGTTCACGCGCACCGGCGTGCTGAAGGCTCCCAGGGCCAGGGCAGCGCGAAGGTTCTGGGAATTATCATGGAGCGCGGTCTGAGCGGAGACCGTGTTGCCTGCGGCGTTGGCAACCACGATGCTCGTCGTTCCGCCGCCGCTTACAATCGTTGTCGCAAGGTACTTGTTCACCGCGCTGCCTGGAGATGTGGGCACATACGGGGGGAATGTAGGCGTGTTCACGCCGCAGTCCTCCCAGTAAGGGTCGCGCTTGGGAACGATGAAGGCTAGTGTGTTGTTGCGGTAGACAAACCAGCGCATGGCGATGTCGGTGGTCCCGCTTTCGACGGTGTTGGGAACCATGTTGGTCGGCCCGGTGAGGACGTTGCAAGCGACCACTTTCACGGTGGCGCTGCTGTTTGTCTCGCTGATCGCGGAACTGGAGCCGGGAGAGAAAACGGTGAAGGTGGTGGCGGTCGTAGAGATGACTGTGTAATTCCCATTGAGACGGGCGGTCGCGAAGCCCCCGATGTTGACCGCTGCATAAACGGAGAGGTTGCAATTCGCCTGGCAGGTGTACGTTTGCTGGCCGTTAAACGCAGAACTGCCGACCGCGCTCGCCAGAGCGATGGTGTTGACGCCGAGAGAGGCGGCGCCAGTCGTGGTCGAACCTTGTGCGGAAGCGGTCGTCAGCCCGCCTGAGGTGTCCTCGGCAACCCACTTATAGTTGTACGTTGTCGATCCCGTAATGCCAAATGGCGTGATATTCGGAGCAGGAGGCGTCGAAAGCCCCGTTGCCGCGCCGCACTTGTAGATCACAATTCCATTGCCCACATTCGTTGCCGGGAATTTCGTCGCATCTTGAAAATCCTGAGCCGCTGCCAACGTGACGCTTGTACTTGCGCTGGTACAACTTGCGGTCGTGCCTCCATTGGTGCCGAAGTATCCACCGTAACGGGCCATGTCAATGTACGGATTGGGCCCTTTCGGATAAGTGTTGCCGTCAAAATTCTGGTCCGCGGTAAAAGTGTTGACGGTAGTGGTTTGCGCGCCGGCGCCGACCGGACCGACCTCCGTTCCGGTGTCATCCTTGTAGTACAGGCGCTTGTCGGCGGTCTTGGTGTAGAGATTGACGGTGCCAGAGCTGGCCGAGCCTGGCGGAGTGCCCTGATTTGAAAGGTTCAGTGTGCCGCTGGCGAGATTGCCGACCACCGTGGTGTTGCCGCTCACGGTGAGGTTGCCGCTGAGGGTCAGCGAAAAAGCGCTGACGGCGCCGGTAAATGAAGGCGAGGCCGGATCGTTGGGCAGAATCACGTTAGGGATTTGCTTGGTGGTGATGGCCGGGCCGGAGATTTCGATTTCGTACTTTCCGGGCGCAGCGTAGAAGAAATAGTTGCCGAGGCCGTCGGTGGTGGTGGGATTGGCGAGCGCCTGGGTGAGCGCGGCGTCGGAATAAATGAGCGCTAACGGCGTGCAGGGCTGTCCGCTGGCCGGCATGGCGCAAACGCGCACGGTAGCTCCCGCGAGAGGAATTCCGCGCGAATTAAATACAATGTCGTCCTTGCGCGTGCCCTGCGCGTGCGCCGGTCCGATTGCACCGGGCACGACATGCAGCGCGAGCGCCAGGAATGCCCAAAGAAACCCCATCGCGATTTTTGATCGTATCATCGGTTGCCTCAAAAAGTTTTTTGGATTCATCGATGAGGGGTGGAGTTAAAGCAGCTTGCGGGCGGTGATGGCGAGCTGCACGATGTCGGACGTGATGCTGGCCGGATATGCGCCTGAGGTGACTTCGGTGCCGCCGCCGTTGAAGGCTTTCAGCTTGAAATTGTTCAAGGCGCTTCCGGCGACAACCACGTAGTAGCCGGAGTTGCCGTTCTGCGACTCGGCGAAGGCCTGGACAATCTGCGTTGATGGCAGCTTGTCGGCGACCTGGGTGAAGTCAAGCGTGTCACCGCCGGTTGGGTAATTGCCCGAGAAGGTGAGTGTCCCGATGGCGTAGACAAAATTGCTCGCGCTGCTGTCAACATTGAGCGGTGAAAGCGAAATCGTGATGGGCATGATGAGCTCCTAAGAAATGAGGTAAAGGACGTATAGGAAGTAAATGAGGTAAAGGATTTCCACCCGACAAGCCATGCGCGCAAGTCGCATTCTCGCGTGTCCTCTACATCCTTTACCTCCTCAACTTCCATTGCTTCCTCAAAATGGCGTGTAGCCGCTGCGGGCGGAAAACGGACGGCGGCGGCGCGCGGATTGCTGCTCGCGGCGCACGGCGGCGCTGACGAGGTCCTCGATGGCGTCGGCGGCTGCGTCGTCCCACTTTTCCGCGAGCGGACTGCCGCGCGCCCAACCCGCCAGTGCCGCAGTGGCGTAAGCAATGGCTTCCTGCGAATTGCGCACCAGCACGGGCGACGTCGCATCGGTGAAATCCGGATAGGCTTTGAGATAGCGCAGGCGAATCTGCGTGTCTTGGGTGGCGCCGAGGAAATAGAGACCGTCTGCGCGCCATTCCCAAACGCTGAGCGTCACGTCTTGAGCGCGCGAAGGCAAGCCTCCGTGGCGCGTCAGATCCACCATTTCGAGAAAATCGTCGGTTGAGGTGTTGCGGCGTTCCCAAACCTTTAGCGGCACGAGCAGATCGGTTGGAAGCTGATTCGGCGGAGCGGTGGCATCGGTGATGGCGACTTGCAGCGAAGTGTCGGTTTGGGTGACCGCGGGGACAACCAGCAGGACATCATCCTGGATAAATCCGCCGCCACAGGCATTGCCGAGCGCACGCTGCAGCTTGCGATATGCGGAGTTGGCGTACGGCAGGAGCACGGCGTCGGTGAACAGGTTGCCCTGCGAATCATTCAAGAGCGAGCGCACCAGAGAGGTGATTTGCCCCGCGGTGTTGTACGCGCTAGATCCAACTACAGGCATGCTATTTTCCTTGACTGTGTATTAACGGCGTAGTACAAAGTGCCACGCGTGGGCTGCGTCTCGGAGAATGCTACCAGTGGGGGTACTGGACGCGTCTCACAAGCGCGACGGCTGGTGACAGCCTCATGGGTTCGAGTCCCACATTCTCCGTCCCGCTTTCGCGCGATGTGCTTGACAACCTCAGTCCGTTATCTTAATTTGGTGTTGCTTGTGAGGCGCGTCCAGTACGCGTGGAGATTTAAGTTAAGGGCAGCCGTTCTGGCTGCCCTTTCCGTTTTACATCGGAGGAACTCACTAAACTACTCCGCTGGCAGCGGCGATTTCTGTAGGTAGGCGGCGACGCCGATGACGGCGTTGATCAGGCCTGCCGCGGCGCCGATGCGCATCGTCGCGGCGCTTCCGGATTGCAGGTTGAAGTGCTGCGGATCTATCCCTACGGCCGCAAATCCGGTCAGAACTCCGCCTGCCGCACCGCTGATCGCCGCGGCGAAAATACCCTTGAGCCAAATGTGAAAACGTGTCATGAATTAATCCACAGTGCGCGCACACCCAAAAATCGTTCTCATACCTGGCACCTTATTCGCAATTGCGGGGATCGCCGACTTTACCGATGCGTTCTCCTCAAGGCTGTCTATCACCCGCTACGTCGTTTCTTTGGTATGGCTTCTATCGAGCGCCGCGATTTTTGGATTGCTTTTAAAGGGCGTGCTCCCACGCCAAAAGGCGACCAGAACTAAGCGACGCTGACGAACGGTTGCTTGTGGAACGCGGGCACCGAATCATCCAGCACATCGAACGCCCAATTTTCGTAGTTGCGCCCTGAACACGCTTCCCTTTCATAAAGGCGCGCGCGCGACCTGGCGCGAGGCGCCCTGCGTGACCATTCAATCGCGAGCGCGATGTGTTCGGCGATCGTCGGCGTGAGTTGGACAAATTCACCACACGGGCTTTCGAGCGTAAAGCAATGTTCGTATTCGCCGCGCGAAGGATAGGGGCCCAGCGCGGGAACGCTGATGCCGTTTTCGCGTTCGATCGTATGCGCGTACCAGGCTCGCGGTGAGCCGTAGACTTCCGGAGGCAGCCAACGCTCGATGTGCCAGCGATTGACGGCAAGGTATTTCGGTTCCTGGCGCAGCTCGACAACTTCGCGGAGCAACGATCCTGTTGCGGGATCGCGCTCCTCGAACTTGCCGCCGATCCACGCCAGCCGGTTCCAGCCCCAGACAACTCGATAGTTCACTTCCCCGAAACGGTTCGCGCCTCCCGCGCGAGCTAGGCGATGCGCCACAGTTTCCGGCGTGTCGTGCGTTTCACGAACTACGAGAATCATTTTCCGCGCGGGCTGAAATCGAGAGACTTGACGACGAATTTGTGTTCGCCGCAATCGAGCACCAGGTCCGTGACCTTGGCGATTTTGGTTTCGACAATGGCGTCGTGATCGCGCAGCGACGAGGCGCACCGGAGCACCGTTCCCGGCTTGAGTTCCCGCGGCCCGGAATCGAGCTGCACGCCGATATCCGGCGCGATCATCGGCCGGAGGATGGCGACGTCCTGCTCATGGTCCACGCGAAGAAAAATGAACACCAGCGGATCAGTTTTGCTGCGGGCGGAAATCCCGCCAGACAGTAAGAGAGCGATCCCGCCGATGAGGATTCGTCGCATTGAGAAATGAGGTAAAGGAGGTTAATGAGATCAAGGAAGTAAAGGAGGAAAGGGCCTTGCAAAATGACCGCATATCGCAGCTAGAGTTCCGGTCCTTTACCTCCTTTATTTCCTCTACCTCATTTACTTCCCTCTTTCTAGTAGCCGCTGGGCCGCGCTAATGTGTCGATGAACGCGCCGGTACGCGGCGAGTCGTCCCACACTTGAAACGCGGTGTCGAAGTAGAAGATATAGCTGGCCGCGAGGCCGCCGCTGGCGCCGTAAATCGGGAAGACCGTGTTGCCGTTGACTTCGTAGAAGTCGATGTCCTTCAACACGGCGCGGCCCCAGTGCGACAGGTCGAGAAAATCCACGCGGGTCTGGTCGGCGTTGACGCTGGACTTGATGGGGATGCCGCTCATGGTTTTGCGTCCGCTGAAGAGCAGATCCAAATCGTTTCCGTTGCCGCCGCCGCCTTCCTTGATGATTTGCGAAACGGTGATGCCGAGATTCTCCCAGGCGTGCTCTTGCTCCACCGCCATGTAGGCGATGAGCTTGCTCAGGTGGTTGATGCCCAGGGCTTTGCGGACTTTGTTGATCGCCAAGCGCACGTTGCTCGGAGTCAGCGCGGCGTTGCCAGCGTTGACGCGCGGCGTGGCGAGCTGCACCGGGTAAGTCGCGCGATTCAAGTTCAGCCAGGTGCCCGTGGTAGCGTTGTTCTGGTGATATTTGATGCCGAAGAGCGACACGGGCTGCGCGCCGCTGAGGCCGTCATGAACGATCACGTCGGTGGCGATCGTGCCGCCGGGCAGCACGTCCACGGTGATGGTCTGTGTTGGGCTGATGGGATCGGCCGCAGTCACATTGCAAGTACCGCGGTTCGTGGTCAGCGTTGTGTCATACACCTGAATTGTCTGCCCGACGTAAACGAGCGCGGCGCCGCTGGGCACGCTCATCGTGAGCGTGGTGCCGGCAACGCTGTTGATGGTGCCCAGGACGCCGTTTCCGGCGGTCTGCATCAACTTGTCGAGGAAGGCGCGGAATTGCTTCATGCCGTTGGCCACTTCGCGCTTGGCGGCGTTTTCGATGGCGCGCTCGCGGCCGGTGGTGGCGTATTCGACCAGCTTCGTGATTTCAATCGCGAAGCGGAAGAAAATCGGCGAGACCTGCGCGACGTCATACGCCGTGCCGGAACCGCGCCCGAGGTCGCCGCCGTCGGCGTTGTACGAGCCGGCTTTGCCGCCGGGATTGACCTGCAAGGGCAGGCGCATGTTGCGGCTGGAAACTTTCTCCACGTCGCCGCGCTGCTGGATCATGGTGAGTAAAATGTCGTCACGCTCGTAGAGCAGGGGCACTTTGTCGCGCACCTTCTCGAGCTGCAACGCGACGACGTTCGCGTTCGCTTGTGCTGGCATCTGTTGTTCTCCTTAATTTCCAGGTGACCGCAAAGCGGTCAACAGGATTGCGGCGTTCCGGGATGCCGCAACTGCACGGCGCGGAATCGCGCGGGCGTCTCTTGAGAAGGCGCCGAAAAATTGATGGGTTTCTCTTAGAAGTCTTGTCTCTGAGTGCGGTAAACTGCGGCTACGATCGAACCCCAGAGTGTCTCGATGAATTACTTCAAAAGCGTCCTCGTCGGACTCGCCGCAGTTCTTGTGATTTGCGTTTTGTTTCCGGCCCTGCCAACTATAGTTCGCGCTTTCCTATTCGTTATAAAGCACGGTGCTGGCGGAATCGGAGTTGCGCTGGGCCGCGTGGGTTGGCACGCGCCCTCGCTAGCTCAGTCGCTTTTCATGCTCGCAGTTTTTGGAATTGGCTTTTTATGGGAGCTTCGCGGGCTTGCAAAGCGATGACTCCCGCCTGGGACCGACAGCATGAATCCTTCGATTTCATAGATCAAGAATCTGTTCGTCGCTGAGCTTGCGATAGTCGACGCGGCGCGTATCAGGCCTACTCGTGCTGCGATTTTGATCTTGGCTGCGATCCCGCGATGAACTTGCTGAGGAACCCGCCCGCGAGGATGCGCCCCGCGACTCAGTGCTAGCCGGCGCTACTTCCCTTCTCGAGGATGCTGCGTCGGCTCTCGCGTTCTTGCTTCGGTGCGCTGCCAAAGTCGTCTGCGTCCAATCGTTCAAGACGCGTTTGGCGGCAATGGGCACGAGTTGTTGCGCACGTTCGGCAATCAGGCGGACTACTTGTGCGCAAGTTTCTTCGTCCAACCGGCGTCCCGAAAGAATCTGCGCGACTTGCTCGCCGAGTTGCCGATCACCTTTTAGCGCCGATTCGACGTCCTGACGGATCGCTTGGCTCAACCTTGCTTGTAGGGTCGCGGCATGCTGCGACCCTACGCCGGAAGCGCTTGACATGTGCGCTGCATTCGGCAACGCTTGCGCCAAGGTTCGCTCGATAGCGCCACCGACACTACGCTCCAAATCTTCATTCGCGGCTTTTTCAAATGCTGAGTACGCCGCCAAATGCGCCTCGTTGGCTGACGCGCCGTTGGCGGGGGCGCCCGCTGCGGCAGGTTGCGCCCCTACAATAGAAGGCGTCGCGGGGGCGGGGCTTGCCCCGCCCGCTGCGGCCTTCCCACCATCTGCGCCGGGCGACGCAAGCGTCGCCCCTATAGAGGCTGGACCGAGTTGGTTTCCTGCCGTTTCGAGCGCGCGCAGCCCTGCGAAAACCATTTCACGGAAGGAGGCGGGATCCTCGCGCAGCATTCTCTGGGCTAACTGCTCGCGCGATGCGCTTACTTCCTGCGCGGACTTCCCTGCCGAGCCAAAATAGGCGCGATCGATGTCATCGAGCACGCGTGCACGTTCGGCGGCAACGCGCGCTTCGGAGACACCCCCGGGATACAATTCCTTCAACGCACGCGCATCTTCCGGAGTCGCAAACGCCGCGCGATACGCCGCCGCCTCCGATTTCGCCTGTTGCACGCCATTCCAAAGCTCCCGTGCTTCTTCCCCGCTCCAGGGATCCTTCATTTGCGCTGCCAGCCATGGCGGCGGCTCTTGTGGCACGGCCAATCCTGGCTGTGCACCTCGCCCCGGTCCCGGAGTCTGAGTAGCGCCGGCTTCCAGCCGGCTCTGTTCGTTTTGTGGCGCTGATGGAGAACCCGTCGTCGGCAAGGATGCCGGCGCTACCTGTGATGATTCTTGCGTTCGCGTTGGTTGCGGAGGGGCGGACTGTTCGACGTCTTGCGCCTCCGGCTCGATTCCGAGAATCTGTTCATCCGTCAGCGCAAACAAATCATGCGGGGTGCTGTAACCGTTCGTGCCAGACGCTGTTGATGCAATTTGCTGATTCATCTTGACCCCAAAAACAAAAAGCCCCGATTGCTCGGGGCAATTCCGTCAGCGTGCTATCGAATCACCGCTCTAAAAGAACTACAGGGCCTCCAGCAAAGCTGCCAAGAGTTCGAGGCCGATCTCAAGACCGAACTCAAGGCCCAACTCAAGAACCACTCCGCCCCAAGGGTCGGCCTGGTCGTTAATCGGATCAAACCCTTTGGGTCGGTCGTCGCGATAGGTCAGAGGTCCATCCATAAGATTCCTTGGCCTCTATTGGGCAATACGAATGCCCCAGGCAAGAAGTTTCAACTCTATTGCCTGGCAGCTGCCATGGCGCGGAGGTGGGCTTCGGCGTGGGCACGGACGTTGGCGAATCCGGCGGGATTGGTCATGTGCGCAGATTGGCCGGCTTCGGAGTTGGCCCAACGTTTGCACTCCTCGAATTCGACGGCGTGGTCGTCGAGCAATTGATCGACGGGCACCGAGGGCAGCACCAGCGTCGTCGTAGCGCCGGCTTCCAGCCGGCGGTTTTCGTCATGAGACGCTGCGTCAGAGCCGCTCGGCAAGGAGGCGCTTCGAGGCTCAGCACTAGCCGGCGCTACGCCGGAACCTTGGGGCCCGGGTTGTAGGGCGCCCGCCGCGGCAGGCGCCTCTACACGTGGGGATGCTGAAGAGGAGTATGGAGCGACAGGCAAATTCACCACAATCGGGGCGCTGGCGAGGAGCTGCTGGATTTCGCGCAACTGCTTGTTGCGCGAATCTTCGCCCGGGATAACCATCTCCGTGAGGCCAAGCACATTTTTGATGTAGCCGAGGTTGGCGGGCTCAGTGAGCGCGCGCTGAAGCACCGGATCATTGATGGTGAAGAGCTGCTGCAAGACACCGCGCTGTTGCGACTTTAATCGCGGAAACGTTTCGTCGGCCTCGGGATGCACACAAATGTTGCCCTTCAAATCCGCAGTGCGAATTGAGCGCGCGTCGAGTACGCCATCCGGACCGAGCAGCGGAATTTCCACGTCTTCGGGGCGATTCTTGCGGAAGGAATCGACCGCAAGCAGCAACACATCCGCGTAAAACTGTTTGGTGCGGCGCCAAACGAGGCCGAGGCGGCCCATGGCTTGGTCGCGGGCGAGCGCGTAACCGGAAGCGGTCTTCACGTCTTCCATGTTCCCACCGAAAATCGCTGGAAAGAGCCCAGTCAGGAATTGCGCGACTGGACCAATTAAATCCTGCTGATGGCGAATCATGTCCGGCGGGACTTGCGCGGGCGCCGGCTGGAAAAATCCCGCCGCAAGCGGCTGGCCCGGGCGCGCGCGCGCCGGAAAATGCGCCGCGGGTTCCGCGACCTGATTTGCGAGGGCATCAAAATCGAGCACTTGCGGATCCGCGTAAATCGGCGGAATGCCGTACTCGTAGGTCTCCGCCTGCATGTTGGAGAGAACGTTGTAGCGCTCCTGCACTTGCACCAGCGAATCGCCGACGCTGGGGCGGTTCTGTCCGTCGCCTGGAAGCGCGTGAAGCACGCGCCAGTGGTCGTCCATGGATTCGCTGCGCGATTCGCAGTAGACGTCGCCGGCAAAGGCGACGTAGCAACCGTCGGGAAACATCGCGAGCAACTCGCTGCGGACGGCTTCGTCTTCAATGGCGTAGAACGCCCACGGCCGCAGCCACGTGCGGTCGAACGTGATCAGGTTCATCAGCGCGTCGCCGGGATGGATCGACGGCAAGCCCTGCTCGACGCTTAGCCGCGACACGCGCGCGTAGACATCTTCGGATCCTTGCGATGGTGCGGATTCGATCCTGTTCGCGGCGCGCGGGTACTCGGCTTTCAATTTCGCGCGATGCACTTCCGCCTGCCATTGCAGGTACGGATATTCGTGCATCTCGTTGGCCCACACGGGCGTGTTCAGCTCGAGACCGCCGGCGATGGAGATGACTTCCTGGCCGTTGGGCACTCGGTGCGTTCCGACGACCCGTGGCACGGTAACGCGTTCGGCTTTGCGAATGTTCTCTTCGCGCAGTTCGGCTCCACAACCGGGACAGTTGGTTGCCGGTAGGGGCGCAGCATGCTGCGCCCCTACACCTGAGGCTTCATCCGTTTCCTCCGAATTTCCATTTTCGAGTTTTGATTGTCCAATTTCCTTGCTGCATTCTGGACAAACGTACACATCTTCACCGAGCGGAATTTCCAGGGCTTCAAGCACGGTTTCTTCGTGGAAACCGAAGCGCTGGCCGTCGGCGACGTAGCGCACGTAGGCGCCGAGTTTTCCGTCGGTCCAGAGGAAATAGCCGATGGAGGTCAGCAACTGCTCGACGTGATTATTCTGCTCGACGAGCTGGGCGACGTCGCTGGCGGCGCGCGCCGCGGCAATGTCCGCGAGCGATTGCGACGACTGCGGATAAAACCGAACGCTCGGCACGTCCTGCGAGAGTACCGCGATGAAAGACAGCCCGAATCCCTGATAAAAATTCGTGACGAACTGGTAGCGCGGCATCTCTTCAAGCTCACGGTCGTCGCTGAACCGCTGCTCGAACGGCAAATGCCAGTTCATGTCATTGGGATTCCACCAGGCGTATTGCAAGCCCTGCCAAAAAAGCCGCGCCTGGCGGATGCGCCGGATTTCGTGCCGACGCGCGACGATGCCTTCCTGGCGGTATTGCCGGACTAGTTCACGCAACGCGTGCACCAGCTCCGGCTTCGCATCGTCAAGGCGCTCGTTGTTCGGGCCGAGGTCGGCCGGAGGAGTTGTAGCGCCGCCCTTTACGGCGGCATCTTCTTCACCTTCGCGAGATGCCGGGCTGAAGCCCGGCGCTACGCCGGCGGCAAGGTTGCCGTCGGCTGGCGCGATCGCACCGGGAATACCGGTCCAAGATTCAGTTGTGTGATACCGGTCCATTCGACCTCTCAGAGGATTTCTCGTCAAAGTTCGTGACAGCGTCGCGGCTGGCTCCGCCTTCGCGCCATGCCTGGATCTGGTGCCAGGAGCGCTTCCTTAGGCGCGGAAGCGGCTGTGGTTTCGGCGCTTCGGGAAACTCCACCGGAGGAAATCCCGCCGTGCCCAGCAGCGAATTCATCAGCGCGCGGTTCTCTGCCCGCAGCCGCGCGACATCCGCTTCCAACATGCCGATATAGCGGCTGCTGAACAGCCGTTGAAAGAAGTCTTTCATTTCTTGTTTTTCCCCACTCAGCATCAGCGTGGACGGCGCGGAAGCGGTTTCGGGCGAAAGAATTTCTTCGCTTCGGCTTCGAGGCGCTGATAGTGAATCGCGCGCGACGTTGGATCCTCGGCGGTCACTTGGCGCGCGATCTGTTCGCCGAGCGGCATGCCGGTCATAAAATGCGGCGTGCTACCCTGCGAATGAATGGGCGGAGCCTGCCCCGCCCTGGCCGGCACAAAGACCGGCCCAACACCGGCGAGCCTTCCGCCGGAGACCAATCCGTAGCGCGCGGCGTCGGCGGGATCATCGCCCTCGACCTTGCGAATATCTTCGCGGCGTCGTTCGTCGCGCACGAGCTACGGAATGCAATCGATCAACCGCTCGCAATTTTCGGTGATGACCCAGGTGTTTGATTCCATCATCTGGTACATCAATTGCCAGCCGCCGATGCGGTCGTCATCGGCCGGCGATGGCCGCGGCAAGCCGTTGGCGACCAGCACGTCGCCAAGCTGCTCGGCGATCGAGGATTCCGAAGTGCGGTGCGCGAAGGCGTCCGGCGAAAGAAGGACTTCGCTGATGCGCTCGCGGCCGCTGCGTTCCGCGATGGCCTGGGCCAGCATGCGCGGCGATAGGCCGTTCTGCACGAATTCGCGGTAGGTGGCGATTCGGGAGTTGAAAGTTGAAGGTTGAGAGTTGAAAGAAGAATCTACTCTGTTTGCTTCATCTTTACTTTCAACTTTGAACTGTCGGCTTTCAACTGGCATTGCGCAATGCCAGTAGACCGCGCTGGGATGCTGGAAGCCCCAGTCAATGGAAACCCACCGCAGCAACCAGAGATCGAGCCGAATGTCTTCCGGGCGCGCGGTGTGACGGCCAATATCGAAGATGTTGAAGTATTGCCCGGCAAAAATGTTCCAATCGCCGTCGAGAAAAGCGCGCCGCAAATGTTCCGGCAGCGCTTCGAGCGTGCGGCGATACTCGACGTCGTTCGCGTAAATGGGATTGTCGTCGATGCGCGCGCGGATGAAGTCGTAGTCGCGCGCGGCGTACAAATCCGAGCGCTCGAATCCGGGCGGCGGAACGAGATCCACCCACAACGCCTTCACCCAGGCGTGACCGATGTTCCCCGGGTTCGTCGCGCCGGCCATGCTGCACACGCTTCCCGCTACGCTGCAACGATTGCGCGATGTCAGGAACTGCCACTGCTTCAGCGTGAAGTGCGTCAGCTCGTCAATTCCGATGAAGAGAAACTCCGCGCCTTGATACTGGTAAACGTCACTCTCGTTGCGGCAGTAGCCGAAGCGCGTGGTCGAGCCGTTTTTCCAGATAACGATGTGCTTCGATTCGTTGTAGCTTTTATAGAGCGCGCGCGGCACATCGCGGCGAAAATAAGTGAGCAGCGAAGATTCGAGCTCCGGATACGTGCGCCGTAGCAGCAGTGTGTCGCAGCCAGAAAATTTCCAGGCTTGGCGAATCGCTTCCCATAGCAGGGCCTTTGTTTTCCCCGGCCCTGCAGCACCACCGAATAAGCGGTACTTCGCTGGGGAATCGCGGAATTCCCTCTGCCGCGGGAACGGGTCGTAATAGTCGCTAATGAGCAGCACATCTTTCCCTCTTGGTCCTGTGCTGCTCATAGCGCGCTCGAGCTACATACTTGGGCTACTGCGCGCGCAGCTTTTTGCCGGCGTAAAAAGCCACGCCGCCGCCGATTAGCGCGGCAGCAGCGGGCCAGTGATGGAGGCTTAGAACAACTCCCGCCACAACTGACGCCACGCCTGCAATTTGCGTGACTTCTCCAATGAACATCGCTTTTGCATTTGCCATCGCCGCTTCTCCCCTAACTTTCGTTCCGTGAAACGTTTACGCCGGGCTCATCCCAAATCACTGTAGGAGCGTCCGGGCTATTTGCAGCCGGTCCGACTTTTCCGAATTTCATTTCGCGCAAACGGTCCAGCTCGCCCTTCGCAATCTTCTCGTCGGTTGAGCTCACGAGGCGAACACTGGCCGCGACCAGATCCACGCGTGCGGCGACTGCATCGACATATGCTGAGTCGTCTTGCATGGCGGCAAAATCCGTTCTGCGGGCTAGAATTGCATCTCGCAATTTCGTGGCGGAACGGTCTCCGTTACTCCGCTCCGTGGAGGCCTGAGCATGACCGTTCACGCGGCCTTGCTGGCCTGCTTGGCCGTTTGGATTGCTCTGGTTTTTTGGGTTTGACACTGCGTATCCTCAGGCAACTACTGGATATTGCCGCCGCGCCCACAAGAAGACGCGATCCGCGGGCAGATCCGCGAAGTCGCAAACGAGCTTGAGATCCTCCGCCTCAAAGGGGCTATCCGCGCGCAAGTAGCGGCGCGCCCGTGATGCTTCGAGCGGCTCGACTGCGGTTTCGTCGGCAACCGGCGTCATCTCCGCATCTTCCATCGCCTGGGTGAGCACCGCTCGCCAAACCTTTTTTTCGGGCGTGAGGACCGGTACGTGCGCCCAGATGGACTTCGACAAGCGTCCGTTGCCCTCTCAGCGCATGGTTCGACCTGTGCATTCCGAGCGAAAAGTGTTTTATGGAGAGGAGAGTTGCCGCTTCAGACCATCAGCTTTGCAGTCAAGCCGGCCCCGCCGGTGGAGGAGACAAACTTGATGCGCAGGAATTTTGCCTGCACGCTCGCGACGCTGCGCGCTTCCCCCGCGGCTGCCGTGGTGGTATCGATGGTCTGATATTCCGCGTCGACATCCGCCATGGCGCCCTGCAGGACCATGTTCACGGCCGTGGGCGCAGTGCCGAAGATCGTTTGCCAGCGCACGGCGGTGCCACTGTCCGGCACGCCCGTGAAGCTGGGAAGCGCAAACTGGGTGCCGGCAGTGTTGGCAGCGGGAAATGTTTCGTTGTTAAAACTGAAACCGACGTCGCCCGAAAAAAGGGAGCTCGGCGGAGTCACGTTCTGATAGGTCGGCATGTTGGCTCCTGTTTGGCTGCGGCCTGGGTAAGCAGTCGCTTGAGAACGCACGAATGCGCTGATCCCGCCAGGCGGCACGAAAATCTTTGGTAGCACAGGCTTTAGCCTGTGCACATGTAGTCCTGGAGTGCTGCGAATGCGCTGAACTAGCCCCTGAAAACAAAAAGTCCCGGTTTGCACCGGGACGCACTCTGTATGTCACTAACTATCCCACAGATTGAATCAATGCCAGGAGAAATCTTCAGCCTGTCGTGGCGGCGGAAGGTCCGCGATCCTGCTTCCACTGGCCGTCGCTGAAAAAAAACTCCAACCCCATCACGAATGCAGGGCCTTTCCCCTGCTGACAGTGGACCACACGGGCAAAGCCGCTGAAACTGCCCTGGAGAGACCGCACGTCGATGCGCTCCCTGGGCCTCCACTGCTGTTTCGTCAAAACGGAGGCGCCGTGAAGGCTCACGTCCCGCGTGGTGGTAACTTCGTAGCTCGCCAGGTCAAGGCTAAACAACGTAATCGGCACTTCAAGAGGAGTGCGATTCTCAGTCCGGCGAGATGGACGCGGGTCCATATACCACCCCGAATGCCGCAAATTATCGGCGGCGTCGTCGGAGCTGGGTGGCAACGACACGCAGACTTTGCCGGAGTCGCCACGAAAAACTCAATCAGGTATTCCCCGGATAGTTGGTTCAGGTCTTCACCCTAGCCGCAGCCTGGGAACAGAATGTGGGAGCCTTTTGAATTGCCTTGCGGAAACTTACTGACAAATGGAAACTTTTCTGCCCTAAAAAACAAAACGCCCCGATCAATGGCAAATTGTCGGGACGTACTTTTCTACAAGAGCTAATGTATCACAAAATAAAACTTTGTCAAGAGAAATTTTGCAAAATCTGAAAATATTTTTTACTGTTTTGTTTTCAGTAGCTTTCCGGGAGTCCCAAAACAGCGTTCGAGTCGGCCGCCGAAGAGCGAAAAAGGTCGTAATTGTCGTTGCCGCAAGAAAACCGCCGCCGATATCCCAGGTAATCCCCTGCTGCGAAGGAAGTTACACGTTTTGGCTCTCCGCAAAAAAAAATTTATCACAAGGTCCCAGTGAAGTCCGCTCGCGGGCCAGGAATGAACACGCGCCAGCCCTGGATGGCGAAGTTCGCCGATTCCCTTGACACTCCCTTTTTTCAGGAGCATAGTCCCGCCTATCCCTCAGAATTTCTTCCCCGAAAGGAGACCTGCCATGCCGTTTTTTCTTCATCAAGTGAGTTACACGCCGGAAGCTCTGACACGGTTGCTTGCCAATCCTCAGGATCGATTTGACGCCGTGCGGGGGCCCGTCGAAAAGCTCGGTGGACGGGTGCTGAACTCATACTTCGCCTTCGGGCAGTATGACGCCGTGCTCATTACCGAGATGCCAGACAATGTTTCCGCTGCAGCTATCGCCCTGGCGTTCGCTGCTGGCGGTTCCCTGCGCACCTGCCAGACCACGGCGCTGATGTCCAACGCTGAAGGGCTGGAGGCCATGCGCAAAGCCGCAACTTGCGGCTACAAGCCCGTTGCAGCCGCGGGCAGTGCGGCGGCGGCAACACCGGGGCGAGACAGAGGTGGTAGGTAAGCTCATCTCCAGATCCGGGGCTCAGTTCGAGAAGACTCGGGTACCGCGCGTGGCTAGGCAGTTACCTCCCGCCAAGCTGCGAGCGGTTCGCTTCGGTCCACACATGTACGTGTCATTCTGGGCGTCTCGATTATGGTCGGGACGGGAAAATCCCAGCAAACGGTTCGAGCACGCATGGTGCGTTGAGATCCTTCGGCAAACCTCTTCGGTTCGCCTAATCGTTCAGGTGAAAAAGGGTAGCGCCTCTAACGACTTGTGTAAAATCTCCTATTACTATTCCTTCCGCTCCTGGGAATCCGGCCGGGGCTGCAATAAGACAGTTGACTGTCATGGAAACGTCAGTCATCGATCCCATCGTCACAGTGATTTGCAACGTGCCCCCCTGAATTCCTGACTTCGGTCCGCCAAAGGCCTGAAAACTGCCGAAGGCGGTGGCCTTCCAGGTACCACGTTGTACGACGGAACCGGATGGGTCGGATACGGTGAAAGAGCCGCTGGCCACAACCGTTGCGGCACCGGGATCAAAGCTCCCTGACCCGGTCACCCGGATGGTATCGCCAGCAAAAGCGCCAGACGGCGCACTGCTAACCTGCGGACCGAAAAACGAGAAGCTATAGGTGAGGCCGGCCGCTGTTGCTGGTTGAACTAGGGCAACCATGGGGAGAGCTGTCATTAGGAACACACTGAGCGACATGCTTAAGAACTTCTTCATGGTGATTCACCTCCAAAGGAACGAATTCTGCGGGGACTGTCAGAGTGGGCCTAATGCTGCCCCTTTTCACTGACGTTGTCAACGATGCCATCACAAAGTAAGTATTGTGCGTGCTAGACTGTCGCTCGAAAGTGGAGGGCTCACCATGTCCCGCAAATCACTGGCACAGTGTGTTTTCCTTTCCTATTTGCTGCTGGGTGGATTGACGCTTGTAAGAGCGCAAGAAAAGAAAGACGCAGGCGCGGCGCAGCAGGCCTCGCAGCAAAAGCAGCCCACTGCGGCCGAAATCAGCAAGAAAGAGACTGTCGCGTCGGCGCTTCTTCGCGGCCTGCAATACCAGGAATACGAGGTCCGCTCCGCAGCGGAAGCCATGCCGGAGGAGAAATACGGCTATCGTCCCGCCGAAGGCAAATTCAAAAATGAAAAGCCGGAATTTGGTCCTGCCGAAGTTCGCACCTTCGCCGAACAAGTGAAGCATGTCGCTTGCGCAAATTTCGCTTTTGCGGCGGAACTTGACGGTCAGAAGCCGCCCGAAGCTTGCGACAAGGGCGGCCCCAGCCCCGCGAAAACCAAGAAAGAATTGTTGATTTATCTGCGCGATTCCTTTGCGGCGATCCGCAAGTCGCTGGGAGCCATCGACGCGAAAAACATGTTCGATCCCATCGAGGGCCCGTATGCCGGACCCAACACGCGGCTCGGTCTAGCCACTGTGATCATCTGGCACAATGCCGACCATTATGGCCAAATGACCCTCTACCTGCGCGAGAGCGGCGTCGTGCCGCCCGCCAGTCGCCCCAATCCGCCGGAAGTGCGCGAGCAATATTGACATGTGGCAGTACTTCGCGCGTTTGTACAAAAATGTTACAAATCTTTTGATTTGCACGGAATCGTACAACAAATACTCTCACGTTGCCTGGGACTCACATTCGGCATATGCCGCTTCGCCTCTGCTAGAATCTTTCCGTGATTTCTGCCACTCCATCGCCTCGCCTTGCGAACATTCGCCTCCATCCCATTAAATCGCTCGATCCGGTGCATGTGAAGGAAGCGCGCATCGGGCCGGCGGGCGGGCTTGAATTCGACCGTGCCTGGGCGCTCTACTCCGTTGATGGCCAGTGGGTGAACGGCAAGAGCACTGCGGCTATTCACTTAATTCGCGCTGCTTACGCGCCCGAGGTCTGCTCGGTCACACTTTCCGTTCCCGGCGACAAACGCAAAATCCCGACGAAGACATTTGCCTTCCCAGGCGACACGGCAGCCGCTTCTCAATGGTTTTCCAACTATTTCGAGCAGCCCATAACCGTGCGTCATTCACCCGGAGGTTTTCCAGACGAAGTCATCGCTAGCGGTCCAACAATTGTTTCCACCGCCAGCTTGCAGTCGGTTTGCGACCTATTTGACGGAATGAACCTCGATGACGCGCGCCAGCGCTTCCGCACCACGCTCGAAATCGATGGCGTGCCCGCGTTCTGGGAGGATCAACTCTTCGGCCCCGAAGAACGAAGCGTCGTTCGTTTCCGCATCGGCCAAGTAAACTTCGAGGGCAGCCATCCCTGCGCGCGCTGCCCGGTTCCCCCGCGCGATCCGCACACTGGCGAGATTATTCCCGGCTTCCAGAAAATCTTCAGCGATTACCGCCGCTCGCATATTCCGGCGTGGTGTCCTGAAGCCCGCTTTGACCACTACTACCGCTTCGCCACCAATACCCGCGTCGCCTCCGGCGAAGCCGGCAAAGTTCTGCACGTCGGCGATCGCCTCGTCTTATAGTGACCGGTCTTCAGACCGGCGCCTTTTCTGCTTCTAGATCGGTCTCGTGGCGTCCCGCAGTACGCCACTATCCGCAGGCAACACTACTCCCTTGAAGGGCGGCTGGTGGATTAACGAGATGCGGCGGGCTATTAAACCTTGTAGATCGGCGAGCGCAGCCGAACGCGGGAGAGCTGGGTGACTAGCGTTTTTCTGTCGCCGAATGGCAATTCCCACTGCTTAGCGCGGCCGGTCAGGGATCGAAAGCCGCGGACAACAGCGGAATAGAGCTTACGGGGCATTTGCTTGCCTGCGCTTGCCAATCCGCGAACCACAATGGGCGTATCTTCTCTTACTTCTTTCAGCAGCCTGCGCCATGCGCGCTTCGTTTCGGGGTCCATTTCTCCCTCCACTCCGGGCTGTCCCCCACATTTTAACGCTGTCCGCCCTACCACGCAAAATAGAAACCCCAGACTATTCCGTAGACGTGAAATATTTCCTTGGCGGAAACATCCGGCGTCCAAGGAGTTCCTTGCCGCACCGGTGGCGGATCTGCTCCGTCCAGTTCACCCACGTGTGCTCGCTCAGGCCGAGAAAGTGCCGCGCATTTTCGTACGGCGCGAGACCGAGGTAGTAGAGCCGGAATAGCACCATGCGCGAAGCCCAGTCCGGCCCTTCGAGCGCCGACTTCCCAGCCAGCGCGAAATCCGCCACCCATTCGTTCAGCCGCGGGCGAAAATCCGGCCGCCACAGGAATTTCGCCGTGTCCTTCCAGTTCAGCGCCGAAATGCCGCGCTTTGTCTCCAGCACTTCGCGCGCGCCGCGGTAGATTTCCCAGCACACGTCAAACGCAAGCTCCGGCTTCACGCCCATGGCGACTCCGCTAAGCTCTGCACTGAACGTCAAATCACGCGATCAGCAAGCCACCGAGTGCCGCGAAGGTTGCCTCGCCCCGTTCCGCAAGCGTGCGCCGACGACCTTGCTGCGAATGGCGCGCCTCAGCTGGTATTCCCACACCGTTCCGAAATCCTCGCCCCGCAAGGCCTTGTCAACGACGCGAGGCCGCTTCTCCACCGCGTAGCCGCCGAACTCCGGCTTCCGCAGATGACGCAGTTGCGCGGAAATGCTCGCCGGCGGGTAATGCGTCAATTTTGAAAGTTCCTCCAGCGTCAGCCACGTCTCGCATTCCCGCGCGCTCAGCATCACCTCGCAAAGCACGTCGCGCTGCCGGCGCCGGGCGATCCGCCACAGTTCCCTTCCCTGAATTTTCCGCATGTTCGCCTCCCTTTCCGCCGATTCACTCCTCGGCGGGAAACTCTTCTTCGGTCGCACTCGGCGCGCCGTCGAATTCCGGATCTTCTACCTCGCCCGGCCCCCACGCCGTTCGGTCCGGATCCTCGTAGTCTCCGGCGCAGGCGCTGCAAGCACGCATCTCGCGCGCCCTGCCGGCGCCAGGAGTCGAGTAACCTGTGCCCTGCTCCCCAGGCCGAGCAGCACCCCCGCGCTTTTGCCGCCAACGTTTTTCACACTTTTCCACAGCCCCTTACCCCATTGGTACTCTTGACAATAATTAACGCACTGTTAATTTGCCCACGCCACTCACCGGGAGGCCCCGTGAACCACTACAGAACCGAACCTCCGTGGGAGTTTCTTCTCTCCGCTTCGCGTAACTCGCTGCAGAGTTATGAACTCTCGCGTCTCAGCCATGCCGCTAATCTCCGCAAAGAGATTGGCGCGCTTCTCGATCTTTGGATGGAGGAAAATTCCGCCGCCATGTTGGCGCGCTGGTTGATGGAGCAGCGGGAACGTCCGCAGCAACCGCTGGAAGACGCTCCCCCTGCTGAACCTCCCTCGAAAAACAGACATTCCGTGTCCGATAATTTTTTTGCGGATCGGCCGGTCGCGGCGTCCGCAAACCGAGGCGCTGCTTGAGGTGAAATCTATTTTTCGGCGCTCAATTCGGAGTTTGCCGCCAGCTCTCGCGTTCACCGGACGGCAGTCATTCGGCCCCGGAAGTGTGCGCGGCATCCCGCGGCCTGATCGTATGAACTCTCCCGCCCCAGCGTCCCCATCGCACGCCTCGCGGAATCGTGTTTGCCCGGTTTCTTCAACGACCATCGCAGCCATCACGTCCATGCTCCTCCCCGGAGACTTACGTCTTGGCTGCTTTATATTCATTAGAGGACTCTTATTTCAGGGAAACTGCGGTGACAGTTCAGCGAGGAATGCAGACACCCTTGCGAATGAATTGGAAAAAAATAGGAAGCTCAGATCGGCAACAGGTTACCGCGCAGACGAAAGCGTAGCCGTCGGTTCTTTTTCGAGGAGTTGCTCTTTCCTGTACACGAGCGAGTTGATGTCGTAGGTCGCGAGCTCAAAGCCATGTCCGTGCGTGATGGCATCAGTCGGGCACGCTTCCACGCAATAACCGCAGAAAATGCAGCGCGAATAATCGATGTTGTAGACGCTGGCGTAGCGTTCGCCCGCGGAGATTCGGTTCGCGTCAACGTTCTCCGCGGCTTCAATATAAATGCAATTGGCGGGGCAGGCGGCCGCGCACAGGAAACAGCCAACACATTTTTCTAGACCGTTTTCGTCGCGGTGAAGAACGTGTATCCCGCGGTAGCGCGGCTGAAAATGCACCGGCTCGTACGGATAGTTCTCCGTGACCGTTTTACGAAACATATTGCGGAAGGTTACGCTGAAGCCCTTCACCAGCGCGCCAAACGTCTCGCCCACTTCCCGAATGATTGAGGCCATGAATTATGAGTCTAGCAAACGCCTTCGAGGCGAGCAAATTTCGCACAAGGAGCGGTCCTCGCCGACTTATGCTGTCAGCGCTTGAATAATCTGTTTCCCGTGGAAGCGCCCATTTTCGATGAAGATTTCCCCGGTATGCCGGCCACCGATAACCACGCCAGCTAAATGGATTCCCGGCACATTGCTTTCCAGTGTATTCGGATCCAGCGCGGGCCTGCGGCTTTCCGGATCAAGCTTCACGCCAAGGCTCTCGATAAAGGAAAAGTCCGGGTGATATCCCGTAAGCACGAATACCTGCTTAGCCGGGAGTCTCTTTGTTTGGGCGTGCTGTTCCACGATGACTTCGTCTCGGGTAATCTCCTCAACGCGGGCATCGAGCAGCGCCTTGATTTGTCCCGCCTTGATGCGGTTCTCGATGTCAGGCCGAACCCAGTACTTGATCGTCGCGCCCAGATCTTTCCCGCGATGCACAAGCGTCACTCGCGCTCCATTGCGATAGAGATCGAGCGCCGCCTCCGCCGCGGAATTTTTCCCGCCAACCACCACGGCGTCTTGATTCCAATACTCGTACGGCTCTGTGTAGTAATGCGATACATGCGGAAGGTTTTCGCCCGGCACGCCCAGTTGGTTCGGCAAATCGTAATAGCCTGTCGCCACAACAATTTTCTTGCATTGATATTTCTGCTCGGTTCCGTCCTCCGCCGCCGTTACGGCCGTGAAGCTTCCATCCTTCCCATCGACCCGCAATACTCTTTCGTACAGCCTCAATTCAAGCGCATAGTGCTCTGCGGCCTTCCGGTAATATTTCAGGGCCTCGACGCGAGTAGGTTTCTCCGCGGCGCAGACCAGCGGCAGGTCCCCAATTTCGAGCAACTCCGGCGTCGTGAAAAAGACCATGTTCACCGGATAATGGAAAATCGAATTGCAGAGGCCGGCCTTGTCGATAACCAGCGGCCGCATTCCGGCGCGCTTGGCCTCAATGGCAGTTGCTAGGCCCGTTGGTCCCGCTCCAATGCAGATGATGTCGTAAACACTCATGGGAAAGTCAGTTTGCCGGGAGTTTTTCGGAATTGCAAATAGCGGCAACTTCACTGCTTTGGAGGCAGTTCCAGGATTTCTGAGAGCTCTCGGCGGAACGATTCGAGTTCTTTCAATCTCTCCCGCGTTGCTTGCAATTCTTTGCTTTTCCAGACAAACACTTCACCCGAGCCGCGTTTCAGCTTCACGCTGAGATTTCCTTCGACAAGAAACGACGGCGGGGCGAGCAGTTTGATTCCAGCATTCGGCACGGGCGCAAGCAAGGCAGCGCAATTCCCTTTTTTCGCGCAAAGCGCGCTTTCGTAGGGCGGAATTGCGATCGGACGAAAACCAGCCGCAATCAGCCGCTCCATCAGTTGCATTTGCCGTGGGCTGAGTTCAACCATGGACGGTAGAGGCGGGGCCTGCTCGCCCTGAGCTTTGTCGAAGGCCCAACTATTCTAATTTAGACTTCTAAATTAGACTAGGCCGCCGTCGAGTCGGCTTCTGACGATGACCGCTCGAGCTGTGCGAGGATTTCGCGTAGCGTGGAAATCAACTCATCGCGCGAAACGTGGCTCTTCTTGAATTGAATCCGGAACTTGAATGTTTCCCCCGGCGGCTCGAATTGAAAGATGAACGGCCGCGGCCTTTGCGGTCCCGCTTGCTCCTCGCGGCGTTCGCGGCGCGCTTCATCGCGTGTCAAGCCGCCCTGCATGATGCGGTGAAACATCTCGATCATTTTCTTTTCAGTGGGCTGCCGCGCGATTTGCAGCAGGAGCGACTTGGAAAGAATTCCTTGCTCGATGCACTTTTTCCGCAGCGGCTCGGGAATATTGCGCAGCGACAAAGTCTCGGTCACCGAGGACCGCGCCCGGCCGATTTTCCTGGCGACGTCCTCGTGCGTGTATTCGAATTGCGTGCTCAACCGGTGCAGCCCATCCGCTTCTTCAAAGGGCGTCAAGTCTTTCCGCTGAATATTTTCGATCAGCCCGATTTCCAGCGTCTCCGCGTCGTCGGCGGTCTTTTCAATGCACGGCACTTCGCGCAACCCCGCTGCGCGCGATGCGTGATAGCGCCGCTCGCCAGAGATGATGTGGAAGCAGTCCTCGCGGGGAACATAACGAACCAGCAACGGCTCCAGAACGCCCTTCTCGCGAATGGAGTCCGTCAGTTCCCGCAAGTCGCCCAGCGCCTTGCGCGGCTGGTCGGGATTGGGGCGAATCTGATCCATGCGAATCATGCGACCGACCGCCGCACCGCTATAACTTGTCAGCGACTCTACATAATGCGCGTCATGCCGCATCTTCAGCGTGATGGGTAGCCCGATTCTCTTCGACACGTTGGATTACCTCCCCTGCCAATTTCTTGTACTCGACCGCGCCAGGTGATTTCGGCGCATACGTCAAAATCGTTTCCTTGTAAGCTGGGCTCTCTTCCAGCCGCACGTTCTTGGTGATTTTCGTCTTGAACAGCACTTCCCCGAACACCGAGCGGATTTGCCCGTGCGTGTCCTTGGAAATATTCGTGCGCTTGTCATAAAGCGTGATAACCACGCCTAATACTTTCAGCCCCGGGTTAGGACGCGCGCGAATTCTTTCGTAAGTCTCCAGCAAATCGTCGGTTCCTTCGATCGCGAAGTACGCTGCCTGTATGGGCACGAGCAAGTGTGTCGAAGCCACAAGCGCATTTACCGTCAGGATTCCCAGCGACGGCGGCGTGTCCAGAATTACGTAGTCATAATCCTTCAAGACCGGAGTAAGCGCGTCTTTCAATTTGAAGGGCGCATCGAATTGCCCCGCAAGCACCTGCTCCAATTTTGCCAGCGCCAGCCGGCCTGGCCCGAGAAACAAGTTAGGATCTTTGGTCGGCTTGATGACCGCGCTCATCGTCACGCGGCTGTCGCTCAGCACGTCAAACATTGTTGTGGCAATCTCGCCAGAATTGTAGAACGCGATCGTGGAATTGGCCTGCGGATCGAGGTCAATCAGCAGCGTGCGCTTGCCGCGATGCGCAAGCGCCGCGGCCAAATTGATTGCCGTCGTGGTCTTTCCGACGCCGCCCTTTTGATTCGCAATGGTAATGATGGCAGTCATCTGTTTCTGCCTCCGCCCGCTCGTCCTGCCTGCCCCGAGCTTCTCAGGGAACGGACGTGAAGGGCACGCGAATACTCGAGCCGCAGCGCTCCGGCAACTGGGTTCCTATATATGGGTGCTGCCTCCAGAAAACCCCCAAGGCCTAGGCCTACTCTACGTTTGCAGCCCGTTCATTGGCAAGTGAAAAGTGGGCCACTCGGCGGAAGTCACGGTGGAAAACGGGAGGCCAGGTGCGAGGAGGCTACTTGGAAAGCCCTAGAAATCCAGACCCCAGAAGTCAGGCGATGGCCCCTGCAATTCCAAGCCAAGTTCCCATCCCGTGCGCCCTTCGTGCCCCCTCCAGATCAATACGGCTTCGCATGAAATCTGGTTGATGAGATTCACGAGTCGCACCTTCTGCCCCACGGCAAATCCCTGCGGGACCACGGCAAGGCAGCCTTTCGCCCCGATATCGACCGTGTAGCCCTCCGCGCGCAGGCTTTGCCCCGCCTCAGACCACTCAACCGCCACCGCCACTCGCGAATTAAGCCGGGGGGTGCTGCGTACGTCCCCCATCCGTTTTTCAAAACCTGAATCCTTCAAGAGCGCCACGTGTGCTCCTCAGTAAGCCCGGTTTACGAGCCTATGAGTGTTTCGATGGCTGGTCAATGGGACTTAATGTCCAGTACGCACTAGAGGTTACTCCGTCCCCACCGGTTTGCTCCTTTTCTTCACCCCGCTTACACTCGTTTGCTCCTGTCTTTCGACAATGGTTGGACTCGACACACTCCGCTCCGAGATCCGCCCCACTCTGCGGCTGGCGATCCCGCTCGTTCTCGCCGAGCTCGGCTGGATGAGCATGGCGGTCGTGGATACCATGATGGTCGGCCGCCTGCCCAGCAGCGCGGTGGCCATCTCCGCCGTTAGCCTGGGTGGCATTCTTGTTCACGTGCTGGCGTTTTTTGGTGGAGGGCTTCTGATTGGCCTGGACACCCTTGTTTCGCAGGCTTTCGGTGCAGGCCAGCGCGAAGATTGCCATCGTTCGCTTCTGCATGGCATTTATCTCAGCTTTGCTCTCACTCCTCTCCTTATGGCCCCAGTCTGGTTCTTCGATCCATTGCTTCGTTCCGCCCGTATCTCACCGGACATCATTTCCGTGGCCGTGCCCTATTCCAAGGCAATGGCTTGGGGCACGCTGCCACTTTTGCTTTATTTCGCAGTACGCCGTTGCATGCAGGGCATGAATATGGTTCGCCCAATCTCCTTCGCTCTGGTGACCGCGAACATCATCAACGCCGTTGGCAACTGGCTTCTCATCTACGGAAGGCTTGGTGCGCCCGCGATGGGCGCTGTCGGTTCCGGCTGGTCCACGGCCTTCGCCCGCATCTATCTTGCGGCCATCCTCGTTGGGTATTTGCTCTGGTACGACCAGAAGCATCGCACCGAATTGCTGCGCACTCCGATTCACCCGGAACTGGTGCGCATCCGGCGGCTCATCGCACTCGGCTTTCCGGCAGCGATGCAGATCACTCTGGAAATTGGCGTCTTCGCTCTGGTCACGGCGCTCATCGGCCGCCTCGGAGCTATTTCTCTTGCGAGCCATCAGATCGCGTTGAACACGGTTTCCCTCACTTACATGGTTCCGCTTGGGATTTCCTCAGCTGCCGCCGTGCGCGTGGGTCAAGCCATCGGACGTAAGGATCCTTCCGGCGCTTCCGCCGCGGGGGACAGCGCCATTTTCTTCGGTGCGGCATTCATGACTCTCGCGAGTATCGCCCTCTTGATCTTCCCGCGCTGGATCGCGCGCATATTCACTCCGGATGAAATCGTCATTCGCAATACCGTTCTGCTGCTCGCAGCCGGCGCGGCTTTCCAACTTTTCGATGGCATCCAGACCGTTGCCACGGGTGCTCTCCGCGGAGCAGGCGACACACGAACTCCGATGTTTTGCCACTTCACCGCATACTGGATCATCGGTCTTCCACTGGGTGCCTGGTTGTGTTTCCGCAAGGGCTGGGGCGCTTTCGGGCTATGGTCCGGCCTGAGCCTCGCGCTCATTTTGATAGGTATCGTTTTACTTTTCGCCTGGCGTCGCGAGGTTCGACGCATGACCTTCGCGCTCACAAACAAACTGCCGGTGAAATCTGAATCCTGACTTTTTCTTTGTCCGCAAAGGCTGTCTTACTGCTCGTGACTGTCCAGCTTCCAATCTTTCCCCGATCCTGTCCGATACCCCCAGGATTGCGCGCGGCAACACACGGCTTGCATCCCTTTCCATTTTCATCGCATCCTAGTTTCAGTGAAAGAGATCCTCGGCACGGTCGCGCAGGCGGCCTGCTTTGCCCGTCAGCCCTGAAAACAAAGTACAGGAGGCATCTGTGAAACGTAAGCATCTGATTCTGTTCGTGGCTCTAACCTTCGCGTGTAGTTCGCCGGCCTTTGCACAGCGTCATCCTGGCGGCGGCCCGCCTGCGGGGCGTGGGCCTACCGGCGCGTCTGGTTCGGGCACTGCTGAAGCCAATAAGGCTAGCACAATGAGCCATTCTGATATGTCGCACGCTTCCCCCAGCGACGTGCTTAGCCACAACACCGCCATCGCCGGCAAAATCAAGGCGCTGACCGGTGAAGACGCTCAGACAGCCTGCGGCGGCTTCAAGAATTTGGGCCAATGCGTCGCGGCTGCCCACGTGGCCAAGAACCTGGACATTCCGGGTGGCTTCGATGCACTCAGAGTAAAAATGACCAGCGGCGGTGGCATGAGTCTCGGCAAGGCCATCGAACAACTTTCTCCCAACGCTAATGCCAAAGCCGCAACCAAGAAAGCAAACAAGCAAGCCGCGGATGACATAAAAGAGTCCAGCTCCTAGACCAACGGCGTCCAGGAGTGCGGGCTCTTATCCAGGTGGCGAGTTTAGTTCCCTCGCCACCTTTCTTTTGCCTTTTGGAAAATTGATTCACTGCCTATGCGCGAACGGCACGGTAGCCGGCGCGGAGAAACCTGATTGCTTACATTTTGTAGCGGCCGAGGTCCTCATCGGAGAGGCCATCAAGCCAAGTGCGGAGTTGCTCGTTGGTATTGCGCTCGGAAAATGCGCTCGATATCTTGGAGTTCTTGAGCACGGCTTCATCCACGAAGATGGGGCAGTCCATGCGCAGCGCAAGAGCCAGCGCGTCGCTGGGCCGCGAATCGATGGTCATCATCTGCCCCTCGCGCTCCACCCAGATCATGGCGTAAAACGTATCGTCTTTCAGATCATTCACCACGATTTTCTGCACGCGCACTTCGAGCCCCAGCAGAAAGTTTTTCAGCAGGTCGTGGGTCATCGGCCGGGGAGTTTGCACTTTTTCGATCTCCAGTGCGATGGCGTTCGCCTCGTATACTCCCACCCAAATCGGCAGGATCGCCTGGCCCTGCACATCCTTGAGCACCACGATGGGCATGTTCGTGACGGGATCCATCATCAGGCCACGGATTTTCATCTCTACTTCCATCGAGGCCTCCCAGAACCCAGAACTAGGTGACGTGCTCTCCCACTAAACTGTTTGGAGTCGCTCCCGTAACTAGCACCTGCACGTAGGTTCCCAGAAGCTCTCTCTCTTGTGAAGCGAAATTTATCATCCGGTGCGAGGTGGTATACCCGGTCCACTGGTTCTCGCGCCGTGATTTTCCGCTAACCAGGACTTCGAATCCTTCTCCAACCAGCTTAGCATTCTTGGCTGCCTGAATTTCGCGCTGCTTGTCCTGCAGAATCGCGAGCCGCCGGCCTTTCTCATCTTCAGAAATAGAATCACTCATGGAGAGCGACGGCGTATTCGGCCTGGGAGAATACTTGAACGAGAACATGCTGTCGTATTGCACTTCATCCAGCAAGCTCAGTGTCTCTTCGAACTCGGATTCCCTTTCGCCCGGAAAACCCACGATGATGTCCGTGGTAATGGCCAATGGCCTCTTCGCGCCGCGTATCATGGCGATCTTTTCAAGATATTCTTGGCGCGAATAAGTTCGCTGCATGGCCCGCAACACTCGCGTCGAGCCGGACTGCACCGGCAGGTGTACGTGGTCGCAGACTTTCGGCTCTCGCTCGATGGCTTCCACAATGTCCGGTGTGAAATCGCTGGGATGTGAAGTCGTAAACCGCACGCGCCGAATTCCCTGAACTTCCGCCACCGCCAGCAGCAATTCCGAAAAGCGCACCTTTCGCGGCGCCGGATCGGCGTAAGAATTCACCGTTTGCCCCAGAAGCTGCACTTCGGAATACCCCAGTTCCGCAAGTTGCCGCACTTCCTTCAGGATGGAATCGCTGGCGCGGCTGCGTTCGGGACCGCGCGTGAACGGCACCACGCAGTACGAGCACGCCTTGTCGCAGCCTTCGATGATCGTCAGATAGGCGCGCCAGGGATTGTCGCGTCGCGTTACTTCCGTTTCAAACGTTTCGTCCGTGTCCGTATCCAGCCCGGTGACGCGTTGGTTTCCGGCCTCCAGTTGCGCGAGCATCTCGGGCAGCTTGCTGTAGCTGGCCGAACCGCACACCAGGCTCACCCACGGCGCGCGCTTGAAGATATCTTCGCCTTCCTGCTGCGCCACGCAGCCCAGCACTCCGATGACTTTGCCTTCGCCTTGTCTTTCCCGGTATTCACCTAGGCGCGAGAAAACCTTCTGCGCCGCCTTTTCGCGAATGCTGCAAGTGTTGTAGAGGATCAAGGAAGCCGCTTCCGGCGTCTCCGCCTGTTTGTACCCGCGCGAGAGTAACAGACCGGCAACCTTCTCCGAGTCGTGGTCATTCATCTGGCACCCAAACGTCTCCAGAAAAAATGTTCCTCTCTGCCCCGCAGCCACACCACGAACTGCCTCGGAATAAGACGGCTGGCCCGTCAGTCTTTCTAATTCGATGTCAAACGGCTTGCTCATATCAGAATCGCAGTTTATCACACCTGCTTTACTCAAGTCGGCGCGCCACTTGCCTTTCGAATTTGGCCGGCTTCGCAGTAAAGTAGAGTTGAGGAGTATCTAAATGAAACTGGTGCGCATTATTTCTATGTCAATCTTGTTCGTCCCACCGCTTAGCTCGGTTCCCCTTCCTGCCCAGGACGTTCCCAAGGACTATCTGGAAGTTCTCACAATCCTCGGCCGCAGCGGAGATTACAAAGCAAACGTCCTGAAGGTGAACGTGCCGCGAAGCGATTTGCATGTGTCCATCTCCGGCGTTGCGACACCCACGCCCTTCGGTTTCGGTGGTTGGGTGGCTCTAACTAAAGGCGACAATGGCAACGATGTGATGATGGGCGACCTCGTCCTCTTGCAGGAGGAGGTCAACCCGGTCATGTCCGCGCTGCTCGAAAATGGGCTGGAAGTTACCGCGCTTCACAATCATTTCTTTTGGGAAGAGCCCCGCATCTTCTTCATGCACATACACGGCCACGGCAAGGCGCTCGACCTTGCCAAGCGCCTCAAGCCTGCGCTGGATCTCATCCCACGGCCTCCTGCGACCACTCCGGCGACCGCTCCCGTGGGACCAGCCTTTAATCTCGTCGCCCTTGACAACATCGTGGGCAGCAAAGGTGAAGCTCTCGGTTCCGTCTACAAATTCACCTTGGGCCGCGACGATCTTAATCTCAAAGAGCATGGCGCACCCATCAACGCGCGCATGGGCCTGAACACCTGGGCCGCTTTTGCTGGCAGCGACGCCGACGCGCAAATTGCTGGCGACGTCGCCATGCGCGAAACCGAAGTTACGCCGGTGCTGAAGACGCTTCGCACTCATAAACTGAACGTCGTCGCCATTCACCACCACATGCTTGGCACTCAGCCCACGGTGATTTTTCTCCATTACTGGGGCCGCGGCTCCGCCGAAGAACTTGCCCTGGGCTTCCGCGCCGCTCTCGACGAGCTGGGTAGAAGCCGGCGCACAGGTCCCGAGGCCCATTAGTTTTTCCCCCGTTGCCCAATAAGCAGCACAATTAGAAACTTGCGCATCCTATTTGTTGCGCGCTCTGTAGGCGTGTGCTACGTTTCTTAAGCCCAGAAAAATGTTGACCGTTTCGCGGTCACAAATCATTTTTTCTCACTGAGGGGTCCACCATTTTTCTGTTCACTACGGTCTTTGTCACCGATATTGGAAATATCCTCACCCAAACTGGCTGGGTCGCCCGCGGCGTTCTGCTGCTTCTGCTTTTCTTTTCGGTCGTCTCCTGGGCCATGATCTTGCAGAAACTGGGGATGTTCGGCCGCATCCGGCGCAAGAGCGACGAGTTCCTCCGCGTTTTTCGGTCAACGCGCGGCGTCGCCACCCCCCAGGCGCTCGTGACCGGAGCTTCGCCTTTCGCCAACGTCTATGCCGCAGGCTATCGCGAATTGCAGAGCCAGATTGGGGGTGTTTCCAGCAATCCGCATCCTCCTAAACTCAAGAGTCTGTCGGCGGTGACCGTCAGCATGCAGCTTGCTTCCGCCGAAGAAGTGCGCCGCGTGGAAAAGGGAATGTCCTGGCTGGCCACGACCGCCTCCGTGACTCCCTTCATCGGCCTGTTCGGAACCGTTTGGGGCATCATAGACGCATTTTCCGGCCTCGGCAGCGCCGGCGCCGCCAGCCTTCGTGCTGTTGCTCCTGGCATTGCCGAGGCTCTTGTGACCACCGCCGCGGGACTGGGCGCGGCCATCCCCGCGGTCATTTTTTACAATCACTTTTTGCAGAATATCCGCGACCTTGCCCAGCGCCTGGACACTTTTTCATTGGAAGTAACTGCGCTGGTCGAAAAAGCCCTTAACTAGATTTTCGCGGTCGTCCCAACCCGGCCGCGCTGGTAAAATCGGAATATATGCCGCAACTTTCCAAGTCGACGCAGACTTCGCTCTCCGAGATCAACATGGTTCCCTTCGTGGACGTCGTCCTCGTGCTCCTGATCATCTTTATGATCACCGCCCCCATTCTCCAATCCGGCATCGAGGTCGACGTTCCAAAAACGCGAACGGTAAGGGAAATCAACCAGGATCGCCTCGTCGTCACCGTGGACAAGGCTCAGCGGATTTACCTTGGCAACGAGCCTGTCAATATTCATCAGCTCGGCTCCAGAATCCGCAATCAATTGAAGAACAAGCAGGAAGGCGTGTTCCTCCGCTGCGATGAGACTGTTCCTTTCGGCAGCTTTGCTGCCGTCGTGGACGCTCTTCGCCTCTCCGGCATCAACAACATCAGCATCGTCACCGAACCCATCACCAATCGCGCGCGCACCCAATAACACATGACTACCGCCGTCGCCAATCCGATGGCCCCTATGAGGGGCAGATACGACGAAGACCAGGGCTTCCGGCAGTTCCTTATCTACTCCATCATCATGCATGCCAGCTTGGCCGTCGTCATCGTGGTTTCTGCTTACATTCAATACCACGGCAAGCCGTGGGGCGGCGTGGGAGGCGAACTCGGCGGCGCAAAAGTGAATTTGGTCAGCTCCGCTGGAATCCCCATGCCGAAAGAAGCTGTCGTCACTGAAAGCAAGGCGGTTGATCCAACAAAGGGCCTTCACAAGGAAGAACCTCCGAAGCCACCCGAGCCGAAAACCGACGCCACCAAAATCCAAAAATTCGAGAAGGAAAAACCCCTTCCTCCCTCGCCCAAATCCAGAACTCTCGAAAATAAAGCCCCATCTCACGACAACGACGTTCCCTACGGCAAGGGTGGCAATCCTGATCTCCCGACAGGCTTCTCTCAGACGCCCGGTGCCGGTTCAAGCGGTGTCTCCGTTCAGGGACAGGGGGGCGCCGATTTCGCCTCCCGCTACGGTTGGTACATCGAAGCGGTGAAAAACAGGATTTACGGCAACTGGCAGCAATGGACGATTGATGCCGCCGCCCGCGCCTCGCGCACTATGCACTGCGCGATTACCTTCACGATCAATCGCGACGGCGCGCTCAAAGATGTGCACATTTCCGAATCCAGCGGCAATACTTCCTATGACAATTCGGCGTTGCGCGCCGTACTAAGCTCGACCCCGGTGACTCAATTACCGCCCGATTACTCAGGCGGTTACGTCGTCGCCACTTTGGATTTCAATCCACCGTCCATACGTTAAGGACGGAAATTCAGCTTTTTGAGATTAGCCATACTCTCGGAGGTGAGGGTGCAATCAAAGCTCAGAGGCCTTAGATTATTCTTCTTCTTGATTCTTTTCGGTTTCTTCGGAAGGTCCGCGCACGCTCAAGATTGGTTTCGTACCGCAATCGGCATGGATGCCAACAAGCCTCGCGTCGCGATCGCTGATTTCGCTCCCCGCGCCGACTCCGCCAAATCCCACTCTTCCCTCTTCACCCAAATCGTACGCGATGACCTCCAATTCAGCGGCATCCTCGAAGTCCCTAGCCCCAGCTTTTATCCTCCTCAGGCCCCCAGCCTCCCCTCCGAATTGAAACCCGCTATCTGGATCGATCCCCCCACCAACGCCAATTTCCTGGGCTTCGGCAATCTCACCGACTCCAACACTGAAGTTGCCATCGAAGCCTGGCTCTATGACGTTCGGAATCCCTCCTCTCAAGCGGTCGTTGGCAAGGTCTATCGTGGCGCTCCCACAGATCTCCAGGTCCGGAAATTTGCCCATCAATTCGCCGATGAGATCATCAGCAAGCTCTCCGGCGGCCTGCCAGGCATCGCTTCCACGCAAATCGCTTTCGTCAGCTCCCGCGGCGGCTCCAAGGAAATCTGGGTGATGGACTACGACGGCTCCAACCAACGCCAGCTCACTTCCCTGAAGTCGATTGCTCTCACGCCCCGCTGGTCCCCCGATGCTTCGCGCATCGCTTTCACCTGCTTTGCGCCGTCTTCAGGCGTCACCAGCGCGCAAATCTGCATGTATTCCATGGACACGGGCAGGCTTGTCGCCTTCCCCCGCTTCCGCGGCACCAATATCACTCCCGCGTGGTCTCCTGACGGCACACAAATTGTTTTTTCATCTTCCATGCAAGGGAATCCCGAACTCTACGTCGCCGACCCCAGCGGCGGCCGCCCCAAGCGCCTGACCAACGCTAACGGCGCCAGCATGTCTCCCAGTTGGAATCCTAAAACCGGCCAGACCATCGCCTTCGTCAGCGACCGCGGCGGCACTCCCCAGCTCTACCTCATGAATTCCGACGGCACCAGCACGACCAAACTCGACATGCCGGACAAAGGCTACGTCATCGATCCAGCATGGGCTCCCAACGGCCAATTGCTAGCTTTCAGTTGGCGCCGCCCCAACGACAACTACGACATTTACATTATGGACGCGGCCACTCGGCAGCTTGTAGAGTTGACGCGCGACCAGGGCCGCAACGAGCGCCCCAGTTGGGCGCCAGATGGCCGCCACCTCGTTTTTGAATCGACCCGCGGCGGCACGCGTCAGATCTGGAGCATGCTGGCGGACGGCTTCCAGCCCCGCCAGTTGACGACCACTGGCAACAACGAATCGCCCAATTGGTCGACCCGATGAACTTTTTCATGGAACCGGACGGGGCGCTCGGACATCTCAAGACTAGGCCCCTTTTTACTTTGCGTTGCTTCATTGTGCAGGCCGCTATTGAAATCTATGCCGCGCTCCCGGCACGATGTATAATATATCGTAGTACGAGATATTCCCCGGACCCAGCCCGCTGGTGTTAGGATAGACGCTCTGGCGGAACGAACACGGGAACTTCACTGAGGAGGATTCGCATGAACTCGGCTTCACGCTCGCTCTACCGCGCCGGCTTGCTCGTGACCTTGGCCGCCGCTCTCTTCACCTTTGGCTGTGGCAAGAAAACCGTTGCACCGCCGCCCACGCCACCACCGGCTCCGCCCCCCGCCGCAACCCCAACGGTGACGCTGCAGGCTAGCCCCACTTCCGTCAACAAGGGCGAATCTTCAACCTTGAGCTGGAACTCCACCGATGCTACGCAGCTCTCCATCGCTCCGGACGTTGGCGCCGTCACTGCACAAGGCTCCACCAAAGTTACGCCTTCCGACACCACGACCTACACAATCACGGCGACTGGTCCCGGCGGCTCTGCAAGCGCCACCGCTGCCGTGAACGTGGCCGCTCCACCACCGCCGCCTCCGCCTCCAGCGCCCGAGCCCGATTTCAACCAGGAAGTCCGTGACGCCTACTTCGACTACGACAAGGCCGATATCCGTCCTGATGCTCGCACCGCTCTCTCAAAGACCGCGGACTTCCTGAAGGCCCATCCTTCGATCAAAGCGACCATCGAAGGCCACTGCGACGAACGCGGCTCCACGGAATACAACCTGGGCCTCGGCGTTCGCCGAGCCAATGCCGTCAAGCAGTATCTCGAGTCTCTCGGCGTTGCTGCCGATCGCCTCAACACCACCAGCTTCGGCAAGGAGAAGCCCTTCTGCAGAGAGAGCAACGAGGCTTGCTGGCAGCAGAACCGTCGCGGCCATTTCGTGAAAGCAAACTGAGCCGCTTCGCGCTGTCCGCGGCGATGACCGTTTGGTGACCAAAACAGCCGCGAGGCTGGGCAAACCCTTGCCACCTCGCGGCTATCTTATTAAAGTGAGAGCGGTTTCCCTCGGCCTGTATGACTTTTGTCGGCTGCTCTCCAGCCATTATTCTTATGCAGTCGTTCGGGATTCCTTAGGAGGATTGTCCATGCGTATTCGTCACATCGCCATTTTTAGCGCTGCCGTTCTTGCCGGCGCGCTTGCCGGAAGTCTAGTCGGCCCTCGTCCTGCCGAAGCCGTCGCCCGCGAGCTCATCTTGCTTCAACAGGACGTCACTTCCCTTCTCACGGGCCAGAAGGATCTTTCCGACAAGCTGACCCAGCATGACGCCGTCATCAAGACTCTCGTCGGCCAATCCAATGACAACGTCAACAAGCTCGCCGCCACCATGGGCTCGCTCCAGAAATCCGTCCAGGACGTCCAAGCCAATTCCGGCGCGCGCCTCGACACCATGTCCACACAAGTCCAAGGGCTCTCCGACAACCTTGAGGAAATCAAGTCGCGCCTCGGCAAGCTCAACCAGCAGCTCGTCGATCTCCAAAACACCGTGCAAAGCCTCGACGCCAAAATCTCTGGCGCAGCCGCGCCCGCTCCGGCTACCACGGGTATCGCCACTCCCACTTCCTCTGTCCCTGCAAAGTCAATGGGCGCCGGTTCTTCCCCCAACTCTTCCGCGATTCCCGCCGGCGTGCCATCCGCCAACATGCTTTATGATAATGGCTATCGCGACGTCAGCACCGGCAAATATGATCTCGCCCGCTCCGAATTTGAGGACTACCTCAAGTACTATGCCGACACCGATCTCGCTTCCAACGCTCAGTTCTACCTCGGCGAAATCTTTTACAAGCAAAAGCAGTACGTTGACGCCGTCGCCGCCTACGACAAAGTCCTCACCAATTATCCTAAGAGCTTCAAGCTCGCCCCCGCCCGCCTCAAGAAGGGCATGGCTCTTATTGAACTTGGCCAGAAAACCGCCGGCATCCGCGAACTCCGCGACGTCGTCAAGCGCTACCCCAAGAGCGACGAAGACCGCATAGCCCGAATCAAACTAAGCGAACTGGGCGTCTCCCTCACCCCCACCCGCTAACTCGATTATTCACATTTCCCCAGCCTTTCAACGTTCCGCCCTCGCAATCTTCCTTTTCGCCTCCGAGTAGCCACACCACGGCCAGTCCAAGTAATTCTCGCCTCAATGTGGAGCGCCGACTATTCCGGTTGGCTGGAAGGC
>Ga0209648_10000013_pt1 | contig 100172 bp, 116 predicted proteins | sample GraSoi2013_115cm_FD_185830 | JGI IMG/M metagenome (GOLD analysis project Ga0209648, IMG submission 185830) | Grasslands soil microbial communities from the Angelo Coastal Reserve, California, USA - Sample 9_17_2013_115cm (SPAdes) (version 2) | ecosystem: Environmental > Terrestrial > Soil >... | reverse complement strand
GATGGCCAAAGCGGTTTCTAGCCGCGGCTGCCTACCTGCGCTGCTGCCCGCCTCAGTAATCTCGCAGCGAGGATCAACTGGAACGGACTGGTCCTACGGCAGCCCGTCGCGTGACAGGTAGCTCGCCACTCTGCGCGCCCTGAGCCGTCTCCTCGTGTAGAGGTCAAAACTCAGCCGCATAACAAACGCCTCGGTCTCGTGTGGCTCAAAGGCGTCGCGGTTCAGGCGATGGCCATACGGCCAGTCTCGCCCCGGCGACCACCATTCCCGTCGAGTACCAGCCACTGCTTTTCGATCACCGCTCGCTCAGATGCCCCAGTTCAGCGCCGGTGTAGATGCGCGCACGATCTGCCCTCAGGTCAGTCCACGATTTTGTAGCGATCGGTCTGGTCGATATGTCTTTACTCGCAGTGAGATCATTTGGCCGCTCAAGGCTGCGAGGGCTGCCAGCCCGGTACAAGAGTGCCGGACCGCCAACAAGATCGATTACGAGGTCGAATGTGCGACTGATTGAGTTGCGCTGCCGGGGGTACCGACCGACTCGGATCCAGCGCTGCTGCCGCGAAGTAGTGCGATACCCGTCCAGATTCTGAAGATGATCACCATCAAGATGCTGGTGGCGAAACCGAAGAAGCCAAGCGGCCCGTCAGACGCCAGAGCGCTGATCAGGGCAGCGAGTCCAGCCAGCGTAGCGATCACACCCAGAGCCAGTGGAAGCTGGCGTCGGCTGAGGATCGCCCATCCGGTTGCCAGCACCGAGAGGCCCAGAAAGAGGTTGCCAAAGGCCTGGTACCCGCTGGACAAGGTAGCAAACGCTGGCCAACTGCTTTCGGCTGCCGAAAGGTTGTCCGCCGAGAGGGAGACGTAGGTCGGGATTCCGGTCCAAAAGGACAGGGCGACCAGACCATCACCGACGTTGCCGACGATCCCGAAGAGCAGGATCGCCGCTGCCAGCGTGGGCGTCCGGCCCTTCAATTTGTCGGCGAGACCGGCTACGAAGATAAGGGTCACGACGATTCCAAAGGCACCGAACAGCACGGCGATGCGCACGAACGATCCGTGATCGCGCAAGAATGTCATAGCGGTGGCCGGATTGTTGAAGGTCGCCTGCCCGAAGCCGCTTATCGAGAAAAAGACGAATTCGAACGCAAGCCCGACGCCAGCGAGAATGCCGGCTATCCCCACCGCGCGAGAGTTCAGAAATGTGCCGCTTGTGCCTGCGTTACGCGTTGCCGTTGTCATGTTGACCTCCTTGGAATCCGCGGTTTTGGGGCTGCATTACGCTGCAACCTCGGCTACAGATCTCGCCGACTTGAGCGCCTGTGTCCACCCCACTAGCTCGTCGACCATTCGCTTGAGGGCTTGGGCCGCTCCCTCCTGACGGATCGCACCGGACTCGTCGAAGGCCATCCAGACGAGCGGGATAGCCAGCTGCTCCCTTGTCGGAATCATCTGCAGCTCAACCGCCACCGAGCGGAGCTGCTCCACGGCTCGCTGGCCACCGCCCACACCTCCGTAGCTCACGAACGCGACTGGCTTTGCGTTCCATTCCCGATAGACGTGGTCCAGAGCGTTCTTGAGCACGGCCGGGTAGCCGTGGTTGTACTCGGGGGTGATGATCAGGTAGCCGTCGCCGGCTCCAACCATCTCGGCCCAACCCGCGGCCTCGGGTGCGTATTGGCCCGAAACCGGAGGCAATGGATTGTTGAAGAACGGCAGGGGAAAGTCCCGCAGATCGACGAGTTGGAAGTCGGCGTCCACGCGCGCCCTAAGCTGCTCCATCAGCCATCGACTGACCGATTCGCCCGCTCGTCCCTGACGGGTGCTGCCGAGAATCACCTTGATGTTTGGTCGCATTGCTTTGTCCTCCAATTGCGTGACGTCATCACTGATATAGGTGACTATAGCATATATATGAGTGATAGGATCACCGATACTGGGTATGATGTATCCGTAATGACGATTCCACGCGAGACCCTCCCCTACGCCATTGGCCGTCTACGAGTTGCGCTGGAAGACTCCTTCGATCGCGCCAGCCGGGAGCTCGGCATCAGCGCCCAACAGGCGGAACTGCTGTGCGCGGCAATGAAGCCGGCAGCGGTCCGTGATCTCGCCACGATTCTTCGCTGCGATCGCTCCAACGTCAGCCGCCTAATCGATCGGGTTGCGAAACGAGGGCTTCTCAGGCGTGCAGGCGATGATGACGATGGGAGGGTGACCCTCGTGGAACTCACACCGCGAGGCGACGCGCTGGCGCGCCGCTTTCTCGCTTCCCTTGAAGTTCAGACCGCCGCGCTCAACGAACGATGGCCGGCGCAGCGGAGAAGTCTCGCAGTCGGCATCATCGGCGAGGTATCCGAGGCTCTGGAGGCATCCGCGAAGACGGCGACCAAGAAGCGACGCCATGCGACTCCAGGCCTCTGATCGGTGGACTTCGATGCAAAGCTCTCCGCGGCTCTGTGAGGTATCGGACCGCGTTCAATCGCAACCCTCGCGACGTTCGAGTTCTGAGGGCCCCGATGTCGAGGCCGCCCAACTTGCAGCAGGTCGTGGAGGCACGGCGGCTTTACGTAGAACAACACCGCGCGGCCATTGAGCACGCTCACCCGATATTCGGTTTGCGCATACCCCTACTCCGCCAGCCAAAGCGCGCGGACGTGGCGGATCGGTAGCTGCAAATGCTCCACGCCGACCACCAATTCCCGGATTGTGCGGGTGGCAAGGCGGCGATGGGCACGCCAGAACCGCAGCCGAGTTCGATGACGAGGTTAGTCCCATGGACGTCAAGAAGCTGCACCGCCCCAGCGGTTGCCCGCCACGTTCGACGACCGCCGCCCATGATCCAGCTGGCGACGTGCTCTACGGCTCCGGTCGGCGTGGAACTGTGCCCGCCCCGCGTCAGAAGCCCACGATTTCGCATCCTTGAAGGGTCTGTCAGTGCCCTCGTGAGTGGCTTTCTTCCAGTGAGAGGGCACGCGACGATCGACCAGAACCGGGAGCATTTCATCGGTTCTTTGGCTGGGGCGAGGCAGACCTTGCTCGAGCGCGGTGCGGGCCAACTCCTCCTCGGTTGGGCTTGCCGGATCGACGCACTAAGCCGTTTTGGTTTGCCCAGTCGCCGAGAATCGTTTACTCAGGCTCGAGTACGCCTATCCTATCGACACAAACCTTTGGGTGCCTGCCTGCTAGGTCGGCTTATATGCCCTGGCTTGGATCGCAAGGCCCATTCGAGGTGGCTTACACGCTGATCGACCAGTCGAGCTCCAAGATCTACTTAGATGCCCCGTATGTGACTGTGAGTTGGCAGCGCGGCCAACGTTGGGTCTTTATGGAGTGGAAGGCGTGGGCGAACACCCCCAAATTACGTGAAGCCCATGAACTGGCCCTCAAGGCAATCCGGGAAAATCGGGCCTCCAGCATGCTGGTTGACCAACGACGCGGCCGCGTCATAGTCGACGAAGATCAGCTGTGGATGGCGTCTGACTGGGTTCCGCGGGCAGCGTGAAGAAGGCGATCTTGTCGTCAGCACCCCGGACTAACTTCGTAATGCCTTCGGTGTTCATGGCCGCGACTTGGCTGGTGGCAACCACAAGTCCGGTGCGTAAGAGACCGGCTGCCGACCGTTGAGCAAGCCGCGTCGTGGCTTGGAAGTCACCATGACTAAAAGGTCACGTCCGAATTCGCTCGCGGCTGCAATGATCTCATAGGAGCAGAATTTAGTTTGTTTCCCTGCCCTAAGTGGCAGGCAGTGACGCGTATGCAATCTGATCGCCCAAGGAGATAACAATGCCGGAGAGCCTCTTCAGTGCAGCCGAACTCGAGTATCTACGGACGGGCCGAAAACTCGCCCGCCTAGCGACGGTAGGTACGGATGGCAATCCGCACGTTATCCCGGTTGGCTGGCACCTGGACGCGGAGGAGAGAGTTGTCGAAGTCGGCGGCACCAATCTCGACGAAGCAGTCCTCACCCGTCATTCGGTGACACTCGCCGACCTCCGGAAATCTGACGGGCCACCGTACTGACACGGCTCTCGCAATGAAACTGACATGACTGACCGCTGTTCGGCCGCCTGCTAGCGTGACCTCTTCATGGCCGACGTCCCGCTGATCATCCAGCCTGACGCTGAGGAGCTCGAAGCTGCCGAAGTCCTGGTGGAAGGATCCGTCGGCGGACGTCCCTACCGATTTCTGCTGGATACAGGAGCGGCGAACACGAGAATCGCGTTGGACGCTTATACGGTGGGCTTTGCGTCTCTCGAACGTAGCCAGACGTCGGGCGTCTTCAGGCAGGGCAGCGACGACCTGATTAGCCTGCCGGTGGTTCAAGTGGGGCCGATGACGAGGAGAAACGTCACTGTGGCTCGCGCTCCGGCCGAGGCCGAGCATGTGGCCAACCTCATCGGCATGGACGTGCTCAAGTACTTTCGCCTTGATTTCGATTTCAGCGAAGGCAGACTTACGGTCGACCCCAGTGACGACCCGAGAGGCGGTCTTACCTGGCATGCCCTAACGATGGACAACAAATCTCATCCCTACGTGGAAGTTCAGTTCGGGCATAAGCAGGCTAGCGCCGTCTGGGACTCGGGGTCGAGCCTGACTGTCGTGGACGCAACCTTCATCAATCAGCACCCTGTCTTCTTTCGAAAAGCAGGGGAGTCGACCGCAACGGATTCGACCGGGCAGGTAGGCGCAGCTTCGCTCTACATCATGTCTAGTGCGGTGATCGGCGACTTGACTTTTCCCCCACACCGAGTCGCCGCGGTCGATCTGGCGGGGGTCAACGCCACGCTGGAAATGCGGATGGACTTGATTCTCGGGTTCAGTACCCTGCGCCATGCCGACTGGCTGCTCGACTTTCCTAATCGAAGGTGGGCCTTCTCGAGGATGCGAGGGCTCCAGTAGGGCCGAGGGGCGTTTTAGGGCGGAACATTCGATTCGATTGCCGTGTGATCTCGCAGCCTATCCCGATAGGTTCCCCTCAAGGTGATCAACCCGTCATTTGCTTGCGATGAACCCGTGCCATGCCTATCCGGTTAGATCCGCTGAAGCGAAGTCTCTGTCCGCAGGAGGCTGACTCAAATCTGAACATGGCGACTCCAGCGGTCGATCTCTACGAAGTCTCGATTCAGGCGTGAGCAGGTGGGTCGATGATCTGGACCAGGCCGAACGAGCAAAAGCGGTTATCGGCCTTGGCAAGCGGTCTCATCGAAAACCACGGTCTAGTCGAGGGTCGTCTTCGGATGCTGGGCGGGCCGAGTCGAGATCGCGGCGGAGGAAACCCGATAGGCATAAGCCCCCGATATGAACAGCGTTTGCATCTGGCCGACGGCAGGGTTACTAAACAGTGGCGGGAAATCGCCACGTCGGATTCCTATAGTTCACCACGATGCCTGAGATAGGCCCGTTTCTTCTCGTTGCCACTCTAATTGTGATCACCCCTGGCCCGGACATGGCCTTAGTCACTCGCAATGCTGCCGCGCGCGGCCGGAGCGCTGCGTTGATGACTGCTTTCGGGATAGAAACTGGGCTTCTGATCTGGACGGGCGCCTCGGTGTTAGGGCTTATCGCCATCCTGAATACTTCTGTGATTGCATTCACTTTCGTCAAGTTGGCTGGTGCCGCTTATCTGATCTACTTGGGATTGCGCACGTTGCTGGGTCTTGGAGGCCAAACCTCACCCTCCGCGCCCGCTCAACATCGACCTGCTCCCGAAGGCACCGCATTTCAACAGGGCTTGTTCAGCAATCTCCTCAATCCAAAGATTGCGGTCCTCTTCACAAGCCTTATCCCTCAGTTCGTCCAACCTGGGGCCAGCGCTCCGCTGCAGTCAACTCTTCTCGCCTTGATCTTCGTCGCAATGGGTCTGGCCTGGCTTGTAGTTTTCGCATGCTTCGCGGCTGCCGCTGGCGGCCTACTACGCCGACGGAGGATTAGGAGGGTAATCGACGTTGTAACTGGAACAGTCCTTGTCGGACTCGGGGCTAGGCTGGCCCTAGACCACCATTAGAATCCAGGACGTGTTCACACCGGCGCATCGCGATCGACTGCGCGATGCGTTAATTGAGGCGGCTCGCGCGGACCAGCGGATAACCGGGGCGGCGGTCACTGGCTCGGCCGCGCTCGGTAATGAGGACGCATGGTCGGATGTCGATTTGGCCTTCGGCATTCAGGGGCCGGATGCGATGGTTGGCACGGTGGCCGACTGGACTGAGTTGATGTATCGGGATCACGAAGCCGTCCACCATCTCGATGTGATGGCTGGGGCGAGCATCTATCGAGTCTTCCTGCTCGCGAACACACTTCAGGTCGATCTGGCCTTTTCGCCGGCATCTGAGTATGGCGCGATCGCTCCGAGCTTCCGGCTGCTCTTCGGTACGTCTGTCGAGCGCCCTCAAATTGCGGCGCCTGCACTCGAGCAATTGATCGGTTATGGATGGCTATACGCACTGCACGCTCGTTCTTCAATTCGTCGTGGTAGGCGATGGCAAGGTGAGTACATGATCAGCGCCGTTCGCGACCACGTACTTGCACTTGCGTGTCGGCGCCAAGGCCTCCCGGCAGCCCAGGGTAGGGGCATGGATCTCCTCGCCCCGGAGATAAGGGAGCCCCTTGAGGCTGCCCTGGTACGCTCACTCGAGCTCGAGGAACTGAGCCGCGCGTTCCGTGTAGTTATCGACGGTTTGCTGCGCGAGGTCAGGGAGGTAGACGCCGCTCTGGCCGAACGAATTGACAGGCCGCTCCGAGACCTTGCTAAGTAAGAGAAATGTCGGTGATGTTGATCGGACCTTGCTCGATTTCTTAACCCGTCGGGCCCCACAATGCGATTGTCTGCGACGATGCACCTGAGGGCGCTTCAGTTGGCGGCCCAGACCTCCGACAGCTTGACTGTAATTTCAGTAAGTACGCGAGCCGCAGTTGCCAGATCCTCAGGTGGAATGTTGCCGTAGGCCCGGGCCACCAATGGGCCGATTTGGCCCCGCAATCTCTCAACGAGCGCGCGACCCGTCTCTGTGACGATTACGTTGCCGCTTGATCCGGGCAATTCTTCGACCAGCTTCGCATCAGTCAAAGCCGCAATGGCCGCCTCCACGTCCGTAGGATCGAATTTCGCGGAGCTGGCAACGCGGGCGACGAGTTCGGTTGAGTCAATGCCCGCACTGGACGCAAGGACCACGTTCAACGTGATCCATTGCTGTTCATCGAGCGTCGTTCCCGAAATAGCCCGTTTGAGGATCGCCGCATGAGCCTTCTCAGCCTGGCCGACGATCGACGGACTCAGGGTGATGGCCGGGTCGATGTTCGTCATGTACTGCTCCTCCTTGGGCTGCTTTTCAAATGATGTCGTTGGGCGCCACCAACGATATCAGACCGTTGGCGGCGCCAACAAACTGGCTAGACTGCCCCGCATGGAGGGTGATGACACCAGGCCCTCTCGTTTGAAGCAGATGCCGACTTGGCTAATTGCCGAGGTCTCGGGGCATGCTCATCGGCTCGTTGCCGATGCGCTCGCAAGCGCTAACTCGCGCGGATACGACTACCGACTTCTCGCCGCGCTGCAGGAATTCGGGGCCGCAAGTCAGGCAGCGGTGGGCCGGCGTACCCGAATCGACCGCAGTGACGTGGTGGAGGCGCTTAACGATCTCGCGAGGCGTGGCTTCATCGAGCGCTCAGCCGACCCAACCGATCGCCGGTGCAAGATCATCTCGATCACACGATTGGGTATCGTTCATCTTCATCGACTCGACAGAGTGCTGGTAGGCGTTCAAGACGATCTACTTGCACCGCTATCTCGCACTGAACGACAGGTGCTGATAACGGTCCTGACACGACTCCTCATGAACCAAGCCGCCGAGTGACTGAATTCAACCTGGCCTGGTGCGTGAACGCCGACGTGAGCGCATCGACGTCGAAGGCTGGTTCCGAATCCAACCGCGATGTGGCGATCGCGCGGTCGGCCGACTTTATCGGCCGTGCCACCAAGCTTGCCGCGGCTACGACTTCCTGTACGCCATTGACGACGCCACACGTATCGCCGCCCGAGCTCTGCCGTGGGAGAGGCAATCACCGACCGTTGCGGGTCGTGGTCCATTTGCAAGCCAACGACTCCGCTGACTCAGCTCGAGTCTCCCGCGTCCGTGATAGGGTCGACGCACGGTGGTCTGGTCAGAATGGGCACCACCCCCAGTCTGTCTTGGAATTTGGCGATTGGAGTCTAAATAGTCACCGTGACACATGCGTTGGTAGAGCAGCTCCGCTTCAAGCGTAGCGAGTGGCTTCGCGGACTCAGGGGCGTAACCGAGCACGAAGGCGCAGAACACTGCGGCCAGATGAACTCGATCAGCTGGATCGTCAGCCACCTCGCCTGGCAGGAGCAGTCCTACCTCTTCGCCCCCAAGGCATCATGCTCCTGCCGGACGTCCATGAGCGCTTCGCATTCGGCGCACCGATGAGCACGCCGTCGCTCGCAGAGGCGATGATGGCGTGGCATAAGGTGAGCCGCGCGGCAACCCCTTCCTAGAGTCGCTGTCCACCAAAGACCTGCTGCGTGACCTTCCGCGCTACAGTCAACCCAGTGGTCAGAGTCAGGGCTCCGCCATTTGCCGACTCATCTACCACTATTGGTTCCATATAGGTGAGATCCAGGCAATCCGGCAGAATCTTGGCCACAAACGCCTACCAGTGTATGTCGGCAACATCGAGCGCAAAGCTCCCTACCGATCTGAGACGTGAGTGAACATTCTCGGACCCAGGCAATTGCGGTTCGAGCTCGCCTTGACTACGATCATCCAATGAGAGTCGCCGTCCTCTGCGACATCCACGCCAACCTGCCGGCTCTGCATGCGGTGTTGGCCGAAGTGGAGGAAGCCCAGGTTGATCTCATCGTGTTTGGCGGAGACGTGGCCGCAGGGCCTCTGCCGGTAGAGACGATCGAGCTTCTGGCCGGCTACGGTGGGCCGGCCCGGTTCGTGCGCGGCAATGCCGATCGTCGAATGGTTGAAATCTTCGACGCAGGGCGCGAATCGGGCGACGATCCGGACTCCTGGCCGGCGAGCAGGCTCACTCAGCCTCATCGAGACTTCCTGAGCAAGTTTGAGCAAACGGTGGAAGTGTTGATCGACGGGCTCGGCCCGGTGCTCTGCTGCCACGCCGGTCCCGACAGTGACGAGCTGCCGATCATCACGCCGGCCACGCCGGACCAGGTCATCGCCGAGGCTCTCGCATCGACAAAAGCCCGCGTGGTGGTAGCGGGTCACACCCACATGCAGTTCGACCGGCAGGTCGCCGCTCGTCGGATGGTCAACGCGGGCAGCGTCGGAATGCCGTATGCCAATGAGCCTGGCGCCTATTGGGCACTTCTCGGACCTGATGTCGAGCTCCGCCGCACAGCCTATGACTTCGAAGCTGCAGCTAAAAATGTACGTCGGACCGAGTATCCGGGCCGTGAAGACGCGGCTGAAGCCATAGTGCGGCCGCCGACCGCGGAGGAGGCAACGGCCATGTTGGAGCGTACGGCTGGTCGAACCTAACCTTCAACGACAGTTCGTTCTTGGCCGAAACGTATCGCCAGTATCGTGTCTAGCCGAGATGAGTCAGCTAGGTCTTCTTGAGTCTCCTCCACTTGAAACGTTTGGTGGGTTGCGGCTTTCAAATCACTCTGTGATCCCAATATCCGGCGATCGGCGCCACCGGCAGGGTCACCGGGGATCGTGTGTGGGCGACTCGCGAACCTCGTGGGCCGGGAAGGGGTAGCTCTCGATTTGGTTGATGTCGTAGTTGCATCCGCCATCAGTGGTTCCGGACGAGACGGAAGGGGAGCCATGCCATGACGTACTCAGCAGTTCTGAACGTCACCTTCGATTGCCATGACCCTCGAGCTGTTGCGGAATTCTGGAGCGCTGTGACCGGCTACGCGGTGGAAAAAGCTACCACGCCTGGCAACGAGTATTGGGTGGCAGCTCCGCCAGACGGTGCGTGGCCTCGACTCGTCTTCGTCAAGGTCCCTGAACCAAAAGTTGTGAAGAACCGAGTGCACCTCGACGTCTTGCCCTCAGCTCGCGATCAAGAGCGCGAGGTTGAACGCCTACTCGGACTGGGAGCGAGTATCGTGGACGATCGACGTAAGTTGACGCCAGGTGGCTGGGTAGTGCTTGCTGACCCCGAAGGAAATGAGTTCTGCGTGGAGTGACCAATGGAGAGTGCGCACCCGAACTCGCCAGCCTCCTCTTGGCAGGGATAGATAGGTAGATCGCAAGGAATGGCTGACGTCATCGACTACAAGTTGCCTGGCGCGCTGACGGCCCTCGATGGGGTTAGTTCCGCTGTGCTCCAGCCGGTCGCGACCGATCCCGTCGAGATTTGTGAGCCCGTACATGGTCTGGTAATTCAGCCAGTCGACGCCCAGGCACGAGGAGTGCCTACCGAGCGCTTCTCTGAAAACCAGATACGCCCCGCGAGAAGGCTGATCTTGGCGTTGTTGGCGATGGATGAGGCGCCGTTGAGCGTTTCCAGGGAGCCGGACAAAAGAGTGATTGGAACGTGCCGTCACTTTGAGGTGATCAGTTGTGCGCTGCTGCGCTACCGCGGGATCCCATCCCGTGTCGGCTGTGGCTTCGCGACATACTTTCAGCCAGGTCAGGGCCTGGACCACTGGATCACCGAATACTGGAATGACGGTAGCGGTCGATGGGTGCGGATCGACGCTGAGATCTTCGGTCAGAACGTGCTTCCACACCCGGAAGACCTTCGCCCTGGCGAGTTCCTCAGCGGTGGTGAGGCCTGGCATGCGTTCCGACGCGGAGAGATCGACGCCTCACTTTTTGGGGTCTATGGGACCCAGAACTGGGGGATAGGAGAGATTCGCGGCAATGCTGTGAAGGATCTGGCCGCTCTGAACAAGGTCGAGACCCTTCCGTGGGATGTTTGGGGCCGCATGAAGGATGCTTATACGGGGAAGACGGGCACCGACTACGATGAACTCCTGGACAAGATCGCCGCTGTCGGCGCCGCCGACGACCTGGCGGCCATCGCCTCCTTGTACACCAGGGACGAGCTCCAGGTGCCCCCCGACCTGATCTGCTGATCCACCAGACGCTCCGATCTACAGCCCAGCCGCTGGAACAGTCGCCAAGGACATTTTCGATTCCCTCCCGCCAGACCTGCGACGTTTCCAAGGCATTTGCCTCAGCATGTGGGTCCATCCATGCTGTCCTGCGGCTCAGATGCGGCAGCAGTTTCACTAGTCGCCGACGCTTCCGCGCAGCCCCAGCATTCCTTTCAGAGCTTCCATCGTGCCTAAATGTTCGTATGCGTGCTCGATCCAGGTCAGTAGGTTTTCGCCGTATGAGCCCGGCTGCCCCTGGCTGGGATAAAGCACGGGACCGGGAACGATCTGCGACAAAACTGTATCGTCGAGTTCGCGCACCACTAGATCCAGCTGGCCGAAGGCTTCGACCACATACTCAACTACACGCTCCTTGTCCGGCAGGTTGATCGCGGACGCCTCGGCATCTGTCAAACCCGCGCCGGCGTCCTCGACACCAAGCTCGCCTGAGCGCAATCCCCACCCTGCATCGACGCTTCGCGAAATCCAAATTTGGGTGGGCGGCCCGAGGCGTGAGAGCGACGCGGTCCGGGTCACAAGGACCTCGCTAGAAAGTCATCCGATCTACCGATGTGCCACAGGTTCCACGCAATGGATTGGGTCCCGGTGTTGGTCGCCAGCGAAACTGCTCCTCCGACAGTTCGCTGATCAGACCCATTGCGGACCGATGGAGCGTGTCGTAGTGCTTCTCGAGCAATGCTGTCGTTTGGCGCAATGCCGTCACCCGCGACGGCTGGATGGCGATGGTTTCGGCAATGTGCTTGCCACACCGAACAAGATCAAGCCTAGCAATGCAAGGTCGATCAAGCTGGCAGCGAATGCATGGGCGTACCCCCCGCCCGGCAGTGCCCCGAAGAATATGGCGCCTGTAATTGCGACACCGAGAGCGTTGCCAACCTGCTGCATGCTAGAAAGAACGCCGGATACAATGCCGGCCTGACCCAGCGCGTGGCGCGGACCAGATCCTCGTGCTGGTGGAGACACCGTGGGTCGCCGTAAGACAGCTGGCCTGCGCGGAACTGGCTCAGCTTCGGGGTCGGGATTGCGGCCGCAAGCGAACAAGACGGCCTTCGATGATCGGTCCATATAAGGTCAGGATTTCTCCATCTGTGTCAGCTCAGGCCAAAGTTGTCTCGGCCATTCGCTGCACCTCGGTCAACTCAGGCCGATTCCAAAGAGCGGCGCACGCACAGTTGCTCGGTACAGCGCTGCGTGGACTAACGGAGTGCCAGGCCGAGATCAGTTTCGGCACGACACCCAAACAACGGGTCGCCATGTGACTCCGTTGACTGTCACCTGCGTTGCGGCGAACGTTATGGACGACGGCACATCTCCGACGGGCGGAAGGCACACCGGTCGATCGCCTTCGTGCCAAACGCCGCCAACGTCAGTCCACTTCACGTCCAAGGGGACGTCATAGACCCACCCGTCTTCGCCGCTTACCGAAATCTGGCCTTGAACGGAATAGGCTTTGCCGCGGTGAATCGAGACTCCCGACCGGTTGCTTCCGACAAGATAGCCGCCAATCGCCGCAAAGATGGCCACGACAAGGAGAACCCCGACCACCAGGCGAAGGTCCAAACGTGTTGACAGTTGATTCCAGGTCAAATCGCGATGCTCGAGCATGGTTCTTGGCTCCTCGACAAACTCCCTGAGTAGCGGCCCCGCTGCCGGACGCTAACAATCGTATCGGTCGACAGTTCGGATTCACCCGAAGGGTTGGAAACCGACGTGTCACTGCATTCCGGTCGGGCAAATGGGCCCCAGTGACACAGATTGCTCGCCCAGATTACGACTGAGTCAATGCTTTGCATCAATTCGAGGCTGCCACTGCGTTTCACCGTTCAGGCACCAGTCGAGGATCGATGGCCACGGTCCGTAGCCATCAGCAATCGAAATATGGCCGGCGCCGCCGATGACGTGATGCTCCAGGCCGAGATTTCTTGTGTAAATTGACTTGTACTCCTCGATTCCTTCGGGGCAGAACGGGTCGTTGTCGCTGCTGACCACGACCGGCGGCAATCTGGAGGCTAATGCCACGGCGCCGTAGTCGATCTCGACTGGAATGAATGCTCGTAGCGGCGCGGTGAAGGCCGATCGCCCCGCTGGAGCGATCCAGGCGACGCGATCAACGCGTTCCTCTGCGCTGATGGTTCCGGCTGCAAGCAGCCACAGCGCGACGCCGCAGCTGTGCGCTACGACGATACGCTCGCCGTCCCCGAGCTGACTCAACTCGCCATGCAGGACGGAAAGCCATTCGTCCAAGGCAGGGGAGAGGGGAGACGGGAGCTGCGGATAGAGAACCTGCTCGGCGCGGTTCCGCAACTCGTTCGTGAGCCACCACTGCCAGTGCTCACGCGGTCGCCAGTTGTCCGCGCCATGCAGGATTAGGAATCGCCGGTTAGGAGTACTCAACCTTGACCTGGCGCGAGCTCGCCGACCATCTCGAGAAACGTTCGCTCCTCGCGAAACACCAATTTCTTCCTCTCCGCCGCGTCGAAGTTGACGCGGGCTTCAGGGTCGGATTTCAATCTGACACGGTACGACTCATAGCCGGCCAGGCTGGCGAACGATATCAGAGCCCACGCGATGTCATTCGTTCCCTCGAACGGTAGGAAGTACCCGACTAACGTTCCCCCGCATCGCGGAATAATGCGAGTCCAATTGGTGGCGTACTCCCGAAAGGCCTCGCGTTGAAACGGGTCGATCTGGTATCGAATCAGACAGGTGATCCGGGAGCTGCTCAATGGCTGAGTTGTGACACCTCCAGGCTGCCAACGTTACAACCAAGATCTTTCGGCATGCGCCGAATCGTCAGTGCTTGCGCTCCCGGTGAAACTTGAGCGGGCAACACCGGTTGGAACCGGACCGAGCACCGCATGTTCGCGCGGATCAAGATGAACGTGCGGGCCGGCCGCTCAGCCGCAATGAGCTGCTCATAGACGTCGTCGTCGCCACCACCATGACTCAAGCGCGTTCAGGCTGCTGTGGGGCCGGCCGGACGGTGTTGCACAATCGTCTCGCCGATCCGTTGATTGGTCCGGCATGGAAGGGGGTTCCATTACATTTTGGCCTGTCATCAATCGCCTCGATGATCGCTGAGGGTACTTGCGAAACAGTTGCGTGTGGCTGGTTGGAACGGTTCTGAACAGCGCGACGTTGGGGTGCGCAGCGGCAAGCCACTCCACTGAGGCACGCGCTGCAGCGTCGGCTCGCGAATGCAAAAACGGGGCGCAACCATCATTCGGCCGCGCTCGAAGTATTCGCGCTCTAGGATGGGCGCGGTGAAAGCTGTTGTCGCTGTTTCGATAACGCCATCACGCTGATAAAGGGAGTGTGTCTGACGATGCAAGGCGGTCGCGTGACCCTTAACAGCAAACATGCGAACAACGATAATCGGTGCGTGTCATGATCGAGTACTACGAGCGACGTGCGGCGGAATATGATTCCACGGCCTGGGAACATCCCGGCATGGATTACGCGGGCGCTAAGGCCGTTCATGCCATTCTTGAATTCCTTCCGCCGGTCCCGACGCTTGACATTGGATGTGGCACCGGTTACGTCAGTCGATGGCTTCCGGGCGACCTGACACTTCTCGATGCCAGCCCGTCAATGCTTGAAATCGCGCAGCAACGGTTGCCTCGGGCCAAGGTGGTTCGAGCAGTCGTGCCGCCGCTGCCGTTCGCTGATCACAGCTTCAAGCGGGCATTCACCGCCAACCTCTTCGGTCATCTGACACCAGAGTCGCGAAAGCAACTTGTATCCGAGATGACGCGCGTGGCTAATGAAGCGATAGTTCTCGATCAGTTGTCGGCGGACGGGGTGTTCCGAGAAGGTCTCGAACGTCGCCAGCTCCTAGATGGGACCACAGTCGATATCTACAAATGCTACTTCACGACTGAGCAGCTAATGGCTGAGCTGGAGACGGGTGAAGTCCTGATGGATGGCCCTGTCTTCACGATCGTCAGACTGACCCACGCCAAGAAGTAAGCTCAGGCGGAGCGCTGCGCCGATCATCCGGTGGCTTGGTCGCGTGTCGCAGGCACGTCGTGCAGCGAGCGCAGCGGTGAAAGGGCTGTCGGCAGCCAGCACAGCATCGTTATTGCGGTGGCCGCCCCAAGTGTCGATCGGAGGCCAGCGAATTGCGCGAGCACACCGCCTGCCAGCGCTGCCACGATGGCCACGGCACCAACGACCGTCGAGGCGCTGGCTGTCGTTCGAGCGAGGAGATGGTCAGGAATGACTGCCTGGCGGATCGCCTGTTGGGGAATGTTATAGCTCATCAGTCCGAACCCCCCGATTATGCCGCCGGCGACTAGGAGCGACAGAGTGAGGGGCCGGGGCGCATACGCCGCAACTAACTGGACCAGGGCGCCCAACCCTACCAAGATCGGCGCAAGCATCATGACTCGGCCCACCCCCATGTGGCGCTCCAGCGGCCGGGTGACCTGGGCGCCAATCAGCGAACTGAGGCTCGAGGCAGCGAACACCAGACCGAGTTGCGCGGGCGATACTCCAATCCGTTGCACGAATAGCAGGACAAAGACGGCCAGCGACATCCCGGCTCCGGCGTTCGCGATTGCAAGCGTGGCGACGATGCCGCGGACAAGTGGCTGCCTCCACATCACGGCCAGGCCCTCCTTCGCCTCGCTGAACGGGTGGAGTGGCTTTGACCAATCGGCGACTGGCGGCTCGTTCGCGCGAAGCCAGGCCGCCGTTGCAGCACCGATCACAAACGATGCGGCATCGACCCCAATTGCGATCGGCGCGGTCAACAGTTGCACCGCCACGCCGGCAAATCCGGGGCCGATCAGAGCGGCAAGCGTTGAGCTCGTCTGGACGCGCGCATTCGCCTCAAGCAGACGCGTGCGCCCGACGAGCGTCGGCAGGTATGCGGCCTGTGCGACTGCGTAGAAGGTCGACGCGGATCCGGCAATGAAACCGACCGCATAGACCTGTGGCATTGACAGTACGTGAGCAGCCGCAGCCAACGGGACCGTCGCGAGTACTCCAGCGCTGGTCGCCTGGGCCACGACCATCACTGGGCGGCGGCGCGTTCGATCCAAGAAGACCCCAGCCAGCAATCCCAAGGTCAGGCCGGGCGCGAACTCGATCGCACCCAGCAAGCCCATCTGGACCGGCGTCGCCCCAAGCGATACCGCGGCAGCGATCGGCAGAGCGAACTGTGTGAACTGAGACCCGAGCAGGGAGATCGACTGCCCAGACCAAAATTTCAGAAACTCCGGGTTGCGAAGCAAACCCCCGCGACGATCACTCATCTGTCAACAATCCGGCCACGGCATCGCTGGTTCCGTGCTGGACCTTCTTCACCTGAGTCCCCAAACCTGCTTAGTTGCACGCTATGGACCCATGTAGGCTTTCGCGAACCGGACGCTCACCTGGGTGCGATCAGACTCGCGACAGGCTTCATGCGATATATCTCGATCGCCTCGACCAGGTGCTCAGCGATTCCACGAAGCGACCATTCTGGGACCCCTTCGTCCCAGAGGTCGCGATTCGCGATCAGTCGCAGGCTAATTACCTGACCCAAACGGCGAAGGCGCGCGCTGGCTTCATCGAGATCCAGCTCCGTGAAGCGCGCCCAGTCTGAGTCGACCGTCACCCGCCGACCGTTCCAGTTGTCTGGGAGCGCCTCGACACCGGCTATACGACACTCGATTTGGGCCAGATGATCAATAAAGTGGTCGGTGATCCGTCGGAGCGACTTTTGTGGGGTCCACGTGGAATCGCCCCAGATCGTGGCTACCCCGTTCCACCCTAACCACGAGCCGGCCACGTCCAATGTGTCCTCAACGGCGGTCAACACCCGTTCGTCGGGTGTGGGGTGGGCGGGGTCGGACACAGCAACCGGCATCCGTTCTCGTAATCGAGATTCGCAGCCACACGCAACACACATTGCTTCTCCTCCGCGTCAACCGGTTCAGCTGCTCCGTTTGACCACGTACTAGGCTAGGACCGCTATGGTTCGGATAGCACCGAACAATGCTTGCGGTACGCTCTCCTGGGTGGAAGTCGACCTTGCGGCGACGGCGGCTCTGATCGCGAATCCTGCGCGCGCTGCGATGCTCGACTGCTTACTGAAGGGCGAGGCCGTGTCCGCAAGCGTGCTCTCGAAATCAGCTGGAGTGGCTCCATCTACGGGCAGCGAGCATCTTGCCGCTCTGTTGGCGGGCGGTCTTGTCAGGGTCGAAGCGCATGGCCGGCATCGTTACTTTTCCCTGGCCGGACCGCCAGTCGCCGAGGCGCTTGAAGCGCTCGCCTTGATCTCGAGGTCCTTGCCAATTGGCAGCTTGCGGCAAGCACTCGCAGCTGATCGGCTGCGGTTTGCGCGGTCCTGTTATGACCACCTGGCTGGGGTCCTCGGAGTTGCCGTCTTCGACGCGATGCGTTCGAAGGGATGGCTAGAAGTGCGCGGTAGGGATTGTTCTTTGACGCCGATCGGGGAGCAGAACCTGATCGGTCTCGGCGTCGATGTCGACGGAGCTCGACGAAGCCGTCGCTCCTTCAGCCGGCTCTGCTTGGATTGGACCGAGCGCCGGCACCACTTGGCTGGGGCATTGGGTGCCAACTTGATGTGGACGATGATGGACCGCGGCTGGGTCCGTCGGCGCAGCAAGGATCGGGCACTTGACATGAGCCGCTCAGGCGTGAGCGGATTGGTCGCGCTGGGAATATCCCACTCGATTCTCGGCCCCGATTCTGGGCTCTGAAGCCGAGCGTTGGGTTCAGGGCCAGATGACTACTGCCACTCCCGGTTGGCTTCGCACAGGGAATGGACCGGGCTCATCGCGGGAGAAACGTCGCTCGATGCCGGCAAGCTCATAAGCTTCATGACGCTCTTCGAGCGGCCAATCTACTCGACGAACCTCGACTGAAATCTTCGAATCGAGGGTCACAATCGTGTACGCCGGACGAGGGTCGGCATCATTCGAGCCACTGACCGCCCCTATGCTGAGCAGGGCCGCGTCGCCGACACGTCGCTGATACGGGGTGTGAATGTGGCCGTAAACCAGGACGCGCCCGTGCGCCTCACGAACCATCCGTTCAGCCATTTCCGTGTCGGCATCGGGGAGTACGACATCCTCAGTACTCCACGGAGTTGCGTGAACGAGAACAAGGGGACCAAGCGCAAACGAATCGCGGACGAGTGACAGCGGGAGTGAGCGGAGGTATTCGATGCGCTCCGGGCCAAGTTGGTTCACCGACCACTTTGCGTGTGTGGCGACCCTTTCGGGGAGAACACCGTGGGCGGCCTCGCCTTTGCGTAACGCCTCTGCAGCCGGAGTGCCGTCGGCTATCCGAACCAACAAGTCATCGCCGTTTCCGCGAACCGCCGGCCACCCACGCTTGCGGATCTCGTCGATCACTTCCGCCGGCTGGGCTCCACCCTGTGCCAAGTCCCCGCCGACGAGCACCTCATCAACAGGCTCGCCAGTCTCCAGGTCGGAAATCACTTTGCTGAGGGCCACGTGGTCGCCATGTGGATCAGAAATGAACGCGATTCTCCACGGGATGCCGTGACGAGGCGTCGTCATGCTGGTCGCCGGGCCGCGCTGAATTGCTTCTCAGCCTTTGCCCGGCTACCCATATACCGAATCGTAGGTTGCGAATACTTCGGCTTCCCCCGAAAGGTCGGCTGACGGTTCGCGAACTCTGCCAACATGAGGACCTTGCGACTGAGGAAGTTCGGTCATTGCTGCCTACTGATCGACGTTGCCGATTCGAGGCTTCTAATTGATCCCGGCTGCTTTTCGAGTCAGTTCGAGGGACTCGAAGGGCTGACCGCTGTACTCATCACCCATGTTCACGAAGACCATCTCGACATCAAGCGACTGTGTGGGCTACTCGAACACAACCCGAACGCCCGCGTCGTCTGCGATGAGGCAAGCGCCGTGCCACTAGCAGAACGCGGACTTGCGCCCCAAGTCGTCCACTCGGGCGACCGGCTTGACCTCGGAGTCTCCGTCAGCGTTTACGGCAGCGAGCATGCTGTTACGCATCCCGACCTGCCCAACTGCCCGAACGTCGGCTATATGGTGCACCATCGCTTCTTCTATCCCGGCGACGCATTCACCGTGCCGGAGGATCCGGTTGAGGTACTGGCTGTACCCGTAGGCGCACCCTGGATGAAATTGTCAGAGGCGGTGGACTACTTGCGCACTGTTCGGCCGCGAGTGGCGATACCGGTCCACGACTACAACAATGTCTTCGCGGAAATGTCCTACGACTTGTTCGAGATGCTCACCCCAGACGAGACGACGGTGACAGTGCTAAACCCTGAAGATCATGCCGACGTGTAGCCGAAGTAGAAATGGCCCGACGGCGGTTGCTGGGGATGACGGAGCGCTGGTCACAACTCGCGTGGCCACTAAGCGGTTACTTTCCCCGAGATGTGTCGACGCCTCTAAGTTAGCGCATCCAGCGAGAGCCGGTTCTAGATATCGACCGAAAGACGTTGGCGATGGGTGGGCTGGCGCTCCAGCCGTCAGCGTCTGTCTGAGTTGGCTCGCACGGACATCGTAGTCGAGGGCGAATATCTGTTCCGCACCTAGGCCGGCCGTCGGTGTTTGTCAATATCTCGGGATTGACGTCTACGGTTGGCGGGTACTACAGAAGTTTCCTCAAAACAGAAGCCAGGCGCTGTGCGCCCCTTTCGATTGCTGCGTCGTCAAAGCCCGCGAAGCCGAGCAGCAGCCCGGGTGGGAGGTGGCGGCTGATCGAGGCGTAGGCTTGCATGGGATCGGCAGTCACGCCCTGCTCGGACGCTGTGCGGGCGACAGCTTCGGCGTTCATTCCCTCTTGGAGCCAGCCTATGGTGAACATCCCGCCTGTCGTTGGCTGGACATCAAGCAAGCCGGTCAGGTGCTTACGCGCAGCAATCAGTAGAGCAGCGTGCCGGTGAGCGTAGAGCGCGCGCATTCTGCGAAGGTGGCGACCGAAGTGGCCCTCTGAAAAGAAATCGGCCAATACCATCTGCTCGAGTGTGGGCGAGTGCCAATCACTCCATGCACGGGCCGCCCCGAAGACATCCACCAAGCCTGGCGGTAGCACGAGGTAGCCCAACCGCAAAGACGGGAACAGCACCTTGCTGAACGTGCCCATGTAGATCACTCGTCCGGCTGTATCCATTCCCTGAAGCGAGGCGATTGGGCGGCCGGCGAATCGGTACTCGCTGTCGTAGTCATCCTCAAGGATCCAGGCGCCCGCGAGCTTTGCCCACTCGAGGAGGGCGAGCCGCCGGGACACGCTCATGGCCATCCCGAGCGGGAATTGACGCGAAGGCGTCACAAACGCCAGGCGCGCACCCACCCCAAGCCGAGCCGCTGCCTTGACATCCAGTCCCTCTCGGTCGACTGGCACATATATGACTTGGGCCCCGGCCCAGCGAAACGCCATCAGCGCCCCCATGTAGACAGGATCCTCAACTATCACGCGGTCCCCAGATTCCAACAACATCCTGGCGACTAGGGTCAGGGCCTGTTGGGCGCCTGCTGTGATCAGGACTTGGCGCGGCTCGCAGTTGACCGCCCGGCTGGTTGCGAGGTGGGCCGCGATGGCCTCTCTCAGGGGCCTGAATCCACCTGCCTGACCGTAGGCCATCAGCGCTCGGTCCGGACGAGTCAGGTGTCTCTTCATTAGCCGCGCCCACATTCCAATCGGAAAGTGGTCCAGCGCGGCTTCAACTCCGAGTGGACGATTGGAACGATCGCTCCGCGAAGCTATCCAGAAGTTGAACGGTTCTAGCAGAGAGGGCCCTGCGGGAAGGCGCACCAATTCGTCGGCTACGGCGGTATCAGATGGTGCCGAAGCAGACCGTTTGTGGCGGCCGCTCGGGCCGGGTCGCGCATTCAAGAGCTCGTCCGGCAACGTGGCCGCCACGAAAACACCGGAGCCACGTCGCCCAACCAGATACCCCTCGGCCACCAACTGCTCGAGTGCGGATAGAACCGTGTTCCGGGAAACGCCCAGATCTCGTTGTAAAGCCCGCGAGGAGGGTAATCGTGAGCCAACGCTCAGCGTGCCCTGCAAGATGCCGTCCCGGATCGACTGATAGAGCTGGCGATGAAGTGGCAAGCGGCTGCCGGGCTTGAAGGTCGCGAGCCAGAAAGTGGTACCGGGCGATCTGTCCAAAGTGGTACTTGCCACGGTATCAGTCATCCGGCATCGTTGGAGGCAGGTGTAGCAACGGACGCCGTCCTGAGTAAGACCTGCTGTCGGCGCACTCTCGCCCCGGGCGCGACTCCGGGAAGAAGGCAGCAGGTGATGAGACGCCAGGAGTGTGCCACGAATGCAACTGAGTACTCGCTCGCGATCGATCGCGTTCGCCTGCAGCGGACTATTTGTCGTCGCGGCGTGTGGCGGCAACAGCTCCGCCCCCAGTGCGAACCTGGCTCCGCCCGCTCAGCAGATCCTCCGCGTCAACACGGTCGTTGAGCCGAACAGCTATGACCCGACGCAGGAGACCTACGCATACGAGGGGTCGGTCGGCCACGAGACGTTTGAGGCTCTGCTGAAACCGAAGGCCGACCTCAGCGACGTGCAGGCCGCCGCGGCGAAGAGCTACGACGTTTCGTCGGACGGACTCACCTACACATTCCACCTGCAGCCGAACGCGAAGTGGAGCGACGGCAAGCCCGTCACCGCGAGCGACTGGGTCTACGGATACCAGCACTTCCTGAACCCGGCACTGGCGGCCGGGTACGTGGACCCGTTCTTCGACGGCACGATCGCCGGCGCCGCGAACTATGGCAGCGTAGACGTATCGAGCGCGAGCGCCATCGACAGCTACCTGTCCGGGCTCGGACTTTCCGCGCCTGACGCCACCACCTTTGTGATCAAGCTCGCTCACCCGGCCGCGTACTTCAAGTGGGTCGTGACCCTGTGGGTCGCTGTCCCGATTCGCAAGGACGTTGTCGAGAGCGCGGCTGGCGGGACCTTCCCCTCGACCGACACCACCAAGCCAGAGGTCTGGGCCAATAACGCCAAAACGATCGTCGGAAACGGTCCTTTCAAGATCTCTGAGATCGTGTCGAAGGACCACGTCACGATGGTTCCGAACAATACCTACTGGGGCGGCGCACCCAAGATCCAGCAGCTGATCTACTACTTCATTGCCGACGGGAACACCGCCTTCTCCAAATATCAGACCGGCGCGCTCGACATCATCAACACGCCCGTGGCAGACGTTACCGTCGTGCGCGGCGATGCAACGCTCGCCAAGCAGGCGCACCTGTACCCGGAGCTCACGACCTTCTGGATGACGTTCAACACTCAGAAGGCGCCGTTAGACAACGCCGATGTTCGGATGGCATTTGCCAAGTCGATCGACCGCAATGCGCTCGTCAACGACATCGAGCACGGCACCGACAAGGCAATCCAGAGCTTCATCCCCAACGGAATGTCCGGCTACGACACCTCCGACAATGCCCAGGCTTTCGACCCGACCGCAGCCAAGGCGCTTCTCGCCAAGGCCGGCGTTACAGCGAGTACGTTGAACAAGTTCAAGCTGTTGACCCGCAACTCGACCGGCAACAAGACTCTGAACCAGTTCATCGTCAACCAGTGGAACACCAACCTCGGGCTGAACATGCAGCTCGACGTTATCGACAGCAAGACAGTCACCAGCCGCATACGCAAGGGCAACTTCGACATCTACGGCCCGGACGGATGGGGTGCCGACTACCCAGACCAGCAGGACTTCTTTGACATCTTCACGAGCACGGCATGCCACAACCTCAACTGGGGCTGTCCCACTCTGGCGGGATACGACGCGCTCGTTCAGAAGGCAGACACGGAGCTCAACCAGACCCAGCGAAACGCTGACTACCTAAGGGCTCAGAAGATGCTGATCGACCAAGCGGCGGTGGGCTTTATGTACCAGCAGTACGAATACGACCTGATTGCGCCCTACGCGAACGTCACCCGCACGGCGTTTGACGACGAGTACACCCCCGGCGACCAGAACTATCAGTCGGCCTACATCACTGCGCATTAGGAGTTTGCTTACTTGGCAGTAATCGCAGGGCGCCCGAACCGGGGCGCCCTGCTTCCGCCACGCTTCTCGGCGGTGACCGAAAGCAGGGCCGGAAGCCTCGCGATTTTCGTGACCCGTCGCGCCCTGTGGATGATCCCGGTCGTCTTCTTCGTCATCCTCATCACCTTCTTCCTGATGCACCTGGCACCCGGTAGCCCATGGGACAGGGGCGGCGGACGCCAGCTATCGCAGGTAGTGGTCAACAACCTCAACATCAAATACGGGCTGAACAAACCCGAGTACCAGCAGTTCCTCCTGTACTTGTGGAACGTCGGCCACTTCGACTTCGGGCTTTCGTATCAGTACGAAGGCAAGACCGTCACATCCCTGATCGGTGAAGGGTTTCCGTATACGGCCACCCTTGGTGTGCTCGCATTCCTGATCATCGTGCCGGTCGGAGTCGGGCTCGGCGTGCTGGCCGCCCTGCGACAGAACACCCGTACCGACTACATCACCATGGGCTTCGCCACTGTGGCGGCCTCCTTTCCGAACTTCGTGGTCGGAGCGCTGATGGTCGTGGTGTTCTCGGTCCTGATGGCCAAGTGGACGCAGCACGCTTTCTTCCTACCGGCGGCTGACTTCGGAATTGACGATCACCTGATCATGCCCGTGATCACCCTGTCTCTCCTTCCGATCGCATACACGGCGAGGATCACCAGGGCGAGCACGCTCGACACGATCCGCCAGGACTACATCCGGACGGCCTGGGCAAAGGGACTCTCAGAGCGCATGATCGTGGTCAGGCATGTGCTCAAGAACTCGTTGATGCCGGTCGTCACCACTCTCGGACCGACGTTTGCGTTTCTCGTGACGGGCTCGCTGATCGTGGAGACGGTCTTCAATATCCCCGGTATCGGTCGGGCCTTCGTGACCGCGGTCGAGTCCCGCGACTACCCGATGATCCTGGGCACCACAATCCTGCTCGCCCTTGTTGTCGCTATCGCGAATCTGATCGTGGATATCCTCTATGTCTTCATCGACCCGCGGGTGAGGCTCACCTAATCGTGGCCCTCGCAGAGCGAATCGATCAGGCGGTCGACTGGGATGTCCCGGAGGAGCAAATCGGGCTGTGGCAGGACGCCTGGCACCGCTTCCGGCGCAACAGACTGGCGGTCTTGGGGACGGTCCTCGTGATCTTCCTTGTCCTCGTTGCCTTCTTATCGCCGCTGTTGGTGCACTTCCACGTCATTGTCGACCCGCTTAATCAGGACGTCAGCAACGTTGAGGTCGGTTCTGGTCAAGGCGGGCATCCATTGGGCACTGACGAGCTGGGGCGAGACACACTCAGTCGGCTGATGTACGGAAGCCGCATCTCACTTTCGGTCGGGGTCCTTGTCCAGGGCATCGTGCTTCCGATCGGGCTGGCCATCGGCTTGACGGCGGGATATGTGGGCGGCCGCATCGACAACCTCTTGATGCGGTTCACCGACGTCTGGTATGCGTTTCCGGACCTGATCTTCGTGCTGGTGCTCGTGTCGGTCTTCGGACCGAGCCTACTTTCCATCTTCGGAGCCATCGCCCTAGTCAACTGGGTGAACCTTGCCCGGCTGGTCCGGGGCCAGGTACTCTCGATCAAGGAAAAGGAGTTCATCGAGGCGGCCCGGGCGTCGGGGTCGCCGCCCATCAAGCTCATCGTCAAGCACCTTCTGCCTAACTCTCTCGGGCCGATAATCGTGACGCTGACGTTCGGTATTCCGCAGGCAATTTTCCTGGAAGCGGTCCTTAGCTTCTTGGGCGTTGGTATCCAGCCGCCCACCCCGACCTGGGGTCAGATGGTGTTCGACGGATATGAGGCGATCTACGCGAACCCCACCTCGGTTGTCTTTCCGGCCCTCGCGATCGGCTTCACACTGCTGGCCTTCTCCTTCATCGGCGATGGGCTGCGCGACGCACTGGACCCTCGGATGCGACGTTGACCTCCCTGCATTCAGCGGTATCGGAAATTGATCCATTGACCAACCCATTCTCAGAACTGTCGACGGCGCTTATAGCTGACGCCTGCCAGCGCCTCAACATCGGACTGCGCGCGGCACCGGCCGGCATCAGATCGTCGCGACGCGGGCAGCGGTTGATAGGCCGGGCTTTGCCGCTGCGATTCAACGGAAGCATCGAAATTTTCCTCGAAGCACTTGAACACGCCCGACGTGGCGATGTCTTGGTGGTCGACAACAAGGGCCGTTCGCATGAGGCCTGCCTGAGTCGGCTGATCGTGCTCGAGGCAATGTCGGCGAAGGTGCCGGGTGCAGTTCTATGGGGCGCCCACCGAGACGCGGAAGAGCTGAGTCAGCTCGAATTTGCCCTGTTCAGCTATGGCACGTTCCCCAGAGGGCCGCAGCAAGTGCGCGACCGGCACTCTGAGTCCTTTGTGTCGGCCAGGTTCGGCCCCGCATTCGTCACCAGCAATGACGTCGTCGTCGCAGACGAGGACGGGGTCATCTTTGTACCGGCTGTAAGACTGAGCGAGGCACTCAAGATGGCAAGCTCAATGGCGGCGATCGAACGCGATCAGGCTGACCGCGTACGTAATGGCACCAGCCTCCGTGACCAGGTGGCCTTCTCGCAGTTCCTTACGCTACGAAGGGAGGATCCGACATATACATTTCGCAAGCACCTTCGTGGTGTCGGTGCTCACATTTGAGTGGCTTAGGCCATCAGTGGGATCTTCAGCCGAACGCAGGGAATGCTCAATTGGGAAAGCTGTGGCGCAAACGCCAATCAAGTAGGACCGTGCGCGATCGTAATTTGCCCCCTCTTATGTGTGCATTAGGAGTCATGGCCGTGCTGCTGGCCGCTTGCCAGGGCAATGCGAGCGGCCCGCCTCCCGGCACCGGAGATCCCGATAACATCCGCCTAAATCAGCTGAGCGCCGACCCTGTTTTTGCGTCTTTGCCCGCCAGCGCTCAACAGATCGGACCCGTGGAAAAGGTTCCAGCCAATTACCGGAGCCCTGCCTTCGAACCCGCCGGCTGGGACGGTCCCAGCGTGAAGGTCACCTTTGCCGACGGCCAGCCTCCCGAATCCGTCTTTTCGTTTTACACCTCTAGCACAACCGCTTCCGGATGGATGCCATCGGCCAACCGAAACGCTCTTGGTTTTCCTGAGACGTGGACCAAGACTTTTTCCGGGCATTGGTTGGCTAGCCTCGGATTAATCGACGTGAGCCCCCATCCCGCAACGCCTGGTAAGCCTCACACCTATGTCCTGAACGCGGCTGCGCCACCCATAGATACCCGTGGTGGGTGAGAGATCCTTCCGCCGGCCTGCCAGGTGGCCGAACCAATTCGCGACCCCAATGGAGCCGCGATCGTTACCCAGTTGCCGTCGCGCTCGCACGGCGGCGGGCTGTTCACAAGGCATACGCGCGCCCGATTCCGCTAGACCTGTTTCAAGCCGTTATGAGGCCTTGGGGGATGGACCATTGAGGCACGCGGTTCGAAAACCCACTCTGTTCGCAACCCAGCTTGTGGCCGGGAGCAGCCTACCGATCGACGGCCGGCACGGCGCTCGGTAAGCTGAGTGGGTATCGATCACGTATGAATACGCCACCATCGCCGCCTGGAGCGGAGCGGACTGACGGATCACCCGTCCAGATCGGCGCTCTCGTTCCGCTCACTCGGCCTGGCTGGGTAGAGGCAGGCCAACACTTGCTTGCGGGACTCGAGGTGGCCGTGAGCGAAGTCAATGACGCCGGCGGGATCGTCGGAAGACCACTCGAGCTCGTGATCAGAGACACTGCGGCTGATCCACAGAGGGCTGCGGCGGCCGTTGATGAATTGGCTCGCTTGGGCGTGGCTGCTTTGGCGGGGGAGTATCACAGCGTCGTCGCTCGTGCCGCTGCCGCTAGGGCCGACGCCCTCGGCCTGCCATTTCTGTGCTCGTCAGCCGTTCTCGACGCGCTTACTGAACAGCAAACGGAATGGGTCGCGCGCCTCGCCCCGGCTCAGTCCCACGGCTGGCAGATCTACGGAGACTTCCTCCTCAGGGCGGGCTACAGTCGAATCGCCGTAGCAGCCGAGTCGAGCATCTACTGGGCATCTGGGGCCCGCATCCTGCGGGACTACCTCGCTCCACGCGGCGGCACGATCATCGAACTCAACATGCGTGCGCTTGCCCCGGCGGTCTTGTGCGAGGAACTCGTCGACAATCACGCGACAGCCCTACTTCTTCTAGTCGGTCACCCGGAGCCGGCAGTGTCGATCGTCAAGTCTGTACGCCGCGACCAGCGCCTCGCTGAGATCATGATCGGTGCTCCGGCCGGCCAGCCGGAGTTCGCCGAATGGGCGACGTTGTTGGGCGACGACAGCGCCGCTATCCCGTTCCTGCGCTACATGCCCGAGCACCTCAGCCCACTCGGTGAACGAGTCGAGACAGCCCTCCGCAAGCGTCTAGCCGAAGCGCCATCCTTCGTCGCCTTCGAGGGTTACGACACGGTCGCCGTCCTCGCCGATGTGCTGCGTTCTCACGGCGCGCAGCGGGCGCGAATTGCGGAATCATGGCCGCGCGTTTCAGTCGAAGGCAGCCGCGGGCAGATCCAATTCTCCCGCACGCCAGGCATTAGCGTTTGGCAATGGGCTTGGACGCCAATTCAAGTAGTTGATCGAGATCCGGCGGAGCACGATCACTTTCGGATCCTTCACACCGGCTGAGAGAGCACGGAGGCCCGACTGCTGAGACTTCGAGCTCCTGGTCGTCAACGCGCGGCACGTACGATCGAGCCGGTGGCATGAGCGGCCCGAAATTCCGGAGGTGCGCGATGAACGTACGGGTGACATTTGACCCGCAAGCCGATGCGGCCTATCCACCTCGTGCCAATTTGGCCTGGAGCGGCGGTAAGAACGGAAGTTCCCGATCCCCGTCGCTTGGGTGGGTGTAATTAGCGGGACTCCGGCCGACAGGGACACATGATCGGCATCGAAGCACTCTCGGCATCTTTGCTTTTGCCCGCACTGGTGTTCGCCTCGGCCCCACCACGGGGGGCTCCTAGAGTTTCAGAGAACCCCACATTCGTGGGGACGGCCAGCCACATTCACCACGTGGAATGAATCCGTTAGGGTGGTGGAAGAAGGTCGTCCGATGCTCGACATCGGCAGGCATTCGGCCGAGCGGCTGGCTGAAATCGACTACAGGGCGACGATCGAGGCTGCGTCGACCGCGCCCTTTCCTGCCGGGGAGGCGGTGCCCGTGGACGAGAGTGTGATTGCCAACGAGATGCCTCTGGCAGCCATCACGGTCGATTGGACAGCTCTCCCCTTTATCGCGCTAGGCGTCGTTGTCCTGACCGTTGGGGGCCGTCGTCATTCGACGTCCTGGCCAGTCTCGGGCACCGCCGAGCGTTTGGCTGGATTCTTTTCTGGTCGGCGTTCTAACACCACCATCCGGATCCGGTAAGACACTGCGAGAGTTGCCCGACAGCCGCTGCCGAATGGTTTCAGGGGAACGCGCGCGGGGCGCGCGTGCTCGTAATCCGGTACTGGCGATCTGCCTAACCCACTCCGATACATGAGTCTTAAAGCTGCAGAACTAGAGGAGATCGCCGAGAAGCTTCCTCCGCTCAGTCTTGACTGGGCGTCGCGGATTGAACGACGCCTTGAGCAATTCGAGCCGATCGGCAGTCTAAAAGTCCGGAGGTACCGCGGCGTTGACTTTAGATTGCCTTAGGCGAGAGCGATTCAGATCGGAGGTTCGGATCAAGTCTTGGTTCCATTCTCGTTCCTACGAAAGACTAACCTGGTCCATTGCCGTCGCCTGTTATGGATCATTCTTTGTCACTGTCTTGCAACCGGGTCCCTGATCGCAGGTCTGCGTGGCTTGCGCCTGGATCGGACTGACGTCTCAGAAGGCAGGCAGCATCCGCCACCATGGGCCTCTCCCTCGCAGCATGGCGATGTCAGCGCCGCCATGATTGGTAACCTTTTGACACCTTCGAAGTGGGCGCTTTCGCGACGGGTGTCGCTGAAGGCTGGGCGGACCACGTCAGCGGAGCAGACGCCGGTCTTCGGAAGTACCAGTTCCACTTTGCGCGCTCCCTCCTCGTCCCCCGTCAGCGCACAAGCGATCGAGCGTACCTGCTCGTAGCCGGTGAGCATCAAGAAAGTCGGCGCTCGACCGTAGCTCTTCATCCCCACACCGTAGTAGCCCTTCTCGGGATGCGCGAGCTCGGACTCGCCGTGGGGCGGCACGGTCCCGCAGCTATGGACGTTGGGGTCGATCAGGGGCGCCAACGCGATCGGCGCCTCAACGATCTCATCGAGCTTCAAGCGCAGCTCGCTCGTCAGCGAGAGGTCTGGGCGATAGCCGGTGGCGCAGACAATTTCGTCGACGAGCACGGTCCGGCCATCTTTTGCTGCGACGTGCACACCATCGGGTTCGATCCTTACGCGCTGGATAGCAAAACCCTCCAGGGGGATCAGTTTCTCGTCAAGAATGAGCGATTGAACTTGACCTCCGAGCTTCGCGCGCTCGGGCAAGGCGTCGGCGTCACCGCCGCCGAGAGCTACAAGTGTCAAAAGCTTTCGGGTCGCCCACACGATCTGGGTGGTCGGCTCCTGATCTTTCAGAGCCATGAGGTCAAGCAGTGCATTGAACGCAGAGTGGCCGCGGCCCACCACCAGCACCCGCCTCCCCGCGTAGCGCTCTCGATGTCGGCCGAGTATGTCGGGGATGCCGTAGAAAATCCGAGTTGCAGCTTCAGCTTCGCCGACGGCCTTGAGCCCGTCAGCGCCGAGCGGGTTTGGCGAGCGCCAGGTTCCAGATGCGTCGATGACGGCCCGAGCCCGAACGGACTCAATGCCCTCTGTCGTCACGACACGGAGATCAAATGGACGATCCGCGCGCCCGGTCGAGGTCATCTTGTCGATGCCTTCGCGCGAGATGGCGACGACCTTGGAGTTCAGGTGGATGGCCCTGGCGATTTGAGGTAGGGCCGACAGCGGAGCGAGGTAGCGGTCGATTAGCTCGCCGCCGGTCGGATAGCCCTCGTCCGGAGGCGCGCTCCAACCGGACTCCGTCAGCAGCTGGCGAGCAGCGGGGTCAATCGAGTAGCGCCAGGGGGAGAAAATCCGGACGTGGGCCCATTCGCGCACAGCGGCGCCGACCTCAGGGCCCTCTTCGAATAGGACCGGCATTTCGCCGCGGACAATTAGCTCGGCTGCCGACGCCAGGCCAACTGGCCCAGCACCGAGAACGGCGACGGGGAGTCGAGCCTTCTCATCAGCGGCCGTCAGGGAATCGGATGTCTGCGCCATTCAGGATTTCCTCCCACACAGCAGCCAGGCGGTAGCGAGTCCAAGTCGCCCGGCCAAGGCCATCGCTTCGTCCTCAACGCGGTCCGCCGTGTCCCCAGGCGTGTGATAGCTCGCAGCCCCCATCCCAACACCAACTGCGGGAAACCCCGCGTTGGCATAGCTGCGGTTATCCGACGCGACCTGGGCCACGGTGAGCGGAATCTCCAACCATTTACCCGCTCGGTCGAGAGCAGCCACGATCGGCTCGGAGGCGGGTCCGATCTCGGTGGCAGCTGTTCCGGTGAAACGGGCCACCATGTCGAGGTTGAGAACTTGGGGTTGGAATCCGGCGTTTCTCAAGGCGGATGCGTGGAATCTGGAGCCGAGCGCCCCGACCTCTTCCCCGTCGACCGCGACGAAGACGATTGGCCGCGGCGGCCGCCACGCAGACGCAGCAAGAACGCGTGCGAGCTCGAGTAACACCGCGACCCCCGAGCCGTTGTCAGCCGCGGACGGAAGTCTTCGCCCCGGGTCGTCCCCCACTCCGTCGTAGTGCGCGGTGATAACGAGTGGCCGCGTGCGTTGGGATGGGTCGGAACCCGCGATGACCCCGGCGACATTGGCGCCTCGCGCATCGATACGGGTCAAGGGCACTGCCGCGCGAATAACCGCTCCCTGTAGTTTTGAGAGCAGATCGGGACGCACGGCGATCACTGGAAGGTCGACCGTATTACCGCCAACGATCCGCTTGCTGAGATAGCCGTCAGCAGCTGGGAACTGAGGTGTAAGGATCCCAACCGCTCGCGTGAGCGCCAGTCGATGCGCCCAATCCAGCAGCGACGGGCCTTGGGGAACGGCCTCGGAGATCACCCAGTCGCCGGCGTTGCCCAGACCATCTAGATGCCGGGCCGGGCCCACCACCGAGGAGGCAAGGGGCGCCGAACGAGGATGCTCCGCAAAAGCGACTCGATGCTCCAGAGCTCCGCGAGGAACACGGCGTCCCTCGAGGATCTCGAAGCTCGGTTCGGCGCTCAGGTCGAGAATGCCATGAACATCGAAATGACTGACATCGACCTCGAGACCGAGTGCGATCATCCTTGTCACCAGCCAGTCCCGCGCTCGGTCGTGTCCGCCGGTGCCCAGTCGACGGCCGGCAAACCGCTTTGCGCTGAGCGCCTCCAAGGTAGCGCGCGCTTCGCCGACCGCAAATGAACCCACGATCGCAGCCAAGGCATCGGGCATGCGGGGTAGTGAGTTCGCTTGCTGGGCTCTCCTCGTCTCCGTGACCGGCATTTGGTCCAGGTTCCTAGCCGCAGCAGCTGCCTGCCGCTTCACCGCAGCAGCTCTGGGAGGCGAGATGCGGCTGGCCGCTCGCGACGACAGTTGGCTCGCCACAGCAGCTGCCCGCCGCGATCAATTCGCCCGAACCAGCCGGCTCGCCGCAGCAGCAACTCGCAACTGCCGGACCAGCCAAGGCCCCCGCAGGTTCACCGCAGCAGCCGCTGGTTGGCAGCGGAGACTGGGCGTGGGCTCCAGCTATGTATCCGCCGCGCCGTGCTCTAATCAGTTTCGCGGCATCTCTCGCTACCGCCCTCTTCGGCTCTTCGACGCTGTCGTTGGTGCTCACTGCCACGGTTTCCTCCAAGACCTCACTTGGCGCTGAAAGCTATCAAGGTCCGCCGGGATCGCTTCGCGTTTGTGGGTCACATCGATGCTTATCGATGGCTACTGTACCAAATACATCGATGTGTGTCAATGGGATACGCTAAGATTCATTGGTGGCGATTCAAGAGCGGACGGTGGCCGAGAGACAGCGAGGCGTCTGCTGTCAAGTTGAGATCCCGATCACACCCAGCGTTGCGCGTGAGACATCCGACTTGCTCAAGACGGTGTCCGATCCGACCAGGCTGAGCATGCTGACCACGCTATACACGGCTCAGCAACCGGTATGCATTTGTGACTTCACCGCTGCGTACGATTTGGGCCAGCCGACCATCTCTCACCATATGGGCAAGCTGCGCAAAGCAGGCTTGGTGAGCGCTCGTAAGAAGGGCATCTGGGTCTATTACACGTTGGCCCAACCGCTGCCAGCCGCTATGAAGGTCCTGCTCGAGGCCATCGTGGCCAGCGTGCCGCCAGTCTAAGCCGAAATTGATTCGTGACGACACCCCGACGAACAGTTCCGAGGTTGTCGTCGAAAGTTTCCTGGAGCGGAGCCACCGCCTGCGCAGTGACTGCTCGAAGCTCCGCTTGCTACGTCAGGTGGGGTGCGTGCTCTGGCGGACTCACACCGACCGCCGGTCAGAATTCGTCGGCAAGTTCTTCGGTCAAATAATCGACAACACGATCGATCATAAGGAGGCGACCATGGGAAACCGGACTGCGACAGGCGGTGATCTGCCGACCTCCGAACCTCGCTCTGGGGTTCACGACTTTGACTTCTTGATAGGCAAATGGCGCATCCGTCACCGGCGCCTGAAAGAACGCCTGGCTGGCAGCGACGAGTGGCAAGAGTTTGACGGGATAAGCGAAGCCTGGCCGATCCTTGAGGGAGCCGGCAACATGGATGACAACGTCCTTGAGTTGCCGGACGGCGCGTACCGAGCCATCTCGGTGCGTACCTTCGATCCGCCCGTCGTCGGCAGCGTCGTAAACGGAATCGGCACGTTAATGGCTGACGACACGTTCAACCAGCAACCAATCGTGATGCGGTTCGTCTGGTCGAATATCACGGAGAACAGCTGCAGATGGGAACAGGCCTTTTCCCTGGACGGCGGGCGAAACCTGGGAACTGAACTGGATCATTGATCACTGGTCGTCCGGTTTGTCTGAGGTGGCCTCGCGCGCGCGCGTCCTCTTTATATGTGTATGCCGGCAATCTGCCTGCTATCTGTCTGCCGGAGCCGAGGGGTTGCTCTTTTGACTGATCGTGGCCCACGGGCCACCCTGTCGCGTGCTACTTTCGCGGCGGTCGCGACCGGGCAGCCTCCGGTGGCACCCCGTCGCTGCTTGAATCGCGCCCCTCAAATACGGTGGATCCATCTATCGGGGTTCCGGGGACTCCTGCCCTGTCCAAGTCATTGTCGCCCATGTTTCGGCGGGGCCCGAAGCATTGGTGCTTACGATTTGGACGGGAGTCCCTAGGATCGAGTTTGGGAACACGTTGTGCTTGATTCGCGAGGTTCGACAACGTTTGCGGGTTAAGGGTAGGTGCCTCGAGTCGGTCAGTTCGAGGAAGTTGCCGTGATTCGCAGAAGGCTTCGCTGGGCACCGTTAGGTGTCGTCCTCATCATCTGCACAGCATGCACCACAGCGCCTCCCCGGTCGGCAGGCCCGCCAGCCACTGTCGCTCCACCAAGTCGGTCAGCCGGTCCATCCGGACCTCGCATACAGGGCACCGTTTCGGCGACCGGTGCGGTGAACCTGAACACGACCTTCAGTGCATACGCCACTGTAGAAGTGGCTGGTGCTCAAACCCCCGCGCCAGTGGGATCGACCTGCGCCGAGTACGCCCAGGGATTTGAACTGACCGGCGAGGGCGGGAGAGGTTTTGATGCTCCCGAGGTCCAGACTGCCGAGGTCGACCGCCAGACAATCTATATTTCGGTCCAGATAGGCAGCGGGTACTCAGGACCAGGGACCTATGACAGCCGCCGCAACATTTCGTTGATCGGGTATGCCTCGCAGGACGAAGTCAACCCGAACAACCCGTCCGGCACGGTGACCGCCGTATTCATGCCCAGAACACGTGGCTTCACGACTCTAACGGTCAAACCGGACGGGTCTGGGGTGCTGCAATTGACGGATTGGACGCAGGTGAGCGGAGCTGCGGGCGCGGGCCCCACCAGCGTATCCGTAACATGGACATGTCGGGGCGAAGCTACATGAGAGCGCCCGAGGTTCAGGTAACGGGGCCAGACGGGACATAGCTTGATCGATCCAGTCCCCACGGCAAGATGCGCGCGACGGAGACTGGAACTCAGCGGCGATCTGGCTCACCGATACCGTGGCTTGCATTTGTCCAGTACAAGGTAGTTCTTGATTCGTGATCGTCAACTTCGAGAGAGATGTGAATGCCTTCGCTCTGGAGCAAAAGATGCTCATCTCGATAATGTCGGAGGCGACTGACGATCAATGGCAGCTTGACTCAGGCGGGTGCCCCGGCTGGACGGTCAAGGATATCTTCATCCACCTCGGTTTGACTATCGCCAGCTTCGTCGACCGAGGTGCGTTGGCCGATGTCCGTTCGCTGCCTGTTGAGCGCGCCAACGACGTGCTAGTGCAGGGCCGGGCTCAGTGGACACGAGAGATGGTTGTCGAGGACTACGAGACCAACGGCGAGAAGATCATCCAGCGGATGCTGGCGATGGGCTTCCAAGCCAATCCGCTCGTATCTATGCGCGACATCGGTACCTACACGCTCGCCCAGGTTGTGAAGGCTTACGTCTGGGACCACTACACGCATATAAACTGCGACGTGGCTGCGCCCGACGGGCCGGTGGGGTGCACGAGGCTGCCGGCTGAAGAACACCTGCTGGCACCGGCTGTGGACTGGATATTCGCCGCGCTTCCCCAGCAACACACGAACGTGCCGAGCCTGGTCGGTGCTCTTCAATTCGATCTCACAGGACCTGGCGGCCGCGAGGTTTTTGTTCTGGTGCGTGCCGGACGTTTTGTGGTCGATGACGATGCGCCCGACACGATCGCGGCTTCGGTCCGATGCTCGACCGAGAACCTCATGCGATGGGCCACGCAACGGGCCTGTTGGCAGGACCTAGCCGAGGTCGAGGTGTCGGGCGACCGCGAGTCTGCCGCCGCGGCGCTGGGCGCGATCCGTGTCTCTTAGCGGCACTGAATTGGGAAGGTCGGGACCATCTCCAGTCCGCACACTGATCGCTGAGCTCGTCTTTCCGAATAGGAGTCGGGAGGGGAGGGGGGCCCGCCCGAATCTCAAAGGGCACGGCAACGACTTCCCGGCCCGGGCCCGATCTCGAAGGATCAATGTTCAAGCGGGGTAGACGAAGTTGAACCTTGTACGGCCGCTCGGAGAGGGTCTGAAATCAGTACTGATCGTCAATCCGGTGTCTGCTGCGGGTCGGACCGGTCGACGCTGGACTGCTGTCACCGAATTGATGAACGCAGTGGGCCTCGAATGTGACGTCATCCTGACAACGCGACCACGCGAAGCCACTGACATTGCTCGAGATGCTGTCCGTCAATCGCGCCCACTAGTGATCGCCATGGGCGGTGACGGCACGCTGAATGAGGTGGTTTGCGGCTTCTTCGAGGGCGCTCAGCTGATTCCGACACGAAGCGTCCTGGGTCTGGTACAGAGTGGAACTGGTGGCGACACGGCTCGAACATTGGGTATTCCTGTCGATGGCGGTGCGGCTCTAAGTGTGCTGACCAACGGTAATCCGCGGTGGATCGATATTGGACGGGTCACCGTAGGAACCGAGGTCCGTCATTTCGTCAATGTCGCGGAAGCTGGCATTGGCGCAGATGTGTCCGACCGCGCCAACCACATGCCCAAGGTCCTCGGAAGCGCTTCCTATCTGGTGGCCTCCCTCGTCTCGTTGGCAGCCTGGCGGCACAAGAAGCTGAAGGTGGTCGTGGATGGCAATATCGAGCGCCAAATCACGGGTCAAGCGATCGTGGTTGCCAACTGCCAGTTTTATGGCGGTGGAATGTGGATCGCGCCAGAAGCCTCTCCCGAAGATGGCGTTTTCGATGTCATCGTCGAGGGCTCGATCACGAAGCTGGAAGCGATAGCCAAGTTTCATAAGCTCTATCGCGGAATCCACTTCCAGGATGCTGGTCTTCGTCGAAAGATTGAACTCCTTCACGGTAGCAAAGTCGAAGTGAGCTCACCGGAGAGCGTGCTCGTGCAATTAGACGGGGAAGTGGTCGGCAGGTTGCCAGCCACCTTTGAAATCGTACCCGCAGCACTACGGATCATGGTCCCGACGGTCTAACGATCGAATAGTCGATGAGGCCCACGACACGCGGTGCCCGCGCGCCGTCAACGCCCACCGTCCCGCCGCCGCCGTCCGCGACATCCTGCGGGTCGCATTCGGCGACTTGGGGTGCACCGAATCCTGACCGAGGTCCTGCTACACAGCTTCGGGTCGCAACTCCTTGAAGGTGACGGGTCCGTCCGCTTCGGGTTGGTGCCAAAGTCAACATCGCGGGCTAGTGGCAGGGCAACCTACTGTTCCATTTGCTGGAGTCCAAGCTCTAGCCGGGTCGGCGGTCCAGGGTCTCTCATCCAAGCGATGAGTGCCCCGTCGAGAACTCCTAGATGACGTCAGCAACGACAGACGCCGAGAAGCTTATGAAACCGCGCGTGTGGACGCGCAATGTCAAGCTGGGAGCTATCCTTCGCCGTGCAAACCGAGCCAAAATCGTTCAGTTGGCGCGAAGACTTTGACGAATCGTTGAACTTCTGGTTCTGGCTCCGAGGGGACCGGAGGAATCGATGATGCCCGGCTCCTGGAACGCGCCAGTCACTGGACCGACGACGACCACACGAACCCCGGACCTTCGCATGTAGTAGCGATGGGCCTCGCGTATGACTCGGAGGAGGGCCGCGGCGACAGCCGCCCCTAGGGACTAGACGATTTCGACTGATGCGCAGCAATGGCCCTGGGAGCGGTCGAGCCAAGGTCCGCAGTGCCGGCTCCCTGAGCCAGGGCCAGATTGGCGAACACAGCAAGGAGGGAAACCAGGACCACGATATTCAGAACCAGCCGCGATGCTGGCTGAGGGTGAATAGTTGGAAGCTGGCTCACCTTGGCGAACCGGGGTGATGAACTTGCACCCTCAACCCCGACCCGACGCGCTCGATGATGAGGCTGGTCAGATCCATCGCAACGAGGTCCGCCTCAAGTAGATGTTCGGCGGAATGGGTCGTGGTCAGTGCCAGGACCGTGCAGCCCGCTGCCCTTCCCGCCGTGACCCCAGCCGGAGTGTCCTCGATCACGATGCATTGGGCGGCGTTTACGCCGAGAGCCGACGCGGCAAGCAGGTAAGCGTCGGGCTGCGGTTTGCCCCGCGCTACGTCATCCGCGCTCACTAAAACTAGCGGTGCCGGCAAGCCCGCGGCAACCAGGCGGGCCGAAGCGACGGCCCGGCTTCCTGAGCTGACCACGGCCCAAGCCGGTGGCGGCAGCGTTCGCACCAGCTCCGCGCCGGGTATTGCGCGGATTCCGGCTGTGTCGCTTGCCTCGTGCTGCTCGAACCGGGCCATCTCGTCATCGACCTCCATGAGGGGGACCAGGCCGGCGATCATGTCGCGCGAACGCCGGCCGTGTGCGGCCGGCAGGATCTGAGCCAGGCTCAGGCCGCGCCGCAGGGCGAATTGCTCCCAGTGACGTTCCACGACCTCGGTCGAATCAACGAGCGTGCCATCGCAGTCAAAAAGCAGAGCGACGGCGTCAATGCCAGGGCCCATACGACTACCGGATCGACAGGCGCACGCGTCGGGGATGGGCGGGTCGCAAGCGGTCTCCCAGCGCGATGCCTTTTACATGGGGCTCACTTCTTATCAAAGGTCGCTCGTACCCAGGCTCACTTCGCGCCCATCGTGGCGCGACGACTCGTAGCACGCAGCGATCAGCCGAGCGATGTCTCGCGCATGGTGGGCGGTGACCCGCACCGGCGCCTCGCCGCGTACCGCTGCAAGGAAGGCATCGACCTCGCGCTGGAAGAGCTCGCGATTGGCGATCTCAGCCAGCTCGGGGCTGTAGTCGGTCGTCCGTGCGGACCATTCGACCGGAAAGCTGCTCTCACGCCAACGCGTCCACCCGCCGGGAAGTCCCAGGCCCGGCCGGCTCAGGAACAGCTCCCAGCGCGCAGGCAAAGGGCCGGCGTGAAGGACGCCCTTCGTGCCATACACGGAGACGTTCCAGGCCTCGACCCAGGGCAGCGGATCCCACGACGTGAAGTCGAGAGAGACAAGGAGGCGCGGGTACTGCAGCACGGCAGCGGCGGCGTCTTCGCGGAAACCGGGATCGAATAGGCCTTCGAACTTCGGAACGCGCGCGTTGACCGATGAGGGCATGCCGAAGTGGTGGAGGATCAGATCGACCATGTGCGAGCCGATGACCCAGAGCGCCCCGCCCATGTCGTCGGGCTGGTTGAGATGCGTGGTGGCGGCCTCTCCCATCGAGCAGGCTCCGTGGACTCGAACCTGGACCGGGTCGCCCAGAACACCTGAAGCGAGTACACGTTCGGTGAAGGCGACTGCTTCTGAGAAGCGAAAGTTGTAGCCGACCTGACAGACACCGCCGGTTTCGTCGGCGATCGTCGCCAGGAGCTCGAGGTCCGCGAGTTTGCGCCCTGCCGGCTTTTCCACCAGCACCGCCTTCCCCGCACGCAGCGCTGCCACGCTCAAGATGTGCATCTGATCGCTCTTGGCGTGGATCAGGACGGCCCCGACCTCTGGGTCGACTAGGATCTCATCGGTGGTTCTGCGCCGAAGGCCGAAGTGCTTCACAAACGGCTCGATCACAGAGTGGTCGTCGGCCGCACCAAGCACACGAACGTCGTCACGATCGAGCAGCACTCGCAGCCGCCCTGAGGTGTGGGGGTGCGTGACGCCCAGCAAGCCAATGCCGATAGGGCGGTCAGTCGACATCGAGAACCGCCTTCCCGGCCACCTCGCGACGGGTAAGCGCCTGCAGTGCGCGTCCGGCTTCACGCCAGCCCGCCCGCAACGACACCTGAGAGTCCAGGCAGCCGGCTTGTACTTGTCCCGCCAGCCAGGCAAGGTCGACCGCCAGCTCGCGGCGCGGCAGCTCGTACATGATGTTGAAGGCGAAGAGTTGGGCGCCGCGAGAACGGTTGTAGAACTCCACGTCAAAGGTGGGGTTAGCGTCTGAGGAGTTGCCGAACAGGACCACGGTGCCCCCCTCCGCCACACAGTGGAGGCTCGCTGCCAGCGAGGCGCCGCCCACCGACTCGAGGATCAGGTCAAAACGATCGCCATCTGGGTCGTTGTTCAAAAACACCTCCTCGGCGCCGAGCTCCCGCAATCCAAGTGCGCGCTCGGGACTGCCAACCACGCCAGCGACACTAGCTCCGCCATGGTGGGCGAGCTGCACGGCCAGCCGGCCCACTCCACCCGCTGCGCCGGTGACGAGGACCCGCCGGCCAAGAAGGCGGCCGCCGACCGATAGCGTCCAGAGCGCGGTCAGCCCCGCGATTGGCAACACGCTGGCCAGGGCGAAGTCGAGCCCGTCTGGAATCACCGCCAGGTTCCGCGTCGGCACGGCGACTCTTTGTGCCCAGCCGCCCCCTCCGACGACGCCGATGACGCGCGCTCCCGCGGGTGGTCCGCTGCCGTCCGCAGCGGCTTGGGCCACAATCCCGGCCACGTCCCAGCCGAAGACCGTACCCGGCCGGGAAGCGCGGAGTGCCCTGGTTTCGCCGCGGTTCAGTGAGATGGCGCGCTGCTCCACGACAGCTTCGGCAAAGTTAGGAGATGCATCTCTAATCTCGGCCAAATCCACCTGCAGTGTCCCGTCCCCCCGCGCGACCAGGGCCTTCATTCCCAACTCCTTCGAAATCGGTTGGCTTGACTGCGCCGATTGGATACAATAGCATAGATCGTACGCAGATCACGTAATCGAGTGCAGTTGCGGGCGGAGGGAAGACTTGCGTTTGGTGAGCGTTGGAGAGGTCGGCAACCTTCGCCCCGGCATTCTCGTCGACGAGCTTGTCATCGATGCCGCCCAGGCTGCTCAGGCGGCGGGCCTGGCTGGAGCAGCGAGCCTGGGCTCGGTGCGATCTGTGCTTTGGCTCGTCCCGGAGGCCAGGGCTCGTCTGGGCGAGAGCGCGGTATCGATCGCCGCACGCCAGTCCGGGCCGGGAGTGCATCCCACGAGCGAGGTGCACTTGGGACCGCCGATCCCGGATCCCGAGAAGATCATTTGCCTCGGCCTCAACTACCGCGATCACGCCGGAGAGGCCCAACTGGCTGCGCCGGTTGCGCCGATGCTCTTCGCCAAGTTTCGCAACTCGCTAGTCGGGCCGACCGACCCGATCGTGTTGCCCCGCATGTCGAAGCAGGTCGACTACGAGGCTGAGCTGGCGGTGGTGATCGGGGCGACCTGCAAGCATGTGACGCAGGAGCATGCGCTCGATTACGTGGCCGGGGTCATGGCGTTCAACGACGTGAGCGCCCGAGACCTTCAGATGCAGACCAGCCAGTTCACTGCCGGGAAGGCGATCGACACATTCGCTCCAAGCGGCCCGGCGCTCGTAACGCTCGACGAGATCCCGAACATCCACGCGCTGGGGCTCACCACCCGGCTAAATGGCCAAACAATGCAAAACGGTTCGACTGCCCACATGATCTTCTCAGTCGCCGAGATCGTCTCTTACCTATCGCGGCTGATGACACTGGAGGCAGGAGACATTGTCGCCACCGGAACGCCGGCCGGCGTCGGTTTCGCGCGACGTCCTCCGGTCTACGTGGCTCAAGGTGATGTTGTCGAGGTCGAGGTCGAGCGAGTCGGAACGCTGCGAAACCCCGTGGTGGGACCTGAGCACGCGAATTGAATCAGCAGGAGGCAGATCGATGGTGACTCGTATCGGACATGTCGGGCTGCGCGTGCCAGACCTGGAGCGTTCGGTTGCGCATGCGCAGAGGTTCTTGGGGCTGCGCGAAGTGGACCGCTCGGAGTCGGTCAGCTATCTGACGTGCAACCAACGCCACCACGAGCTGGTGCTGATCGCGTCGAACGACCTTGCTTGCGACCACCTGGCTTTAGAGGTGCCCAATGCGGCGGCGCTCGACGAGGCTAAGGCGATGCTGCGGGCTGATCGCTTAAAGATTCTGAGCGACGAGCCGGAGGAGCTTGGGATTGAGGGCGCGGTCCGCTTCGTGGGCCCCGGAGGCTTGGTCTTCGAGCTCTTTCACGGGATGCAGGCGGACCAGCCGCTGGCTTACGACACCGTCGGCGTGCGGCCGCGAAAGTTCGAGCACATCACAGTGAAGTCGACACGCAAAGCGGAGATGGAGGCTTTCCTCGAGCGCCTGGGCTTCCGTCTGTCGGATCGATCCGGCGATTCGATCTCATGGTTCAGGTGCGGTCCGGAGCACCACGGGTTCAGCGTGATCGCGGCAGAATCAGACCAGCTTCAGCACTACGCCTGGCAGATCGACGGCTGGGACGCAATAAGGCGTATGGGCGACCACCTGGCCCGGAACGGCAAGGCTTTCTTGTGGGGACCCGGCCACCACGGCATTGGCGACAATTACTTCTGCTACTTTTTCGACGACGACGGCGCCGTCGTCGAGTACTCGGCGGGCATGCTGCGGGTCGATGACGAACACTCTTACGTGCCGCGCACCTGGCCGGACGAACCGCTGTCTGTGAACCGGTGGGGGAATCCGCCGCCGCCGCCGGAGTTCTTCGAGGCCGGAATTCCTGCGGCCGCTCGTGCAGCGGTGCTTCGCTGATGGTCGACCACGTCGTCGCCTATCGCCTGCGAGCCGGCGTGTCGGGTGCAGATACGGTCCCAGTGGCCAGGGCGATCGAGGATTTACGCCACGCGATTCCGGGCGTGGTTTCGGTGCGCACTGGTGTCAACTGCGGCCCCGAAGCCTATCGAGGCGGCTACGACTGGGGCTTCGTGATGACCTTCCAGTCACGGCGCGACCTGATTGGATACTTCGAACATGCTGCACATCTGGCGGTGATACCGATGGTCGAAACGATCACCGAAGACCTGGTCGTGTTCGACCTCGAGTATTGACCCGGGCAGTCCTTAAGTAGGCGTCGCCGCGGCCGGCAGCTCAGGGGTTCCGGTTAGGCGAGTGAGCACTTCGAGGGTGGCCCGTGGTTTGAAGGTGTTATCAACCAGGGCGATCACATTCATCGGTGTGCGCGCGAGATGCTGGGTAAGGGCCAGTGCGGCCCCGTCGACCTGTCCCGACTTGACCGCGTCCAGGATCGCGCGGTGCTCTCGATGGCCCTGCTCCCAGGATCGCGGGGTGGTTGTCGTGTAAAGGCGCCGATATCGCTCGGCGTAATCCGAGAGCTGACTCAGCGTCGCCACGAAGCGCGGTCCTCCGTGACGCACTAGCGTGCGATGGAACGCTCGATGCGGGACGCCCCAACGCTCGTAGTCCTCTGCGGCGGCGAAATGGGCCATCTGGGCCATCTGGCCTTCCATTGCTGCAAGGTCCTCGGGCGTCAGGCGGTGGATCGACATGCGGATGGCCGCGTCCTCCAGAACCAGCCGGATGGCATAAACCTGGTCCAGGTCCTCCAGCGAAAACCCCGCCACGCGGACCGACCGGTTCGGCCGCGATTCCACAAGACCCTCGCGTTCCAGCAGGCGGAGCGCCTCTCGAAGAGGGGTGCGGCTGATGCCGAGCTGCTTTGCGAGCTGCACCTGGGACAGTTCCTGGCTGGGAGCCAGTTGGCCGGTGAGGATCGCCCCGCGGATGCTGTCGTGAACCGCCTGCACGTTGCTTCCGTCAACGGTCGGCCGGTCGAATAGCTGACCGTCGCTGGCCTGTTTCACCTCGATCATTCGTTCATGCCCTTCGGCACGTTTCCTGTATGCACGCAGCGGAATTGTACGCAACATTGAGATCCCGAAACCTGGTGCGCATGTTCCAGATGGTTAGCCGACAAACATGGGTCTTGACTACAGATTAGTAAGTTGCATACACTTGCGGGCATTGTAGCCACAGTGGGCCCGAATGCCCTGGGCTATTGAGCATTCAAGTGGAGGGATTGAAATGGGCGTGAGGAGATTCCTGGCGGTGGCGGCGGCAGCTTCCACGGTCGTTGTGGCCGCCTGCAGCAGCTTGACGAGCAACGCGTCAAACGGGACTGCCGCAACCGCAAGGGTGCATATCGAAGTCGTGACTCACGGCTCAGCGACGACGCCCTTCTGGTCGGTCTTCAAGAACGGCGTCGACCGGGCGGCCAAGGATATGGACGTCGATGTGCACTATCAGGCGCCCGACACCTTCGACATGGTGCGCATGAGCCAGCTGATCGACGCGGCGGTCGCCACAAAGCCGGATGGATTGGTGGTTTCGATACCGGATGCCAAAGCTCTCGGTCCAGCAATTAAGAGGGCGGTTGCAGCGGGGATTCCAGTAATTTCGGCGAACTCTGGGTCGGACGTGTACAAGAGTCTTGGCGTCCTCCTCCATGTCGGGCAACCCGAGTACGACGCCGGATACCAGGGTGGGCTTCGGATGGCAGATGCCGGGGCTCGAAAGGCGATATGCCTGAATGGCGAGGTCGGCAATGCCGCTCTCGACCTTCGCTGCCAAGGCTTTGCCGACGCGCTTGCCAAGGTGGGTGGGACCTCGAAGGTGCTGGGCGTGAGTCTTGCGGATCCCACTGGCACGCAGCAGGCGACGCAGGCCGCGATCTTGAGCGACCACCCGGACGCGCTCTTCAGCGTGGCCACAGTCGCAATCCCAGCGCTGAAAGCAATACAGGCCAGCGGTAACACCGGCAAGGTCAAACTCGCCACGTTCGACCTCGGTCCTGAGGAGCTTCAGGCGGTGGCCAATGGAGACATGCTCTTCTGCATCGATCAGCAGGAATACCTGCAAGGTTATCTGCCAATCGTTTTCCTCGCCAACTACAAGCGTTATGGCGTGCTGCCAGGCGGAGGAGGCGTGATCGCGACAGGGCCAGGCTTTGTGACCAAGGACAACGCGGCGCAGGTGATCAGCCTGAGCAAGCAGGGAATTCGCTAACTGTTGGCACGAGAAAAGCGAATCGAGATGAGCATGTTTGGCCTGCAACATCCCATCTCCAGCCGTCATCGCACAGCCGAAGCCAGCCGGTTCGTATGGAGATCGGTGGCGAGGCGACTGCTGAATCATCCCGAACTGGGGGCGGTTGCGGGTGCGGTGGTCGTCTGGATCTTCTTCGCACTCGTTGCTGGCGATCGGGGCTTCCTGAGCGAGGCCGGGGCGGCCACCTACTTGGCCGTCTCGGCCGAGCTTGGGATCCTCTCCGTGGCAGTGGCGCTGCTGATGATCGCGGGTGAGTTCGACCTCTCGATCGGTTCCACCATAGGGGCGAGCGGGATGGCGACCGCTCTGCTTACAGTCGAGTACGGCTGGCCCGTATGGGCGGCCCTGGCTGCATCATGCGGATTGGCCATTCTCATCGGGCTTGTCAACGGGTTAGTCGTGATCAGGACCAAGCTCCCCTCCTTCATCGTCACGCTTGCGATGCTCTTCATCGTCCGCGGGTCGACAATCGGCATTACGCGAGAGATCACGGGCCGCACCCAGCTGGGCGGGGTGGACGGGGCGGCCGGTTATGCCTCGGCCCATGTGGTCTTCGCCAGCTCGGTCTCGGGATTCTCCATCGCGATCGTCTGGTGGCTGGTCTTGGCAGCTGCGGCGACAGTTGTCCTGCAGCGCACCAGGTTTGGAAACTGGATCCTCGGAGCTGGAGGGTCCGCAGACGCTGCGCGCAACCTCGGCGTCCCCGTGGCGCGCGTGAAGGTCATCCTGTTCATCGCCACGGCATTGGCGGCCTGGCTCATCTCATCTGTCGAGGTGATCCAGTTCACCGGTGCCGACGTACTCAGAGGCGAGAACCGCGAGTTCGAAGCAATCATCGCTGTAGTCATCGGGGGCACGTTGCTGACGGGTGGCTATGGGTCCGCCATCGGAGCCGTTTTCGGAGCGCTGATCTTCGGAATGGCGCAGCAGGGCATCGTGTTCGCAGGAGCTCCGGCCGACTGGTATCAGGCGTTCCTCGGGGCAATGCTGATAGGCGCTGTTCTGGTCAACAACTACGTGCGCCGCAGGGCGGCCCAGGCGCCGTGATGTCGCAGTCGAATCCGCTACTCGAGACGCAAAGTGTCTCTAAGCGCTTTGGCAACGTCGTCGCGCTCACCGACGTATCGATCGCCCTTCACCCCGCCGAGGTGCTTTGTGTCCTCGGTGACAACGGTGCCGGCAAGTCGACGCTGATCAAGATCCTGTCCGGCGTGCACCGGCCGGACTCCGGTACGTACCGCATTGGCGGTGCGGAGGCGATTCTCTCTTCTCCAGCGGACGCCTTGTCGCGGGGCATCGCCACGGTCTATCAGGACCTCGCGATGATTCCTTTGCTCTCGATCTCGCGCAACTTTTTTCTGGGGCGCGAGCCGACCCGCGGAATCGGGCCATTCCGTGTCTTCGACGTGCATCGGGCTCAGCGGGTGGCTGGCGAGGAGCTGGCTAAGATGAGCATCACGCTCCGAGACGGCTCGCAGCCGGTCGGGACGCTTTCGGGGGGCGAGAGGCAGTCGGTTGCGATCGCTAGAGCGATCTACTTCGGGGCCAAGGTGCTGATCCTTGACGAGCCAACCGCCGCCCTCGGAGTCAAGCAAGCCGGGGTCGTGTTGCGCTACATAGCCCAGGCGAAGCAACGTGGGGTGGGCGTCATCTACGTCACCCACAACCCTCACCACGCATACCTGGTGGGCGACCGATTCGCGATCATGAACCGCGGTCGCTGCGACGGTGTCTATCGACGAGTCGAGATAACCAGAGAGGCCCTCATTTCCAAGATGTCTGGCGGCCGTGAGTTGGACGAGCTGGCTCACGAGATCGAGCAGCTGGTGCCGACGTCATGAGTGTGCTGGCCAACAGGATTGCCATCGTCACCGGAGCGGCCCAGGGCTTGGGCGAGGGAATCGCCCGTCGGTTCGCGCAGGAGGGTGCGGTAGTCGTCTGCGCCGACCTTCAAGACGCTACCGAAGTGGCCGCCTCTCTGCCCGCAGCAGCTGGGGGAAGACGCAGCCGCTCTCAACGCCTGGATGTGACGGACAAAGAGGCGGTCGAGGCTCTCATCCGAGATACCGTTGACCAATACGGTCGGCTGGACATCCTCGTGAACAACGCTGGCACCTACCACTCGGCGGAGATCGTCGACGCCCCTGATGAATCGTTCCATCGCCAGATCGCTGTCAACACCTGGGCGATCTTCATCACCTGCCGGGCTGCAGGCCGAGTCATGCGCGCCCAGCGCGGTGGGCGGATCGTGAACATCGCGTCCCAGCTAGGCAAGGTGGCCCGTGCTGGGTCCGGGATCTATGCAGCATCAAAAGGGGCCGTAATCCTCATGACGCAGGCACTGGCCCTCGAGCTGGCGCCCTACGGGGTGACTGCCAACAGCATCTGTCCCGGCTCAATGCTGACTAACCTCCTCACGGACTCCGCAGGGCGTCCGGCCGCCCAGGTCGCGGCCGAGAAAGGCACGGATGTCGACACCGCCTTTCGCGAATACATCGACCAACGCATTCCGGTGGGTCGGCTGGGCAGGCCGGCGGACGTCGGGGCGCTGGCTACCTGGTTGGCGTCCGATGACTCGGCATTCATGACCGGTGCGGCTATCAACCTGACGGGTGGCGAGCAGGTCTTCTTCTGAGGTGGCGTGAGCGCGCGCGCTGGCGACGGCCAGGTCCACCAGATCCATCAAAGGCTGCGGAGCGCGATCTTGCGAGGGGAGTACCCGCCTGGTGAAGCACTGTCGCAGGTGCGGCTGGCGCGAGAGCTGGGCGTGACCCGCACCCCGCTGCGGGAGGCCCTGCGCATGCTGCTCAACGAAGGGCTCATCGACCAGGAGCTGAACCGCGGCATCCAAATCGCTGGATACTCGACCTCAGACCTCGAGGAGATCTACACGATGCGGGTGGTGCTCGAGGGGCTCGGCGTCCGGCTCACCGTCCCAAGCCTGGAGCCGGAGACCGTCGCCGAACTGGAAGGCGCTCTCGCTCAGATGGCTCACTTTGTAGCCACGCGAGACTATCCGCGGTGGGAGGTACCCCACCGCGCTTTCCACATGGGCCTCATAAGCGGTTCCGGCCAGCGGCTCGTCACAGCTCTCGCGCAGCTGTCGGACCATGCCGAGCGCTATCGCCGCCTTTACATGGAGAAGCAGGATCCCGGAATCTGGTATTTGGGTTTGGAGGAGCATCGCGCGATCCTCGATTCCTGCAAGTCCGGGAACGTCGATCTCGCCAGTTCCCAGCAGGGATCACACCTGGCCCGCACCGCTCTCGGTGTCATCGCCCGGATGGAGCCGGACTACAAACCGGCGTCACTCATGGCGGCGCTGGTCAGCCTAGATGTCGACCCTGCCGTCTTGGTGGCGAACCGGTGACAGCTGCGATGGCACTTCCAGAGTCCAGGTCCCGGTTCAGCCTGGCAGGCCAGGTCGCAGCGGTGACCGGCGCGGGGCGAGGCGTGGGTCGGGGCTGCGCCTTGGCGCTGGCGGCGGCAGGCGCCGATGTCGTGTTGCTGAGTCGTTCGGCTCAGGAGCTCGATGAGGTCGCCTCAGAAGTGCGGACGCTTGGACAAGTCGCATGGCCGTGCGTTTGCGATGTCACCGACGTCAGCCAGATCCGCCGCCTATTCGAGGGGCTGCCGACCCTGGACCTTCTTGTCAACAACGCGGGGGTCAATCTGCCACAACCGTTCCTGGAGGTAGAGCCCGAGACGTTCGACCGCCTGCTGGCGGTCAACCTTCGGGGGGCATTCTTCGTCGCCCAATCTGTCGCACGCCGCATGGTGGCCGCCGGCCGGCCGGGGGTGATCATCAACATTTCGTCGCAGATGGGCCATGTTGGCGCGCCTAATCGCTCGGTCTACTGCGCGGCGAAGCACGCGCTCGAGGGCCTGACTCGCGCGCTCGCTGTCGAGCTGGCGCATCACGCGATCCGCGTCAACGCGGTCGCGCCCACATACGTCGTAACGCAGATGACCGAGCCATTCTTCGCCGACCCGGAGTTCCGCAGCGAGGCACTGAGTCGCATTCCGCTTGGGCGCCTCGGCGATGTCGCAGACGTAACCGGTGCAGTCGTATTCCTCGCCTCGCCGGCCGCCGCACTGATCACCGGCGCCAGTCTGTTGGTCGACGGTGGGTACACCGCTCAATAGGAGGTCTCCTGCATGCCCGAGTACTTAAAGAAAGCCGAATTCCAATCCGCCGCCGCCAGCGACGAGGTTGCAGCGATTGTGAGCGCGATCGTCCGAGCCGTAGAGAAGGAGGGTCTCGCGGCAGTCCGCCACTATTCGGCGCAACTCGATGGATGGGATCCTGAGCAGTTCATGGTCTCCGAGCAAGAGATCGACGGAGCCGCCGAAACGGTACCCGCCGAGCTGAAGAAGCATCTTCAGTTCGCCATCGATCAGGTCAGAACCTTCGCGATGGCCCAGCGAGCCACACTTCGGGATCTCGACCTGGAGACTCTGCCGGGTGTCACGCTCGGGCATCGGCACGTGCCGGTTCGGTCGGTCGGTTCCTATGCTCCAGGAGGTCGCTACCCTCTGATCGCATCGTCAATCATGACCGTCGCCGTCCCAAAGGTAGCTGGCGTGTCTCGGGTGGTCGCATGCGCGCCGCCCCGCGATGGCCTGGGTATTCATCCGGCCCAGCTGTACGCGATGGCCAGCGCTGGCGCTGACGAGATTTATTGCATCGGTGGCGTGCAGGCATTGGCGGCGATGGCATTCGGCATTGAGGGAATGCCACCGGTCGACATGCTGGTAGGCGCTGGAAACGTGTACGTCGCCGAAGCGAAGCGTCAGCTGTTCGGCCAAGTCGGAATCGACCTAATTGCCGGCCCGACCGAGATCCTCATCATCGCGGACGAGATGGCGGAGCCCGAGCTCCTTGCAGCCGACATGCTTGGCCAGGCTGAGCACGGGCCTACCTCGCCCGCGGTTCTCCTTACAACTTCGTTGACGCTCGCCGAAGCAGTGCGCGAGGCTGTTGATACCTGGCTCAGGACCGACTGGCCGACCGCAAAGATCGCTGGCGAAGCCTGGCGTTGTCACGGCGAAATTGCTGTATGCCAGGACGACGACGAGCTCGTGTCGATTGCCGACCAATATGCGCCCGAGCATCTCGAGGTGCAGACCGCACATCCGGACTGGTTCCATGCCCGCCTCAGCAACTATGGCTCACTGTTTTTGGGGCAGGAAGCCACCGTGGCATATGGCGACAAGGCGATTGGAACCAATCACGTGCTTCCGACCGGTCGCGCCTCTCGCTACACAGGTGGCCTCTGGGTGGGGAAGTTCCTGAAGACCGTCACCTACCAGAAGGTCACTCCCGAAGGGACGCGTGAGGTGGCGCCCGCGGTTGCCGCCATCTCGAGCGCGGAGATGATGGACGGCCATGCGCTGACGGCCCGGATGCGCTTGGAGCGCGTTGAGAGATGGACGCAGTCCTGATTACGGGGCCCGGCTCGGTGGAGGTGCGGCAAATGCCCACTCCCGAGCTGCTCCCCGGTCACTGTCTGATTCGAGTCGCGTACGTCGGAATCTGCGGGACCGACGCCGCCCTCTATCGTGGCGACAGCGTCTACATTCAACAAGGACGGACTACTTACCCAATCGTCTTCGGCCATGAATGGTCAGGCACGGTGATCGAAGTAGGTGCGGGCGTGATCGGCTTTGAGGTCGGGGACCGGGTGGCCGGCCACAACTTCATAACCTGCGGCACCTGTGCGATGTGCCGGACAGGCCGGCAAAACCTCTGCCCCAACCGCGCCGAGGCGGGAGTGCTCGACGGCCATCCCGGTGCAGCCTCGCAGTTCACATTGCTGCCGGCGGGCGTGATTTCCAAGGTTCCGCCCACCATCTCGCTCCGGGAGGCCGCCTGCCTGGAGCCAGGGACTTGCGTTATGCACGGTCTCGCGCGTGCCCGCCTTCGCGAAGACGACCGGGTTGCGGTTATCGGGACGGGGACGCTCGGCTTGATCGCGGTTCAGATCGCCGTCGCGGCTGGAGCGGAGGTCGATGCGATCGGAATCGAAGACGCGGGCCTCGAATTGGCGTGCACTCTCGGGGCTCGCAGGACGTTTCGCCCGGAGGAGGCGCCCCGAAGCGCTTACACGTTGGCGATCGAGGTGTCAGGTGCCCCAACCTCGTATGCCTTGCTCCCTCGCCTGCTGGCGCCGGGCGGCCGCGGAGTCTACGTCGGGGTCGCACACACTCCGGTTGACGACTTCCCGGCGGCGGAGACTGTACTCAAGAACCTCGAGCTGTACTGCGCCTTAGGAGGCCTGCAGCATTGGGAGCGCTTCATCAAGCTGGTCAGCTCACGCCCGGTCGACCTTCGTCCGCTCATTCACAGCGTCGTTGCCTATCGTGATGCGGCGCAAGCCTTTCGGCTCCTCCTCGATGCCGGCAGGCAAAAACCCAAGGTCATGATCGACTTCGCCGAAGAAGGAGTTGGTCGCGGCGACCTTCAGTGAGATCAACAACGCTGCAGCCGACCCCGCCGTGAACCGATCGGCAACCGCTCGTGCGCAACGATTTGGCGGTGCGTGGGCTGCATATGTGGCGTTTGCGTGGGGTTTGGCCTTCGCTGCGATCAGCTTCTACTGGGGCGCCGGCGGCATCCACGGTCTCGATACCCTTGGAGGCTCGCTCGAACGCCTGGCACGAGCCCACGATCGGACCATCTTCATCGCAGTTTGGGTGACTGGTTTTCTGAAGGTATTCGGTTCCCTGCTAGCACTGGCGTTGGCTGGTGCCTGGGCCGCAAGGTTGCCACGTCGGCCGGTCATTGTGCTCGGCTGGGTTGCGGCAGCGTCCTCAACCATGTACGGCGCCATCCTGGTCATATCGGAAGCTCTCGTGATAATCGGAGCCATCAAACCGGCGCAGCCCGTCGAATGGAAGCCACTGCTTTGGCACCTCTACGTTTGGGACATGTCCTTCTTGGTCTGGGGCGTCCTATTCGGTGTCGCGACCTGGCAATTCTCCAGGACGGCTTCAAATCCTGAGGAGCTCAATGTCTAGAGGCCCCTGGCCCGATGTTGACCTGCTGGCCTCGGCATGGACAACTGCCGGCAATGTCAAACCCATGATGGAAAACGAGGAAAGTACTTATGATTTGCGCGCGCGCATCAAAGCGGCGGCGGGTGCAGGCTACCGCGGATTTGGCATCGTCCACGCGGACCTCGTCGTCGCACGCCGCCAGATGGGCTTTCGGACCCTTCGCGCGATCCTCGAGGACAATGGGATGGTCCATATCGAGCTGGAGATGCTGGGCGACTGGTTTGCGACAGGTGAGCGCCGCCGCCGATCGGACGTCATCCGTCACGACCTTCTTAAAGCCGCCGAGGCGCTCGGTGCGCGCCACATTAAGGTTGGCGGCGAGATCGACGGCCATCCGTGGCCCTTCGAGACGATGGCATCGGACTTTCACGATCTTTGCCGCGATGCGGCTGCCGTCGGGTCTCGCATCGCGTTCGAGATCATGCCCCACGGCACGATTGCTGACCTGCCGAGTGGGATGCGCCTCGTCGACAGCGCGGGTCATCCTGCAGGCGGACTCATTCTCGATTTGTGGCACGTTGCCCGCGGCAACATCGACTTCGCCGACGTTGCGGCCTTGCCCGCCCGTTATCTCTTCGCGGTTGAGCTCGACGACGCCGACAGCAACGCGGTCGGGACCTTACTTGAGGACACCCTGGATAGGCGGCGGCTGTGTGGCGAAGGTGCTCTGGACGTAGCGGGCTTCATCAAAGCCATCCGCTCTACCGGATTCGCTGGGCCCTGGGGGGTCGAGATCCTATCCGATGAACACCGCAAGCGGACTCTTTACGACCAGGCGACGAAGTCCTACGCGACCACGATCCGCCAATTCCAAATCGGATGAGGTCGGAGAGCCCCGACCTCTGAGTCGCGGGGTTTCACGGTGTTGTGGTCATCGGCCACGGAGTCTGTTCATAGGGCTGCTGCGCGAGTACTCTGGCGTGCTGGCTGCGGCGGCTGCTTGATTTTCGTTCAGACGAATATGTGTGCCTCTCAGGCCTGCCTGCTCCCGCCGATTGCGAAGGGGTAGCTATACGACACCCGCATGACGGTCGCGACGACGACAGACCCCTCACTGATGCGAACGCCAATTCCAGCCGCCATCGCCTCGAAGCGAGCTCAGCGCGCCCATACATCCAACAAGGTGATGGCTTCCCTTTCACAGGTGCAGTCGTCACACGCGTTCGGCGATCCCACCTCGCTCACCATCGGTCCCTTCGCTTCGACTCTGCAATTACCATTTCCGACTGGATCTGTGACTGTGGACCTTGGGTCAAAGTGCGGGGGTGACCACGAAGCCTGCGTGTGCATACAAGAACTCGTGGGCCACTGCTTGCGGCGAGGCGACTTTGTTCGGGATCGACGAACTAAGATGGCCTCCCATTGGAAAAGGTGTTATGGATCACCGAGGGGGAGGTTGAGGAGCTCCTCGACCTCGACGAGCTCATGCAAGGCTTGGCAGGTGGATTCTCTTCGCTTTCGGCGGGGAAGGTGGTCGGCCCTGACCGCCCGATGGTCACAGTCCCGAACGGTTACCAACTGTCGATGGCCGCGTACCGGCCGGGATCCCCCATTGTTGTCAAGCTCGTCAGCGTCTTTCACGGCAATCTAACGCAGGGGATCCCTGGTCACCTGGCTCTCATTTGTGTGTTCGACTCAGAGACCGGAGCGACCAGGGCGGTGATGGATGGGACTTACGTCACGGCTATCCGAACCGCGGGAGCCGCAGCCGTCTCGACACAACTCCTAGCCCGATTCGACGCCAAGGTCCTTGCCGTAATAGGCGCGGGGGTTCAAGGACGGTCCCACATCAAACTATTCCCCCGCGTCAGGAACGTCGAGGAGATCCGGGTGGCGTCGCTGAGTTTTAGGGACGCTCAAGCAGCGTCTCAGCTCGATGAACGCGCCCGTGCCGTCAGAACATGCGAAGAAGCTGTCGCAGGTGCTGACATCGTCGCGCTCTGCACGACCTCACCACTCCCGGTGATCAAATATGAGTGGCTCAAATCGGGCGCGCACGTAACATCCGTCGGTTACATGCCGCCCGGTAGTGAGCTCGACTTACGGCTGCTGGATGGCGCACGGCTCTTTGTTGAGACTCGAATCGCCTTTGAACATCCGCCGGCCGGATGTGTGGAGTTAGTCGATCGTGATCCGAACAGCGCGACTGAGCTGGGCGAGGTGATCCTCGGGATTCGACCCGGCCGAACCAATAACGGCGAATTGACAATCTACAAGGCCATGGGACACGCGATCGAAGATCTCGTAGCCGCCGAAAGCATCTATCGCAATGCCATCGCCAAGGGGCGCGGCACGTTTCTTGACCAGTACAAATAGACGCCGCGCGAGGGCTGATCGCTTCGGTATCTAGAGAAGCGCTCGGTAGGCACTCCCCATTACCTGCTGGTGCAACTAGTACGTCGAACTCCTCATGACTCTTTGAGCGGTGTCCGGGCGTCTCATTCCCTCCCGTGAGTGGCACTCCAGCTCTGCATCGACCTGACGACGCACATCCAAATCAGGATGGAGAGCGGCTTGACCTTGTTCCTCGACTCGCGACCGTTCCGGCACGGCTGATGTGCCAGACGGGTCTGGGCTAAATCGGGAGCTTTACTGTCACTGCGAGACCGCCGCTCTCGATGCGTTTGGGGGAGTCTCGGCCTCTGTGAGCCTGGACGATCGATGCGACGATCGCGAGCCCAGGCCCCATTCTCTTGGCCGAACCAGTCCTCGCCGTGAAGGTAGTCAAGGGCGACGTGTACTGCGGCTGGCACTTGGCCGCGATGCGACTCATAGTTCCTGTCGCCGGAAGAGAAGCCAACTTGCCGCGATCATTGTCGCCACGACAGCCCCGTTGAGTACAAGGGGCACGAACCAATCGGTCGCGGTTTGCTGCAGGGCGACCTTATTCGCAAGGTCGTACAGGCCGGAAAGCGCATAGTGAGCCAGGTTTGGCACGGACGCGACAACGCCTTCAGCCAGTAGCACCACGACGCCCAGCGCAGCCGCCGGGACGGCCGACCGGGACAGTGTGCTGCCCAAGAACGTCACCGAGGCTATAACCAGAAGGCCAAGAAGCAAGAGGAGGCAGGCGGCCGCGTACCCGGGCAGAGAGGGCGCCGCGAAGAGCAAGGCCGTATACAAGTAGGACGCCGCTCCGCAGACTGCGATCGAGCCGAGCATGGTCATTGTGAGCCCACTGAATTTTGCCGCCATGAAGGCAAAGCGGCTGACGGGTTTGACGATTAGGAACGCGCCAGTACCCGACTCTTTCTCTCCCGCGACAGTGCCCATCGCGAGGAGGATGGTCACCAGCGCTCCGAGCTGACTCAGGTTCTTGACCAACTGCGCCACCGCATCCTTCACGGTCGGCGCAGGCACGTGGATGGCGACTGAGCCTGCCGTCAGCTTGACAATTTCGGGCAGGTACTTGGCGAGGATTGGCGAGGTTAGCCCGAAAATCAAGAAGATCACGGCGACTATCGGCAGGCGCCCGGTCCGCCACTGCTCCGTGAGCTCTTTGGCCAGCAGGACACCATAGCCTCTCATTCGCGGCTGGGGACTAGGCGAAGGAACATGTCCTCAAGCGTTGGCCGCACGCGCTCGAAGCGGGCGACATTGACACCGGTCGTCGCCAGGACGCTCATGAGAACCGGACCGGCGCTCGCGGCGTCGGCAACTGTCACTCGGAGGACTGGCCCATCTCGTCCGACGGAGGTGACCAGCGTCAGTTCACGGAGTGCGGCGGCCAGCGTGTCATCATGGTCCTGGCCCGGCTCTAGCTCGATCGTAAACACCGGCTCAGCAAACCTCGCTTGGAGTTCGCTGATCGTCGAATCTACGAGGAGGCGCCCGCGATCGATAATTCCGACACGGTCGCAAACCTTCTCGACGTCCTCGAGGATGTGGCTGGACATGAAAATCGTGACCTGGCCACGCAGGTCGGCGAGGAGCTCGAGTACCTCGTGCCGGCCTGCGGGATCGAGCGAGCTGGTGGGCTCGTCCAGGAACATGACCTCCGGCCGGTTGATCAGCGCCTGGGCCAGATTGAGCCGTTGGCGCATACCGCCGGAGTAGCCGCCGACGCGGCGGCCAGCGACCTCGCCGAGTCCGGTCTTTTCGATTACATCGGCCACCCGCGATCGAAGTTCGGGTCCCGATAGTGCGAACAGCCGGCCTACTGTCGCGAGAAGCTCGCGGCCGGTCATCCAACCGTAGAGCCGTGAATGCTGGTACTGGTGACTGATTCGACCTCGCAGCCTACCGCCGTCCCGCCCCGGATCGAGGCCTGCTACTAGGGCACGACCAGATGTGGGCCAGGCCAGGCCAGTAAGGAGGCGGATGGTGGTCGTCTTGCACCGTTTGGTCCGAGGAATCCGAACAGCGAGCCCGTGGGCACCTCAAGGTCGAGGCCATCGAGCGCGGTAACGTTGCCGTACCGCTTGACAAGCCCCGTGCAAGTGATGGCTGCTTCCACGATCAGGTCTGTTTGCGGCCAAAGAGAAGGTAGACAATCGGCCCGATGGTCGTGAAAACAACGATCACCAGACCCCAGACGAGCTTGTTGTCGCCGACTACCTGCCGGTCGCGCCGGAGAAGATCGATCAGCGAAAAGATGACTAGGCCGACCTCGAGCGCGATTACTGGAAGCAGGATCAGAACCGAAATACCAGAGGGCCCAGCCGCGTTCATTTCACGGTCAGTCTCATATTCGATAACGTTATCATAAGTGCGAATGAAGCGCGCAGATCTGATTCTCCACCCGGTTCGGCTGCGTATCATCCTCGCCTTTGCGAGGGGCCGCCGACTTACTCCCCAGCAGGTCGCCACCGTTTTGGTTGATGTGCCGCAGGCGACGCTCTATCGGCAGATCGAACGACTCTTCCAGGGCGGCGTCCTCGCAATCGCGGCGGAGAAGCGGGTGAGGGGCGCAGTAGAGCGAACGTACGTCCTCGCCGAGGGCGGCGCTTCGCTCTCCCCTGAGGACCTAGCACAAGCCTCACGCGATGACCAGCTCGGCTACTTCACGGCTTTCGCAGCGGGCCTCATCGCCCAGTTCGAGCAATACCTGCAGAGGGCTAAAATTGACTTTCTGAAAGACGGGGTCGGTTATCGCCAGCTCGTCTTACATCTGAGCGACAAGGAAGTCATCGAGATGGCGGCCGCGATGTATGGCGCCATCGGTCCATTCCTTGCTTATGGGTCGCGGCCTGGCCGCAAGCGACGCACGCTGGCCACGGTGGTTATGCCGCTGGACGACTCAAGCTAGGAACTCATCTCCAAGGTGTCTGGTGGATCGATTGAGGCGATACTTGCAGTAGGTTTTGGCGTCGAATTTGCGATATTGGCGATCAGGGCGGAGCACACGGGTGAAGAAATGTGGGTACGCGCACTACTGCAAGTGCACAGAGCCGTCTTCGGACAGTTTCCAATCAGGATTGTGGGCGATTTCCCAAACGTAACCATCGGGATCAGCGAATGCGCCAGAGTAGCCGGCCCCACTCGGCGCGAGCCGCTCGACGGGTGATCGTCGCACCTGCCAGCTCGGCTTCGGCGAGCACGTCGTCGACCTCCTTTGGCGAATGGACGTTATGGGCTAGCTCCACGCCAGGCGCCCCGTGGCCATCCAGAGCCGTCCACAGGCCAAAGATCATTTCGCCAGCTTGGGGAAATGCGATTTCCTCGTCGGCTGTTGTACGCCGACCCAACCCATTGCTTCATAGAAAGTTCGCGCACGGGCCAGGTCCTTCACACCAAGAGTCACGAGACTGATCCGCTGCTGCACGAGCCAAGTATGTCAGCACCAAGGACTGCAGATCGTGATGCTGCCGATAGCTTCCTGCTATAGAAAGCTCACTCCTGTGCGACGGCCGCTGTCAAGAAACCCACCGAACGAACTGCTGTTGAAGTCGCTTAACGGGGCGACGCAGTTGGAGGCCCGGCCGGGAAAGGTGAAGGGGCTCGTGGAAAAATCGTTTCCGGACCGGGCTGCCGCCGACGCGTGCCAGGCAACTCGGTGCCAGCGCGGTGGTAGTCCGGCGAAGCCGGCGCCACCGCGGTGTCGATGCCGCCAAGCCTGGAAATTGTGGCGGTGGTCTGGGTGTCTCCGTCAGGCGTGAGGACCTGAGAGAAGCCCAGAGAGGTCGACATTGGATTGGCGGCACGCATCGAAGGACCCTTGATGGTGCTGAGCTCGCAGGCGGAAACACCTCGTCCGCCGCCCTAAAGCCCGTAACTTCTGGTGGAAGTTAGGTGTCGACTGAGGCTCACGACCGAAGCTGTTTATGAGCCGATTCGAAGCTGCTCAGCGTGACCGCTTAGGTGGTCAACACGGCGCGCGACCCAAAGAAGTCAGCTGCAACCACCTTTTGACGGCCCCGCGCGCGCGGAACTCGATGGATGATGGTCTGACGACCCTCACGGACTCCCTTTGGTCAACGCAGCCGCACCGAGCCATGATTGAAAAGCTCGCGTCCAGCCATCAGCTCAGGAGTTGAGGAATCGCGGTGGAATTAGGCTGGCAAGTGCAGCCGGAGGCACCCACAATGGACGCATAAGTCATGGTTAATCATCCCTCTTCTGGCCAGCCCTGACCGCCTGATTGGGCGTCACGTAGTGGTTGCTCGACTCGCATTAGTCGATAAAGCGTCTGAACGCTAAGTCTTCGCACAGCTCGTTTGATGTTTGATTCGTTGCTCGTGAACCATCAGGTCGGTTCGACAACCCGTCAATTCCTGAATTTGTTATAGGCGTTCAACAATCGCTGGCGCGGCCAGGTCCACATTGTCAATAACGATCGACGCCGCCCGCTTTGGGTTGCACTCGCGGAAATAGAGGCGTTGACCCTCGGCATACCTGTGATCAGGGCTGCTGGGATCGGGGAGGCCAACGTTCCAAGACGGCTGCCTGGATAGATGATGGTTCTTCTCGCACGGCACATCTAGAAAGATGGAGAAGTCCCAATAGTCGCGAAGTTCGGGCCGATGAAGGAAGATGCCATCAAACAGCAGGATGGATCCAGCCGCAGCCACCTCCTCGATGCCATCCACAGGGCGGTCAGCGTCCACATCGAAAATCGCACGGCGATATCGGCGCGAGCCTCCCATCCCCAGTGGTTCAAGAAGCGTTGCTTTTAGGGCTGCGTAATCGTATGAGTCCCGATAGAACCCTTCGGGTGAACTGCGGCCCAGCCGGTATCTTCTCGCACGCGGATAGTGGAAGGCATCAACGGTGGCCCGGATCACGGGCTTGCCGGCTGCTCCCAGCATGGGAGCCAACTCATCAGCGAGTGTTGTCTTGCCGGCGCCATCCACTCCATCGACGGCAACCAACATGATCGTATCCTTGCGAGCGACGTTGAGGATCGCGGCAGCAGCTTCTTGAAGGGTCCGGTGTCGGGCTAAAGTATCGACGCTGTGCTGATCCAACTTGCCTGTATGACACCTTAAATCACACCTTCACGGTGGCACTCGCTGGTACTCCGTGACACTGTGTGGCAAGGTCGGGTCATAACTTCGAGCGGTCGTCGTGTTGGCCGCGCTGACGAACGCGCTGCGCCTTCACCGGCCGCAACTGGGCCGGATCGCGGGTCGTGATCCTCGGCGCCGGCGCCGCTGGCGTGGCTTGCACGCGGATGCTGCTGGCTGCAGGCGTGCGCGACGTGGTGGTGTTCGACCGGACCGGCAGCATCAGCGCCGCTCGGATCAACCTGACGAGCGTCAAACGTTCGCTGGCCGAGACCACAAACCCGCGTGGGTTCGCGGGCGATGTCGCGGGCGCGCTCGCCGGCGCCGACGTGCTGGTCGGAGTGTCGGGCCCGGGGCTGGTCCGGCGCGAGGGCCTATTGACTTGACGATTGAGCCCGGTCCCTTTCGCTGAACCGGTCCTTGCTTTTCCGAGTCTTACAAATGGCTCGAAGATAAGACGTACCTCCTGACTCCGCAGCACTGCGCTACTGTTTGAGGCTCTAGACACAGATTCACCGTCGCGGTGGCCTGTCTCAAACTTGATCCATCCTCCTGATATGTTGTGCCGGACTGCGTTCTCGGCTAGGTTGCCGATTAGCCGGCGTAGTAATTCAGGATCGCCCGTGACCGGTGCAGTCGAAGTTCCGGCGATCAAATTGATGGCCAGCTGTTTGGCCTCGCTCGACCGTCTGACGCACTTCCCGCCCCAGTATCAGCACCACGTGCGAAGCGCGTCCACTCAGGGGAGCCAGAAGGACGCCCTTATATCGCCGATGGCCATGATCCGGTCGCGCGCGTCCTTATATATGTGAGGGGGCCTTACACGGCCAACGCCCTTACAAGCTACCTGCCAATTGCCGCCAGCAGCAAGTTCGGCCTACATTCGATGCTTGGCCGTGACGTGCGGGCTGCAAATCCCAGGACGATTCCATAAGGCGGAAAACAGCCGATCTCACTCTGGTGAATCCCGGGTAGGCTCCACTGTGATACTCCAGGACATGCCTCCCAGGGCTAGGGCGCGTAGCGCCGCTAAGGCGAGTAGGGCGAGTGCAGCGGCGAGCGCGGCGAGGGCGAACATGGCGACGCGTAGGGCGACCTTGTCGGCCCATTGTCCGACGTAGACCGGGCCGGCAAGGAACCCCAGATAGGCGACGCTGGTGACAATCGAGGTCGCCGTACCGCGGCCGCCGTCGGGCACGCGGTCGGTCAGTATGCCGAGCAGGGTCGGGAACAGCACTCCCGTGCCTGCCGCGGCGACTCCGAGACCGAGCAGTCCAATGGGAACGGTCGGCGCGGCTCCGACGATTGTCGTTCCGGCGGCTGCCGCGGTTGAGCCGAAAAGCAGGGTTGCGCTCGGGTGGAGCGTAATCAGCCTGCTGGCTGCCAGCCGGCTGACGGCCACGACAGCAGCGAACACGGCCGGCCCCGCCGCCGCTGTCGCTGGGCCGGCGCGCAGCGCGTCCTGCAGATACAGCGCGCTCCAGCTTTGGTGGCCGTTCTCGACCGCGAATGCGAGTGCCCCTAAACCGCCCAGCACGAGCAGCGGTCTGAATGCGACCGGGAGCCGGACGTGCCTTGCCTGGCCTGAGTTAGGGTGCAGCGGGAGCTGCTCTTGTCGTGAGGTGCCGGCGATCAGAACCATCGCGACGACCACGCTCCCCACGGCCAGTAGTGCGAATGCCGTGACCAGCGGCGCACCCAGGGCGCGCAGCGTCCCGGCGAAGAGACTAGACACCACAACGGCTCCGGAAAAGGTCGCGTGGGCGCGGGGGATGATCGGTCGTCCGGAGGCTTGTTGCGCGGCACCGGCAACGGTGTTGATTGCGACATCAGCGGCGCCGGACGACGCCCCGAGCATCGCCAGGCCGACCGACAGGCTAGTAAGGTCCCGCGCTGTCGCGGCTAGCACGACCCCGACGACCCCAAGTAACGGCAGCAAGACGCCCGCGGCTGGTTGTCCCCACCGGTCCACCCTCCGTCCAGTCAGCAACATCGCCGGCAGCGCTCCGGCACCGATGAATAGCAACGCGGTGCCCAACTGCCCGTTGCTGATGCCGGCTTGATCGCGGATCGCCGGGATCAACCCGCCCCAAGCGCCCCAGAAACCACCGAAGACCGCGAAGCCAGCGTACACAGCCCGGGTCTGCACGGCCCTGCCTTGTAGCACCGTTGTAACGATACACAAGTATGGTATTACCGTGGCTAATGCGCAGGAACGCCGTCGGCGATCGACGATGGCCGATGTCGCTCGGGCGGCTGGGGTGTCGACGATGACGGTGTCTTACGCCTACTCCCAGCCGGGTCGGGTGTCGGAGTCGGCCGCCGCCAAGATCCGGGCCGCCGCCGAGCAGCTAGGCTATTCCGGCCCACACCCCGGGGCCAGTGCGCTGCGCCGGGGGCGCGCGGGGACTTTGGGTGTCGTCTTGGGAGAGCACCTGGCCTATGCCTTCCAGGACCCCCAGGCCGCGCGGTTTTTCGCGGGAGTCGCGGAGGTCTGCGCCGCGGAGGACGTTGGGATCACGCTCGTACCGGTCACCGGTGCCAGCGACGACACCGAGCGGATCGGACGAGCTGCTGTCGACGGCTTCGTCGTCTGGACCACCGCCGACGACGACCCCGTGCTCGATGCCGTGCTGGCTACCGGGCTGCCAACGGCCGTGCACGGCGGTCCCCACCGCGCAGGCATTCCTATCGTCAGCATCGATGACCGTGCCGCGGCCCGCGCCATTGGCCAAGTCGCCTTCAGCCTAGCCCGCCGGCCCGCAGTGCTGAGCTTCCCGCTTGACCGCGAGCGGCGCAGCCTCCTGGTCGCTGGCCTAGATCCGCAGTTCGCGGCGTTCCCGGTGACCCGGCATCGTCTGCAAGGATTGCGGGATGCTTGGGTCGAGACGGGCCGGTCCTGGTCGGAGGTTCGGGTCGCGGTCTGCTCGAGGAACGACGCCACTCTCGGTGCGGCTCACGCCGCGGACCTGCTGCACTCCCGCAAAGCGCCAGATGCCATTGCGGCGATGAGCGACGAGCTCGCCCTCGGAGCCCTGCAGGCGGCTCGCGACGCCAAGCTGCACGTTCCCGACGCTCTCGCGGTCACTGGCTGGGACGACTCCGACGCCGCCGCCCCGGCAGGTCTCACCACCGTCCGTCAGTCATTGCGCGACCAGGGCGCACAATGCGCGCGGCTCGCGCTTGGGTTGAGTGACGAAAACAACCAGCCTTCGTGGCAATTAGTGCATCGCCGAACGACCCGCACCCCACCCGCCGACTGACCGCCTGGATACCGTGCATCCGGCACCCGCTCCAATCGGAGGCACTTCAGTACCTGGCGGGTACTCCTCGATTAGGGAGTGGGCTGGGGTGGATTGTTCCGGCTGGGACTCTCGGACATGAGTGCCGCAGATCGTGAAACTGCATAATTGGCAGGCCGATTCATTCGTCAATCCAAGGACAAACGGTGCGTTGGACGGCCCCACGGAACCCGCCGACCTGCCAGTGGATCGCCTTCTCCGAGGTTGGAATCGCGGCCTCGGTGATCGCCCGCAAGGGTTCTGTCGCGGAGCGGAAGCTCACGCCAGCCTGGTCGAGCTCCTCCAAAAGTTGCGCGAGCGCACGGACGGACCGGCACAGACGGTCGACGCGATAGACGAGCAACATGTCGTGGCGCTTCTCGCGACCCCGGAGACAGCCTGCTGCAGGCCTGGGCGCTCTAGAGTCGAGCCGCTCATCTGGTCTGTGTAGCGGCGCGCAAGCTGCCAGTTGTCTTGACTCCGGACGTATGAGCCAAGGCGTTCGGCTTGGGCCTCAAGCGAGAACGGCTGGTGCTCTTCGTCCGTTGAGATCCGCGTGTAGGTCGCCACGCGGATCGGGCCGCTTTCGACCAACTGACGCTTTGTTACTCGACTGACGCTTCTTACTCACGGAGAAGTCTTATCACGACATTGGTTGAAGGGAAATCCCCTCCAAGCTTTCGGCTCGATCCGCGAGCATCTCGGCGAGGATTTCAACGCCGCGGGTGGACTGGTCGTCGACATAAGAACGATCCTCGGAAGCCCTAAGCGCAGTTCGCACAGTTCGGTTATTCCAAGGGCCGGAGTCTGACCCCGGTCCGGGTTCGGTTCGCCTTCGGCGCACGCCAGCGGCCGGCATGCCTGGTGCGCGCACGTCTCCGACGCCGACGGATTTCTCCATACCTAATAGATCCCCTTTCAGGATTGTCCCACTTACCTTGAAGCTGGTGAATGGTGGAGTGACGGCAGTCGGTCTATTGAAGCTGGATGGCTGGCGCTCCGAAAACTCTCTCGGCTTTGGCCAGCCGCGCTGCGGTCGGGGATAACTAGCGATGTCTCGAGCATCGAGGTAGTAAGCGCCATGAGGTCCGCGAACGGCTGTGAGGCGCCCGTCCCGGATGTGTACGCGGAGTGTCTCGACATGGCAGCCGAGCCGCGCGACTACTACTACAAGCAGATGGAGGCAGCGCGCCTCTACCAGACGCCGGGTAAGTGGGACAGGGCTCTCGCATTCGCCTTCAAGTGGCTGGCCGGCTACGGCGTGCGCCCTCTGCGAGTCCTCGCCTCGATCGCCGCCCTATACGTCTTGGCGGCGGCCATCTTCAAGACGGCCTTTGATTTTCCGACGTCGCTCCTGCTGGCTGCTGGTTCGCTGTTCACCTTCGGCGCTAAGGCCGACCAGCTGGCTTCAGTCCCGTGGCCGTACTCCGTCGTGTACGGACTGACTTCATTTGGCGGCATCGCATTGACAGCTCTCTTCGTCACAGTTCTAGCAGCCGTCTTCCTCCGAGAGCGGTAGGCTCACCGCCGTCTGGCCCAGTCCGGCTTGACCGCCCTCTCGGGCGTGGAGGCCCGCCGCCCGCGAGTCGGACCGGCTCAGACTGATGGTCGCGCCCGCGACGTGAATCCGGTTCGCGTCATGTAACCTGCGGCCCACCACCGATTTGATCTCAGCCAAGCCTGATAACGCCGATTCTTGGTATGTAGACCGTCGCCAGACCGGACAACACTTCGACTGTTCCGAAAGCGGAACCGGCCCGGGGTACCCCCACTCACCCGAGGACGATCACCAAGTCGCAAATTGAGGACTTCTTGATCTGGCTGCGAGTCGATCATGTTGCCAAGCCCGCGACCGTGGGGGCACGATTTTCGGCGCTCCGACGATTCTTTAACTGGTGCGTCGAAGAAAAAGAGATTGAGCACTCGCCGGTGCAACGGATGAGAGGCGAAGAGGTGCCCGAATCGGAGGCGCCAGTGCTCACAGATTAAGAACAAGTCTCCCTCCTCATCGCTTGGCGCGGTGATGCATTCGAGGACCGGCGCGACATGGCGATTTGCGTCTTATGATCGACACCGGGCTGCGCCGCCAGGAGGTGGCCGCCATCACGGTTGCCGCAGGGGTCGTCCCGCCGAGTCCTATTAACTGCGGTTGGAGGGACGACCGGTCGCCTTGCGTTCGTACACGCGTACATCGCTGGCGAGCACAACCCAACGCTCATTGAGCTCGACACGACGAGCGGAAGCAAACCTGCGCTCCTGACAAAACCGACCTGAGACCACCGAGCACTAAGGTGGACAATCAGGAGAGCAGTGAGCGAGATATACAGCAACTCGGGGCCCTCCGCGCCCGCCGAATCGCCCGTCAGGCCACCAGGCGTTCGGCTCAGACGGCTGAGATGGCGCGCCGCAAGGCGCAGGCTCAGCCCCGGATTAGCTTGCGCGGGCCTGAGGGCGATTGGTCCAATTCGAATCTCCAGGCCAGTATTCGGATACTGTGAACTCGGGTCCACCACCAATTTGGAGCTGCCCAGTATCCAAACACCCCGAGCCGGCCGTCGCGATCGCGGGCAACCCTGGCACAACAAGACCCCCAACCGACGCGACTGGGGGCCTTGCTCGGCGCCGATCTAGCTGCGCGCCAGATCAGTTGTATTGATACAGGGTTCCATTGTTGTAGAGCGAATCACGCTGATCGCCCCAATATGACGGGCCGCAGTAGGCTAAGCATGCTTGGACGTGGAAGTTGAGTCCGGCGGTCAGCGGGTTGGCTGGGCTGCCGGTTGTGTAGCCCCACCAGTCTCGGGTCAATTGGTACGGATAGATAAAGCTGCCGCCACTATCGGGGCCCCACTGCGAGGTAACAAGTTGGTTGGTCACCCAGCAGCCGCTGAAGCCAATGTATGTATATCCGACATAGATCAAGCCAGCCCAGTAGTAGTTCTGGGACGGCCAGCCGTGCCAACAACCGTCTGCCGACGCGGTGGTGGTGCCGAGCAGTTTCGCTATAGCAGCAGCCTGTGGGCGCACCACTTGCATCGTCGTTTCAGAGTAGCAATTGGTGTCGGTGGCCAATCTCAGTCCGTTACGAAACAAAGTAACGGTCGGATCTTTTGAGCCTGGATTCGCCGCTACAAAGGCCCGAGCTCCATCGTTGAGTACCCGACAAAATGCCGGGTCCAACTGGTGCCGCGACTGCGTAGTCTGGGTCGTAGCCGCGTTTGCCACGATTCCCGTAGCGAAGAGGCCGAGAGCAGCGACTATTGCAACTAGCGCGCGGATGGCTTTCAATTTGGACCTCTATGGATTAGTGTCCCAATCACGCCGATTACGAACCAGGGCGCGAGTAGGACGCTTGCTACGGCGAGCGCGATCAGTGCTCCTCGCCGAAGAGCCCACAGCAGATCAGCGGTTAACTTGGTTGGTTGGTCGGAGGTTGGGGCCACTTAAAACCGTCTACTGCCTGTGCCGTTCGCATCCCCGCGAGAGAGAATGCGCAGTCGATACGAATTCCGAAATGACTCGTCCAAGTTAACTCTCCCTACGGGTATCTGCCGTGACGTCGGGTGCGAAAGACCGACTGAAGGCGTGCCTAGGACATGATCCTCGCCCGCAGCCCGAGGTGCACGCTAAGCGTCCAAGGGTCATTTGTCAAGTGACCACCGTCAACTCGTAGAGTTAACGGCTCAGCAGGCTCGCTTACCGCTGTGGTGCAGCGAGCATGGAATCGAAGCTTCAGAGTTTGCGCCCCGAGGACGTGAAGCGCGAAGTCGGCCGTGGGCGGCGGTTCTTTCGCGAGTTGCTGGATCCGCAAGTCTGCCCTCTGACACCGCAGTGGATGACTCCCGAGCCCGAGCGCTCGCCGCGTTACCCTCGAAGTGTCCACCTGAAGCGGAAGTCTAAGACCGAGGTCGGAGGGCTCGCCGCGCCGCCGCGTTCCCGTGCGAATGCAATCCGCTCAGGACCGGGAGCTGGTCTCGACATTGTCGATGCGAGGAAAGCGGGATAGCCATAGCGGGACTGCCTTTGGAACCGCGCGGGGCGGGTCAAGCACTGGCCGGTACTTTAGCCACCACGACCGGTCGCAGAGGCTTCGTGTCGAGGCTAAAAGCGGCGGCGCGCTTTTAGATAGCAGTGTTAGTCCTGACGAACTGCTCGGTGGTTGCGCTCGGCGACACGCGCCGGACTGTCGATGCCGCCCAAGCGTACAGCTCCTCACGTTCTGGCTGCACCTTTTCACGCTGCTGCGGAGTTGTATCGAGTAGAGGTGTCACATAGGTAACGGGGAGGCCGTCGTGGCCAGCGGCAATCTAATGGCGAGTGCTCGGAGTGGCGATGCTTCGGCGTTCGCATTGCTTCTCGATCAACTGTGGGAGCCGGCTTATAGATTGGCCTTTTCAATGCTAAGGGAGCGCGATGCCGCCGAGGATGCAGTTCAGGAGGCTGCCGTAAAGGCGTGGCGCAATGTTCGAAGATTGAGGGCCGACACGCTCAATTTGCGTCCCTGGTTCCTGACTATCGTCGCAAACCAGTGTCGGTCAACTCGGCGAGCTCGATGGTGGCGCGTGATAAGACTTGCCAATTTGCCGATCCAACCAACTACACGCGACTTAGACGCCGATGACCGCCTAGATCTGCTACAGGGGATGAGGTCATTGTCGGACGATCAGCGGCTTGTTCTAGCGCTGCGTTATTTCATCGATCTCCCGATCGACGAGGTCGCTCAGGTGTTAGGAACCTCGCCCGCCGCCACGAAGTCTCGGATCCAGCGCGCACTCAAGGCTCTACGGCCTGTACTTGAAAGGGAATGAAGGACGACATGGATAGAAAGGACGACATGGATACAGACGAAATTGCACGCAGGCTCCGATCAGCCTTTGAAAGGGAATATCAACAACCGTCGCCAGGGCTCGATTCAAGAATGCAAGACACCATCAAACAGTCTGCATGGGAGGCGGGTCGTGGCCGCCACGGACTAGAGGCTGTCGCCCTTCTTATTTCACTCGTCACGGTTCTGGTGTTGATGATTCCTCACGTTCTGAATGGCGCCCGCCAAACAACCGCAACTACACCCCAGCCCACGCCGACAATGGTTCCTGAGCAGCAGCCCTTCCCGGTGCTTACCCCTGCGACGCTGCAGAACACCAAAGGGGCGACATGGCTCTTCAGTGGCGATCGTGTGTACCGGAGCACGGACGGCCGCTCGAATTGGAGTGACGTGAGTCCGACCCTCTCCTCTAGCGGTCCTTACGTCGCGTACGCGTTGGACAGTCAGCATGCATGGACCGCCCAATCTTCGACGGTTCAGGGGCTCAATTCCATAGTCTCCGTCGTCTTTTATCGGACCTCGAATGGCGGCGCAAACTGGGAAAGAGTAGGCAATGCGCCCATCGTAGGTTCGTGGCTACACGAGATCACATTCGTAGACACCCTCCACGGATGGCTTCTGGTCAGCCTGGCGCTGACGTCCGTTTCGCCATCGCCAGGGACGCCGTCGCCCGAGCCGGCCACGAGCTCTGAATGGGTCAGCATTTGGGGAACAAGCGACGGAGGTCGCTCCTGGGTTCAGCTATCTTCCAGCTCAAGCTCGCTAGACCAACAGAGTGGGGGACGGGGCCAACTCTCGTCGAATTGCTATAAGACCGCGATCACCTTCAGAGATGACACAACGGGATGGGTAACAGCGGCGTGCCCATACGGTCGGCCATTCCTGTACTTGACATCGGACGGCGGACGCACATGGCAACTTCAAGCTCTACCACCGGCACAGGCTCAGACCAATGAGTCGCCGACGACTTCACCCATCGTCATGCCGCCTGTGTTCTTTGGGAATACATTTGGACTCCTGCCCGTGGACTTAGAACTGGCCACCCCGGGGGCGCCATCTCGAGTCCTAGTGATCTACTTGACGCGCGATGGCGGTCTTACGTGGACGCCGACCGTACCGGTTCGAGGTGGTCGCGTATTCGCAGTGGTAAAGCCCGACTATTGGATTGTGATCGCCCCGCCGCGGCAGGTTGTCCACACAAACGACGGCCGACGGTACGCCCAAAACGTGTCAGACACTGACCTCGGCAACATCGTACAGGTTGCCTTCGCCGACCCGCAGCATGCGCTCGCGCTGGTGGCTCAAGCAAACGGCGGGTATCGGTTGCTGCAAACGGCCGATGGCGGCTCTCATTGGTCCGTGGTCATGGTTCGGCCGCCATTTGCTAGTCCCAGCAGCACACCAAACGCTTCCGCTACGCCGTCAGACTGAACGGTTGCGGTACTTTAGGGCGGTGATGCAAATTGCTCGAGGCACTGCAATGGACGGAGAGGAGGTGGGCCAACCGCGAGCGCTGGTGGCGGCCGTACGCGCGCTTCAGAATTCATGAACCGGTTCATTGACACCTAGCACACCATTCGCACCTGCGACGTTCCACACTGTCGCGCCGGAGCTGCTACCAAGAGTTCTAGCGACTCGAAATGGCCGGCGCGCTTGCGTTTTCCACTAGGGAGCCCTCGGGCGCGGCGGGCTCGCTTCATGCCCTGAGCGTGGGTGGCGTAATCAGACTTGGAGGTTTCGGCCGACGACGTGCAGCTCGTGGTTCGCGTTACGGAAACTACAGCCCCACACCCAAAAAGATCTGTGGTGTCCTCAGCGAACGCTGCGAGTCTGAGGCCCAGACGGAGGCGGCCCTCACAGCCGCCCCCGTTGGCCTGGGCACATGTCGGCCCTACGGCACGACGAACCAGCGCTGGTCGCCAATGCCCGTCAGCGCGTCACCGAACTGGAGGCGGTAGCGGCCTGGCCCGGGCACGAAGGCCGTCATATCCCCCGCGGCTGGCTCGTTCGTCGGGAACTCGTAGCCCCATTCCCACATGGTCATCTCCTTCCCTGCGGCATCGAACAGCTTCGTCGAGAAGTAGCCTCCCATCAACTTGTCGAACTCAGGATCGGGCGAAGTCAGCGAACTGCGTCTCTGCATCCAGAGGCTGTTCACCTCGTCGAGTGCGGCTCCGTTGACCGACCACTGAACTATCAGCGTGGTTCCCGAGGCCTGGAGGGACGTGAATGTGTAGTGGCCCTCGGGAGTCCGTACGGGGGCGGGAAGGGTCAGCCTGTGCACCGGCGCCGAAATCAGCGTTGCGTGAAGGGTCCAGTCGCCCTTCATGTCGGCATCGCTTCCGGGACCGAGCAGCCACTCCGCTTGGATCGCGCTCACGTGCAGGGTCAAGCGTGCGCCCACCTGCGAGGCTGGCCAGGCGAGCGGCTCGAACGTGAGGGCGACCGCAGTCTGGACACCCCGGGCCAGCGCATAGCCATGGCCGAACTGGTCGGTCATGGTGAGTCCCTCAAGCCCGATCGCATAGTCCCCGGGACTCATGCCGAACGACTTCGGGTTCCCGGCAAGCCCTCTGCCATTGACGTCTAAGAAGAGAACAGTACGCAAGCCGTCGGCATACGCCGCGACCAACCTCACGGTGTGGCCTGCGGACGTCGCCGTAGCGTTGAAAACGGTCACGTCGCGATCGTTTAGGCCGACGAACTGGAGTATGCGACCGGAAACCGGACCCACGGCTGGAGCATCGGCCAATGCGCGTCCGTAGCGCGGTGCGTAATAGGCGGCACCCAGATTCGCCAGCACGACCAGCGCGAGCATGGCAGCGATCGCAGCCACCCTCCGGCCGGAGCTAAACCGGGCCGGCGCTGTCCGTGAAACAGCGGGCGAAACGACGGGAAAGCGAAGCACCTGTAGGCGCGCAATTGCGCGGACATCTTCCGCAGACAAGGCAGCGGTTCTGTTCAGGGCGCGTAGCCGCTCCTCAACCTCTTCGACCGAAGGGATCGTTGTCATATCGATTTCTCCTGTAAGCGTGCCGTCAAACGAAGGCGTAGTCCATCGCGACCGCGCATCAGCAACTGTTTGGCGGCGGGCTCGCTGCAGCCCATAATCCGGGCGACGTCAGCGACGGAGAGGTCATCGCAGTACCGAAGCCACAGCGCTGCCCGCTGCCGGGCCGGAAGGCCTCGCGTTGCCGCCACCAGTTCGGGATCCAGGGTAGGCGCTACCGCGTCCGGAGCCGGCGGATCCCATGCTCGGGGCAGCGGAACCCAATCGGGAACGGGACGGCGGCTCAACCGATACACGATCGCCATGAACCATGGCCGGAACTCGCCGCTCCTGCGCCCGCGGTACCGCCACGCGCGCAATGCCGCCTCCTGCACGGTGTCCATCGCCTCGTCGGTGCGGCGCCCCATGTGTCGCGCGAGCAGGAAAGCCGACCGGCTCACTTGCCGGAAGGCGGCCTCAAACTCACGAGATTCGTCGGCGATCTCGATGTCGGCTGCCCCGTCAGCCTGATGCTGCTGGACCCGAGCGATCAGTCGGTGAGCTCCATTTGCCTGTTAGACCTGGATTGACCGGGAAAGGTAACGGGCGAGCATCAGAGATCCCGACTGTAACCCTCAGTCGGACCTACTCAGGAGCGTCGAGTGTGATTCCATGGCTCGCGCGGCCGAGACGCGTAGGTGCGGCAGTCAGGCGGGTTCTTCGCCGACTCCCCGGAGCCCGGTCACGTGAGAGTTACCGGCTTAAACACCAGAAGCGAGATGGCATCTTCACCGTGCCCGCCGCTCGAGGCTTATCGTCGTGCCGACGATGGTGGCGACTTGGTTCGCGTTACGGAAGCTACGGCCCACTGCGACTAAGTCGAAACTGGGAAATCTGGGGGATTGGGAGTCAGTCTCCGAGCCCCTGGAGGTCACAGCTGTGTCACGCATTCGCGGAACCCAGGGGATATATGAGGACACGAAAGGACACGAAGAGCTCGGCGATTGAGTACAGGAGGACACTGGAGGAGCCGCCGGGATACGGAAGGACACGACATTAGGCCGGTTCGGGACCGTGAGGCCCCGGGTTCAAATCCCGGGCCCCCGACCAATCTCCGAATACGAAGGTGACTCCGCTAGCGCCACTTATGTGACAACGCCGGTGTATTGGTGTGGCACGGATGTAGCACACCGCTCCAAAGTTGCGTCTGGCCCGTTCGCATATTTGCGAGTTCCGGCCATTGCGAGGAGTTACCAGAGTCGGCCACCTGTTACTTCTCCATCGCCACAATCGTGTCGAACAATCGCTCGGCGTACCTCTCTCCCGCGTCCCTGACTCGTCTCTCTGACGGATACCGGGCCCACCAAAAAGCCAGCAAGACGATCAAGATCGTTGGTGCAATCCAAGCAGTCGGCGGCAAGCTGAGCTTGCCGAAGGCAGCAAGACCCACAACGGCCAGATCAGCAGCGACACAAAACCAACTAATCGCCACGCCGATGGCCTGAAACCCAACCAAGTTGCGTTCTAAGCCGTAGTTCGCATTCTCCATTAGGACAAGTGGGTGTAGCTTCGAATCACGCGTGAGCTCGCGTGCGATCGCCCCGGCGGAGTCGTAGGTCTGATCAGCTTCGACAGGGTCAGCCGCTTCCGTGAGTTTGTCGGGGAATGGCTTCTTCGACAATCGATTCATGGCATCACGCCACACTGCGTGCCTGGAGCCGAAGCTGTTGTCGTTGAGCCGGAGCCATCGAATAGTTGGCATTCCCTTCCATTGTGTGATCAGAGCCTCTTGGACGGCGAGGCCCCGGAAGCGCACCCAGCTCGTGACTATGAAGGGAATGCCAACAGCCACCAGCACGGACATCAGCAATGAGTAGAGGGGCGAGTTCGAAAAACCCAACTCTGCACTGAGCAGGGCGAGAGGGAGTCCTGCTACCAGACCTGGGATGAGACGCGCTCGCTGCTCGTAAACATCGAGGCCGGTAGCGAAACGAATCATTCCGATTCCTCAACTTGGTAGTGGAACGGCTCGGGATCAGCCGGGCTATAGGTGTCTCTTGATGGCGCACCGTCGAAATGCCACTTGTTGCCGCCCTGGGTCACGTATGGCCTGTAGCCGCGGCGGTGCATTGCATTCGTAACCTTCTTGCTCGGGTGCTTTGGCTTTCCCTTCGCGGCAGCTGATATGAATGCATGACCTCGCGACGCACTGCTGTCCTTGGAGCCAAGTAGCCGATGCAGGATCGCTGGGCCTACGTTGCGCTGACTGCCATGATGAGGTACCTGAAAGAATGTCAATGACCCTGGGGTAACACCGTTCGCGTCGAGCACGTTTGCGATGTGACTCAGCCCGCGCAAACCTACATCCCCTGTCAGAAGAAATGCTTGGCCATTCCAGCGAAGATAGGAAACCGCGCTAGTCTCGTTCTGCGGCTGCGTCTCACCGTCGTCAGTCAAAGTCTCGATATCGAAGGACTCGGCCACGTAGCTCACCACGTCTCCGGCTGCCTCAGCAGCCTTGCGCAACAGCTCCTTAATAGTGGTCGCGGCGGTGGGTGGCTTGATTTCAGCGAGCAGTTCCGTGTAAAAATCCTGAGTCGGTCCGAGGATGACGAAGTTGCCATCGCGACTCGTAACGCCGGTGAACGGTTCGAGAATCGGGATCCCAAGCTGGCCGGCGAGCTTTTCGAGGCCCACCGACTCATCGAGCGATTTTTCCAGCCGCTCAGCCAAACGGAGATATCCGAAACCTAAAGACTTCCCCGCGCTGAGCGAAGCGGAATGCCTCCACGGTAGATGCATCCACAGCTGTTTGACATCGAGATTGCTGATCACGGTCGGAAGTCCACCAATGTGGTCCCGATCTGGGTGAGTCGACAGCACCAGGTCAACCTTGTCAGTCTTGTAGTAAGTGCGAACGAAGTCGACGACCTTCTCGCCGTCTTCGGAATAGCCACCATCAACCACGATGACCATCTGCTCGGAACGACTGCCCAGGAGGTCCCCATAGCGCAGAGCGATGGCATCACCACTCTTTGACTCCTCGCCGACCGCAAGGAAGTCGATCTCAACGCCCATCCGAAACTCCTTCGAGCCGGGCTCTGAAGGGTACGGGTACAGGTAATTGGCTAGTTATCACGTTCAACCGCAACTGCGACTCGCTCAGGTCGTCCATCTCACTGATCAAGGAGCGCTCGCTCCGGATCTGTAAAGTCGTTTTGCCTGGCCCGCGTTAAGCCCGCAATATGGTTCCCGGCGGTGCCCACTCTTAGGGAGCTCATGTTTCAGCTCGGCGGGAGTTTCCACGCCGGGGACTGGTTCGGCCTGCCTGAAGCCGCGATCGGTTGGCCTGGAGGCAAGCAGACGCGCCGGTGTCTGTTACTAGAGGATTGTTCCAGCGCGGGTCTGGCACAGATCTTCCCCCGGACCACCAAGAGTGGTGGCGGCCTGCTCCACAAATCCCATCCACCGGGGCACGAACCGGGCTGCTTGCTCGACAGGGATGGACACATCCGGCTCGTCCGGCTATCGGTCGATTCATCGAGGCTGCCTTCTGCCTTCAGCTGCGCCGACCCCGACAAGAACCTGGTTGCCAGGTTGCGCTCGATGCGGCAGCGACCATGACCTGGGCAGATGTGCTCGAGGAGCATCGCCGCGATGGAATCGGCCCAATGATCTACGGGATCGTGCGTTCGATTGTTCAGACAGCCACTCGACGATATAGCCCAGCGGTGTACGCAAACGCCGATTCTTGGACTTCGGAGGAAATTGACGACCTGCTGCAGGAGTTCACGCTCGAGGTGCTACTAGACCAAGGTCAACTCGACTATTCGATGTCCGCCGGCACTGAGGTGGACTTCAGGCGGCTCATCGCATTTCAACTGCGCCGGCATCTCGCCCATCGCCGAACGCGGACGGTGATCGACAACCTCCTGGACCGAGCCAAGCCGATCCTTGCTAATCCACCATTCAGGGTAACTTCGCAGTTGCCGCTGACCTATGAGCTCCCAGACCCGCACGAGTCAGACATCGGCCCTGGGCAGGCAGACGCCGTCCTTCCCGACGCCGTCGTCCGGAAGGCCGCCGTCGGCGCCTTGGCTATCCCCCGGCTGGCTGTTCGGTCAGGTGACCGCGAGCCTGCGCTCTATACAACGGAGAATCTCAGGCGGCTCTTGGTAAAGATTGCGCGTGATATCGGCAGGCCCTTCACTCTCGGTGGCCTGGACAGCGTCCTACGCCTCGTCTTGACACCATTCGTCGGAAGCCCCCTTGTTAGTATCGATGAGGTTGCGCCCGCCACGCCAGACCTCGCGCCGGAGGGCAAAGCTCTTGCACGTTCGGCCGCCAATCGGCTCGCAGTACAGCTCACCCCGGAGCAGGGCGAGATCTTCCTTCGCAAGCTTGCGAACGAATCGGACCAAGATGTGGCCGCGGTCTTCGGAATCAGCAGACCAACGCTTGCCAAGCGGAAGACAGAGCTTCACGAGTTGATGGCTCAAGAGCTGTCGGCTCTCGATGACGATGTGGCCACGGTCGCCATCGCTGAACTCAGCGAGCGTCTGATCGAGAGATGAGTTCCGTACCTCTGCCGCAGTGGCTCATCGATGCCCGACGAAAGGATGATCGCTCAGCAACCTTTGTCGAGGACCGCACCAAACTGCCATCCCCTGGCGACTTATGGCTTGCAACTACGTCGGGTGGCGGATCTCTCCGCAGGTATGTATTCGTGCTAGAAATCGACGACGAGTTGGGAACAGCGTCGATCGCGCTTGTGACTAACGTCGTTGAAGCCGCGACTGATCGAGACCTCGTCCTGGCGACCGAAGTGACCGCCTTGCCATTTGAAGCGATGATTGAGACCGATGTAGTTGGACCCATCTGGGTGGAGCAACTCGTGCATCTAGTCGCAGCTCAGGACACTGCCATCCTTGACGTGGTCGTCGATACTGACACGACCTCTTACGTCTCGTTGCGTGGCATACGGCGAGGTGTGCCGCTGCAAGGCCCGGACGATTGGCGTCTATCCTTCAAAAGGGAGGAGCTAGGACAAGCCCACGAACTCGGCGCCGACTGCGTACGGTTCTTGCTCGCCGATGACCTTCCGGTTTGCGATCCGATGCTTTTGATGCCAGATCGGATTGATGACGCGGATGCCGCGTACCTGTTCGGCCTCATATCAAACAGAGCAGCGACGCTCAGCGCTACAACTCCTTGGACGCTTCTACCTACACCTGGGTATCAGAACGCTTGGGTCTCACGCTTCGGATGGGACGGGTGGGCGGCCGTGCAACTTCTGTTTCAGATTCGTGACCCCGATGAAACCGCTTCACGCGGAGACGGGGGCGATAGTTTTCAGCCGGCGAGGAGGGGCCCGGTTGAAGGTGACGCGCTGAGGACGGAACTTAGACATTGGCTAAGTGCAGACCGCACCAGCGTGGCGTTAGCCACGTCGGCGAAATTCTGGGACGACCATCCACGCACGTCGCGCGCTTACTGCGTGTATCAGGTCGGCGGTCTTCGGGCCCACGTCGTGCGCGAGATGGTTCCTAGTACATGAGCACTGACCCGAAACCACTGTTCGCCCACCCTATTCAGCGATGGCGCATCCGGAACTTCAAGTCGATATCTAAGGCCGACGTGAACCTGGCGCCCCTGACGCTTGTTATGGGCAGCAACTCATCTGGCAAGAGCAGCCTCATTCAGTCCATCCTTCTTCTGGTTCAGGCAGCCCAGGGACGCCAGCTGGCGGATTCTGTTCCGCTCAATGGCCCAATAGTGAGTCTTGGCCGATTCGATGACGTGCTGTCGAAATGGAGTTCAAGGCGCCAGATCGAGATCGGAGCGACAGTCAGCTCGTTCCTGCCAGATATTCAGATAGATCAGTCTCTTCCCGGGCGAGCGCTTCGCGGCCGCCCCTTTGGCCGCCTTCCCCAGGGGGCGTTGGCTGGGCCTGAGCGAGAGAGGCAGGTCGACTGGGACCTGGTCCTAAAGGGCAGGAGTAAGGTCCAATCAGGTTCGGCCGACATCGACTCTGTACGCATAATCCTGAAGCAGGCTCCTCGGATTCTGCTGCAGGCAAAACGGCGGCAAGTTAGCGAACGTGACATCGTCGCCTTTGAACGGGGTCGAAGGTTCCGCAGGGCAACCTATAGCCCAGCCGTGCCATTCGTTCGTGGACTGGAGTTCAGTCTCAACTATCAGGGGACGTTCAAGTCGGACGATTATCAAGCCCCAATTGAGGGGTTGCAAATGCGGGCTGGCGTACCACTGGATGCTCTCGTCCCTGAGCGTGAATCCGACCTTCTTGCGGACGACTGGATGAACGAGCTTATGTGGAGCCTTAGATCCCGTGCCCTACATCGCCCGTCGGAACCCACAACTCAGTCGCCTCCTGCAGTCCCTGGGAGCGACGATCAATTTCTGAGTTTGTTGGTTGACCAAGCTGTGACCGAACTTACTGCCGAGGAGCGACGTCCAAGACGACCCGGTGCTCACCAATCCTGGCTAAGGCCGCCACTAGACCGGTTGGTTCTCGAGCGCCTGCTACCCGGTTCGGCATTTTCGGACAACCTAAGGACGAGGATTTCGAATAGCCTCGAGGTACGTCAGAACGTGGTCTATGTGTCGCACACGGAAAAAACTGACAACGGGTTCTGGAACTACAGCTTCGATCTCCTCAATCTTTTGCGCGACAGGGTGCTGTACTTAGGTCCACTCCGACAGGATCCTCAGGTTGTTTACAAGACGCTTCCCCTTCAAGGCATAGGAAATCTTGGATCGAAGGGTGAACTGACAGCCGCGGTTCTAGAAGCCTTCGCTGATAACGACGTCACAGTCTCGATGCCAGGGGCCGCCGAACCAGTGCGGACGACTTTGAAGCTCGCTGTGGATCGCTGGATGAGCGAGTTGGGCATTGCGGAACACGTAAAGACCTCAAGCCGCGGTGCGATGGGTCTTGCTATTGAAGTCGACAGACCTGGACCGAAAGGCAAGACCATAGCGCTCGATTTGACCAGCGTGGGTGTCGGCGTGAGTCAGTTGCTTCCCGTCCTCGTCATGTCGTTGTTAGCCCCTCCTGGCACTGTCTTACTTTTTGAACAACCTGAGCTGCATCTGCATCCGGCAGTCCAGCAAAGGCTAGGCGACTTCTTTATCGCAATAGCGAGGTCGGGGCGGCAAGTTATCGTTGAATCTCACAGCGAGTATCTGTTGAGCCGCCTCCGATTGCGAATCGCACAGGACTCCACCGATCAGATGTCCGATTTGATGACGGTCTTGTTCGCCGAATTCACCACGACGGGAACGCGCTTCAATCCAGTCATTTTGAATAAGTACGGCTCCCTTGAGGAATGGCCCGAAGGGTTTTTTGACCAGAGTCCGCGGGAGTCCGCGGAGATCCTCAAGGCTGCACTGGAGAAGCGGAGCCAACGTAGCAGAGGGGTGCATTAGGGCTCTGAGGCCCAGTCCGACTGACTCCAGCCGCCAAACAAAGCGGTATAGAGATCGTTCCGTCGCACGCTGTGGGTTCCCGCTGTACCTGCGACAACTCATTGCCGATATTGCTGGCATGGGATGCTGATGACGCCCGCCGCACTCTATTGCCATTTGCGTTGTGCGTTCGCTATCGCGGATGCAATTCCATGGCGTAACTTGGTGTTCTCGTTTGCAATGCAGTCCGGTGGGCGCAAAAACACTCTGCACTGCAGACTGAATTACTTATGTTTATTAGGGCGATTCTGCTAACGTAATGAGCACTTGATAAGTGTGTGCCTCTGCTCGAGAGGGCAGGGGCATTTGCTTTTCAAATGCCGTTTCTGTCCGGGTAGCGGGATTCGAACCCGCACTGACCGACTTGATAAGTGCGTGCCTCTGCCGATTGGGCTATACCCGGTGACGGCAGTCTACCACCGGAATCCTTAACAGCCCGCTTACGGAAATTGCCGTTTGCCTCCGCCACCTAAGAGACGGTGGGCGGCGATCCGGCATGGCTCTGGACCTGCGCGACCACGACACGATCATTGCGAACATTAAGCTGCGTGCCGTCGCTCCGCTCGCGAATGATGTAGGACGCTGGCCTGGGACGCTTATCGACGTCATCGAAGACATAACGGAGGAGCCGGTCGTAGCTCACCTATTCGAACCTCGACTCTGCGTCGACGCCGGCCTCGTCCATGTGCTCGTTGACCGCATTGCGCAGCCAAGTCGGGTCGAAGGGCTCCTTTCCCACGGCCTCCACTTCTGCCCTGACGGAGAACTTCGCCGACCGGTCGGCCAGGTTCTGGAGAGCGGGCAAGATCCGGAAGAGTTGGGCGGCGCTCGCCTGGAAAGTCAGGCGGAGAATTTTGGCGGCCACTGGAGTGGCCGGCGATACGCGCTGGCCCTCATCTGGCTTAGCACCCCCAGGCGCCTGTTCGTGCTCTTTGTCTGCCTCGGGGGCGGGCCTGCCTCGAAGCGATTCCGCCAGCTGCGGGCTGATCACGTAGCAGCCTGGGCCAAGATCGATCTCGTCGATCGCGGCGGCTGAGCCAAATCTCACGAGCTCTGTCCGCGACAGCACGACGCGTCCATCCTCGACGCGGGCAGCCGAGACGTAGCCCAGGACGTCAGCCGTCCCTTTGGCGATCGCGGCCCGCAACGGCTGCTCATCCACAAGCTTCGGGAAGCGCAGGAACTTGAAGAACCACGCCGCGAGCTCGTCGGCGCCCACGTTGTCGCGCTCCTCGCCGAGCTTGATAAGGGATACGAGCCGGGCTGGCGTCAGAGACTCGAATACGTGCTTCCTAAGTCCGTCGCGAATCCGATCGTGGACCGTCCGGCCGACGAACAACTGAGCCCGAAGATCGACTGAGTCGAAGGCGAACGGCTTGCCACCCTCGTCGCCTTTTGGAGCTTCGACTGGCACCAGCACGAGTTCGTACAGACGCTCCAGTCCACCCGCAAGTTCCGCAGCGGAGGCCGAGAGGCGAGCCTTGAGTTCGTCGACCTGCTCGGCGTCGATTCTGAGGCGTTTCGACTTAACCTCGCCCAACAGCGCGTCGACGGCCAGCCAGAGCCGCGCCGCCGTCCGAGCGCGGTCAAGTGCCGCCCGACCTGGGACCGCGAAGGCGAGGGAGTTCAGATACTCGCGGCGTGATGCGCCCTTCCATTCGAGGAGCTTCGCGACGTGCTCATTGATTTCCGACTCGTCGCGCTCCGCCCACCCCGGCGCCAGGTAAACCACTCTGAACACGGGATCGCCATCCGGGACTGCGGCGGGGTCGGGCGGCCAAAGGACTGCCGATCGCGATGCCGTTGAGAGCGACCTCTCCAACTCGCGCCGGATATGAGCCGTGATCTCCGGGGAATCCCATTTCTTGGCCTCCTCCGAGATCAGCAGGTTCAGGTTCGCCTTTGGTTCAAAGCGGTAGCGGCGCCCGGTGTGATGGAGATACAGCAGCTCTTCACGCAGATCGTGAAGACAGGTCGTGATCACGTTGCGGTCGAGGTCAGGCGAGGCAAGACCCTCGATGAGGTCGGATTCCAGAACCCCGCGCTCCTCGCCCTCCCGAGCTCCGAAGCTGTAGAGCATGATCCCCGTCGCGCAACGAGTGCCCACTTGCATGCTGGCGTACTTTGGTGAGTCAGTGCCGATCCGCCGGTCGACCTCTTTCGAGCGCGCCTCGCCGCCGGTCACGTCGGCGGCCAGAACCGAGGAGTAACGCTCACGCTCGCCGACCTGGGAGAAGAACGTGGTCCGGACCTGGTCGTCCTCGAGCGCCACCTCACCCGGCCCAATCAGCAGTTGCGGCGAACGCGCGCCGTACCAAAGTGCGTGCACGGTGCTGGCCAGGAACTGCAATGCGCCACGGGTGCGCTGGTACGAGGGCAGGCTCCCCCATCGGTGATACATCAGGTCGAGCAGTTCAGGATGAAAGGGGTAGCAGTCCAGCACCCTCCGCTCGAAGCGCTCCGAATCCTTCCCAGCTGATCGGCGCTCTGATTCCGTCTTAGCGAAGGTCTCCCGGACGTTGCGATAAGTGATCGCATAAGCGGCCGCGACCTCCTTGGCGACCTCAGTGTGGATGCTGTGGTCGCCAAAGGTTGGAAACAGCCGACGCTGGACGACCCGCATCACCTCATCGTCCGAGACCGGCTCGCGGATCGCATTGACACGGGCAACCAGGTGGTCGAGCTCCTGCAACAGGGCTTCATCGCCTGCGGCCTCGTGCACGCTCGCCTGCAGCGAGTAGACCATCGCCGCGTTTCGTAAGCCGCGGACTACCTCTGTCAGAGTCTGGAGAAACACCAACACCTGCCGGCGCATCGGATCGGTTCCTGTACGACCGCCGGATCGCTCGGCGTACACGAGCACCTCATCGAGGAGGATCAAGGTCGGCTGTTCGCCGAGTAATGGGCGGAGGACATTGCCGGCGGGCGCGCTGCCCTTTTCATCGTGAACCCGCACCAACTCGTACCCGGCGTCGCCACCGAGCCGGTAGCCCAACTCACCCCACAGCGTCCTTATCTCCAATTTGCCTACCCGCCGCGACGTCAGCGGATCGAGATCAACACCAGACAGCACCGCCACCCGCCCCGCGCCGGGATCTCGCAGGCCCTCCAAATCCCGACTGTCAATTGATGCCCGGGATTTCAGCAGGTGATAGAGAGCGAGCAATGCGTGGGTCTTTCCACCTCCAAAAGGTGTACGCAACTGAATGACCCGGTCACCAGAGCCGCCACCGAGCACTTCAAGAACGTCCGAGAGGAGCCGGCGGAGGTTCCGAGTCGGGTAAGTGGTTCGGAAGAACTCGCGCGCGTCACGGTAGACCTTCGGGACATTGGCGTCGCCGCGGTCGACGCCACCCAGATCGGCAGCGTAAGTCGCCATCTCCAGGTCGCCCGACACGATGTCGCCATGTGGGCTTACGACCTCGTTCCAGGGCTTCAGCCGGTAGGCTTCCCGGTTCACCGGAGCACCCCTGCGAGACTGTCTTCGACGAGCCGTCTCCAAGACGCAAGCAGGCTCTGGAGTGCAGACTGCTCGCCGGGAGTGGTGCCGATCCCCTTCCGCGATAGAGCGCCGCCACTCAGAGCCTGCGCCACCAGCCGCAACTGATCGGGATCCGCGCCCGTTGAACTGAGGAAGTCGCGTAGCTGCAGGGGCTGCTCTTCGGCTAGCCAGAGTGCACGTTGGAGTACATCGACGAGCGGCGCCGGAGCGGCGCCATCCAGCGATCGGCCGAGTGCTTCGTTGCTGCCCCGTTGCTGGTAGTCGCGTAGCTGCACCTTGCCCTTCTCCTGGGCGACCAATGAGCGCGTTCCCTTGATCAGGCCCCGGGGACCGCCGAGCTCGACCCCGACCCCGTGGGCCAGAGTGTTGGCGCGGTCGAATTCGACCCAGGCGTGTCCAAATTCGAAGCGGCCCATGACGTAGAACTGCGTGACCTGGTCGATCGCCTTGATGCCGGGACGGTCGAGCCCGAAGACCTCGACGAGCACCGTCTCGATGACCTCGCGCTGGACCTCGCTGAGGTAGGTCTCCGGCTTGAGCTCCTCGCCGTTGGGCAGCTCGACGGTTGCGAACTGCGTGTAGGCTCGTAGGCCGGCGCCGATGGCTGCTATGACGAGGTCGTCGCCGAGGACACCCATCGCCGGCAGTTCCTTGATCCGCGCCCCGACGATCCGGCGTAGCTCTGGGTAGACTTGGCCAACCCACTCGCCGACTCGAGCGTCCTCACGGCGGCGAGCTACCAAGAAAATAGATGACGCCAGGCTGGCGGTGCCTTGGCCGACGGACCGAGTTGGCATCTCAGTGTCGAGCGGCCAGGCTTCCACGATCGTGAACCTGGCCTCTCGCAGAGCGTCCACGAGCGTCGCCCAGCCGTCGTAAGTCTTGTGTGCATAAACGACCACGAGTGGAGCGTTTGGCTTGAGCTCCTCGCGGCGCTGCCGGAAGACCTCGGCCATCATGTCTTGGTATGCCACCTTGGCAGCTGCGGCGCTGCCTCCGTGGCGGTATGGAATGGCGATGACCTCCTTTCGCCTGGGCGAGTTGGGTGCAGCCAAATGCTCTGGGTACAAGTGACCTATCGAGCGCTGGAGCCAGGCGTAGAAGAAGTCGGCAACTTCCGAGTAAGGGATGTTGTCGTAGTAGGGCGGATCGGTGATCACGGCGTCGAAGGGTCCTCCGGCGACAGGGTCAGTGGCGGAGCCGCGCGTGAGAATCGCAGGCACGCCGGTGTTGGCGCAGTGCTGTATAACTTTCGCGACTTGCGTGATGGCCTCGGCGAGGTCGCCGGACGATCCGCTAAACGGATTGGTCTCGGCAAAGTCCCAGACCATCGGTAGCGCCTGCCGCGAGAACGTGTTCTCCGTCTTTTCGTAGCTGCTGTGCCAATGACAGAGTGAACTCGAGCGGTCTGCGACTCGGTCGATTGCCATACCGAGGTAGGTAGCGACCGCGCGAGCGCGATCCGGATCCATCTTGGCCCGAAGCATCTCCGAATGGGCTTCGTGCGCGAGCTTACAAAGGGTGAGCAGCGAGAGGAGTTGTCGGTCTGTAAACAGATCTCCGACCGTGTTCAGTCCGTAAATTGGGGGAGCGATTGCTCGAGGATCGTCTGCGGCCAGCGCGGTGTCAGGGACTCCGATACCTGTCTCGCGAACCAGTGTTTCGAGGCGACGTCCGATTTCCGTTGGTTGGGGCACGAACTGGGCCGCTTCCTCCGAGCCCAAGTACTCCTTGCCGCGGCCCTTATGTCGGACCGCGGCAATTCCCAGCAGTGCAACCCCAATCTTGCCTTGATGCCCGAGGCGCCTGACTTCCTCCACGCTGACCGTTGCGCCGCAAAGCCGGCAGGCTGCGTCGCCCCGCTCGCTTCCCTCCTCAGGGTTGAACATGAAGCCGTCCTCCTCCGCCGCCTTCACCACCCGATAGCTCATCTTCAGACCGCGGCGATCGGCCACCGGCTCCAACGCCAGGTACTTACCAGCCGACTTGCCCTTGCCCTTCTTCTTGACCAGCCACGTCTGGCGAACAAGGTGGAGTTCGTGCGCGGGCAACGCCGGGTTCGGACAGGGCACTGTCCGCGTCCAGAGGTAGGCGACTGGCCGCATCGCACCGGCCGACAGCGTGAGCTGTTCGGCCCGAGGAGTCAGCGTGAGCTGCTCATGTTTCGCAGGCTCGTCGTTGATGACTGGGTACAGGTCGCCGACCTCGGCACGCGCTCGATCCACCAACCAATTGCCCCATTTCTGAACGTCGGACGCGAGCGACACGCCAAACGTCTGCGGGTAGACGAGAGTGCACAACGAGATCAAGTAGGCGACAGGGTTAAGCTCAACGGCGTACGCCTGCCCGCCTAATCGCGAGATCTCGAGTGGGATAGCGCCCCCGCCTGAGAAGCAGTCCAGCACCTTCGGCGGGTGTCCGCCGGATGCAGCGAGAATCTGGCGCTTCGCCTCGTCGACGGCATCGGTCGGCGCTCCCATCGTGCCACTCCATGCACAGAGCTCAGTCATGAACTCCTCGACCCGCTTGTGATCCTTTCCCGCGCCGTCCGCCGGCACCAGAGTGGCGTATACAGCGGCTCGTGCCGCGGCGAGCGGTCGCCTTGCCCACCACAGATGCAACATCGACAGGTGGTAGTCGCGGCGGCGAAGAAGCTTCTCGCGGGTCGCCTCGTAGCTCACCTTCCGGACGGGCATGTACTCCTCGATTAGGCGGCGGCCCTCCATCACCTCTCCCCTTCAGCCGCTGCGACCACTGCCGCCGCCGGCAACATGAATCCCTTTACCACCGTCAACCTGTCGACGACTCGCTCGAGCTGCCTGAACGGGTCTTGGATCCGAAGTAGACGAGAGTGCTCACTTCCACATCCCGTCACGACGTACAACCAGTAGCTGTCACCGTGGCGCCTCGCCTGCGTCCATTCGTTGGGTGAGAGCATCACGGTGGCGTCATCGCTGCTCCTACCCTTGACCTCGATCCGGCGAACTTCGCGCCGGCCTTCATGGTCGGCCGCACTAATGCTCCGGATGTCAAAGCCACTACCGTCCTTGAAATCGCCGATGTAGAGCGGGCGGCGGCCCGATGCCTCCTCGTACGCCATCGCGACCTCGACGGCGATCCGCTCGACTTCGGGATCCTGGCGCGCGATGCGCGTGACGTCGCCGTCCTCGGCCGGCGCCACGATCGCGCTGCCCAAATACGACGCAGGCGCCGGCCGCAAGACCTCGAGGTGGCTCAGCTCGCGCAGCTTGTGATCGCGACGACGCTCCGTCTCTTCGAGCGTGCGCTGAGCCTCGTCACGCGCCAGTTTGAAGGACTCGTCTCCGCCGGCGACCTTTGCTGCCAACGCGCCCCACGTGTTGCGCCGCCGCTTAATCAGTTCGTGAAACGACCGCTCGAGGTACTCGCGGCGTAGCTCGATCTCACGTGCGCGTTCGTGGCGCAGCTCGGCCACTTTCGGGACAGACCGCTTCAGTTGCAGCCAGCGCTCGGCCCGGCGGACGTCATCGGGCCCCGGTCCATCACCGGCTCTGGCTCCTGGCTCTTGCGCGGGAGTAAGGTCGTGAAGAACATCTGGAGCGGCGAGTTCGAAATTGCCATGCTCGTCCTCCAGCACCGCGGCGAGTTCCGCATGCGCCGGCACCGGTCGCGCCGTCCCGCCGGGCATCGGCGGCAGTTCTCCCATGACGCGAAGCTCGAAAAAGTGAAGACGGTAGGGGGCTACTGCGGACGGCGCGACGAAGCGCGCGGTGGCCTGTCGAGCGTGGGCGAGGTTCTCCTCGAGAGCATCGACCGTGGCGGCAAATAGCGGATGCCCCGGCGAGAGCAGCTCAGCGTCGAGATGCCGATCCTGGTTCAGATGTTCCTTCAGGAAGGTCAGTTTCTTGTACTCCGATGCTGGCGCTCCGAAGCGTTGGACGGCGGGCAGGGTAGGAACCCGGAGGCGCTGAGGAACGTGCTCCACCCTCCAGAGCGAGTCGGCGCGAGGCTCGACGCGTAGCCGAACACGCTCGGCCGCCTGGAGGAAGAAGCGCTCGACGAACTCCGGCATGAGACGACGCTCTTCGGACCGCCAGTCACGGGGACGAATCCGGCCAAGGTTGACTTGGCGTGTTGCTAGGGCGATCCCAGTCGCCTCCTCGTACTCCTTTAGACGCTCGGGCGAGATGCCTTCGATCTGGGCTTCGAACTCAGCTTGACGCGCCGGGTTGTACGCAGCCTCGCGCAGCATCTCCTCGAGATTGACGTCGTTGAGTTTCAGCAGGGTGCCGACCACGTCGAATACGCGGTCACTTCCCATCGCGACACGGATTGTCTCCAGCTTGTGAAGCAGGGCCAGGAGGATCGAACCTTCGACAGTATTGTCGGCGACGAAGTTGAAGACCATAACTGCGAAGCGCTGGCCAATCCGGTGGATGCGGCCCATTCGCTGCTCTAGGCGGTTCGGGTTCCAGGGAAGGTCGTAGTTGATCATGAGATGGCAGAACTGGAGGTTGATTCCTTCGCCGGCTGCCTCAGTTGCAACGCAGATCTGCCTGTCCGTCTGGAACAGCCTCTGCTCCTCCTTGCGCTTCTGAGCGTCCATGCCGCCGTGGATCTCGCAGGTGGAATAGCCCCACTCCTTGAGGTGCTCGAGCAGGTAGGCCTGGGTGTCGCGGTACTCGGTAAAGATGAGGAGCTTGCCGCGCCCATCCCGCAACTCGGTGAAATCGGCGCCCTCCAAGGCGCGGCGGAGGGCGACGAGCTTTGACTCGTCGGCGCGCGCCCGTGCGTTGCGGGTCTGCTCCACCAGCTGGGTGAGGCGCTCAACCTCAGCACGAATGTCCTCGAGGCGCTCGGCCACGGAAATGCTGGCCGCGATTTGCTCCTCCTCTTCCTCCTCGCCCTCACCTGACTCCACCTCATCGTCGACAACCTCGATCAAGCGGAGTTCTTGAAGACGCTTCTGCTGGCCGGCGGCGTCAAGGCGTCCAACCTCCTCGAGCACGTCGACGAACCGCTGGCGCCGCTTGGACAGCGTTCTCTCGATTGCGCCGAGACTTGATGCAAGGCGCCGCTGGAGAACAGTCCTAGCCAGGGCAACGCTTGACCGGCGCCGCCCGGTCTGCCGTGGCAGGAAGAGGTTGATGTACTCGGTCACGTCGTCGTACAGCTCCTTCTCGAGGCGGGACAGGGCGAACGGTTTCGTCACGGCGGTCCGCTGGGTGAAGAGCGGGCGCCCATCCAGATCCTTCAGCTCCTCCTTGATGCGTCGCGCGAACCAAGGGCTGTCCTCGAGCGCGATCATCTCGCGATCGAGATCTAAGCCCACGAACTGATCCTCATCGAGAAGGCGCAGGAAGTGCGCGAACTGGTCGGTGTCGCCCTGGTGAGGGGTGGCCGTGAGCAACAGAAGTCGGTCGGTCTCACGGGACACCATCTCTGCCAACTCATACCGCTTGGTCTTCTTCACCTCGCGCCCGTACGTGTGTGCGGAGCACTTGTGAGCCTCGTCGATGATGACCAGGTCCCAGTGGGCGCGTAGGACGCCTTCACGGATGCCGGGCTGCTTGGCGAAGTCGAGGGAGGTGATCACTTGCGGGAAGCGGTCCCAAACGTTCCCGGCGAGTGTGTTCCGGGCGAGGTTTGTCTCCACGATTTCAAAGGTCTCTTCGAATCGGCTGCGCATTTCGTCCTGCCACTGAATCGTCAGGGGCGCAGGGCAGATGATCAGCACGCGATCGAGCGCGCCGCGAAGCTTCAGCTCCTTCATTAGGAGCCCGCCCATGATCGTCTTTCCAGCACCGGGATCGTGGGCAAGGAGGAAGCGCAGACGTAGCTGCGGCAGCATTTGCAAGTACACGGCCTCCAGTTGGTGCGGAAGAGGCTCGATGCCGGAGAGGCTGACCGCGAAGAACGGGTCGTACGCGTGTGCGAGCCGGATGCGGTTGGACTCGATGAGGAGGAAGAGATCATCGGGTGCGACGATGCCGGCCGCAGTGCTGCTTTGATCCTGGAGAGCGGCCTCCAAGTCGACGATAGTGACCGGCACCTCATCCAGGCCGCCGGCGGCTGTCCTGACTCTGACGAACACGGTAGTGTCGCCAGCCAGTTCGGCGGCCTCCACGGTCACTGGCGCCGTGAAGTAGCCGCGAAGGAGGATGCGGCGGCCGATCGCCGAGGCGACTAGTCGGTGGGCGTCCTGAGCCGGTGTGCTGTCCATCGCCTTCGAGCTTGACATGGGGCCGGCGCCAGCGCAAGATCTGTTCGTGGTGAATTTACCCGCTCGTATCCGAACACTACCTCAGGCATCCGCGCCGATGGAGATTGCGGTCGATGCGGGACTCAAGTCGCTTAGAGAGAACGCGGCCGCCCTCTATCGAGAACAGGCCGCAGGCGAGACCGGGGCCTGGGCGATGTCGATTGGCGACCTGGAGGAGTCCTCCCGATCTCTTCTGGAGAAATGGCGTCATCTCGATGCCGACTCCCCGTACAGGGAGGTGGTCGATGAGGCTGTTGGCCTTATTGCGGAGGCGGCATCGACGTTCGAGCGGGCTCACGTCCCGCCCGCTGTGACGCGTGAGTTGGCTCAATGGGTACGCGCGAGCGGTAGTCATGGCGTGGCGCAGAGTCTCCGCGACGCGCGTGCCCGACTCGGTGGTATCTCGCTACGTGAGTCTGCGAGGCGGTCGGGGATTGCGGCCGGTCATCTGAGTGAACTCGAAGACGGTCGGGGAAACCTGCCAACGGTCGCTACCGCCCGGCGGTTGGACGCCGCGCTCGATACTGATCTAGTCGGTCTTCTCGCACGGGTACGCGCGGCATTGCCGGCAACCTCGCGCAAGCGGCCGCGGCTAGCTCCCGGCGATTCGACGTTTGCAGCGAGCGGCTCACTCGATCCGCGAGTCGACGCCCTTTTCTCCCGGATTGCCGGAGATGAGCGGCTCGTCCAGGTCAATGAAGACCTGCTGCGCCTTTCAGCCCGCGCCAGACGCGGCATCGCACTGATGGTTCGAACCTTGGCCGCTGATTTGCCCGATGTTCGCCCATAGATCAGAGCCTCGACTCGGAACGAACTTGCCGAGCAGGAGCAGGACCAGCTGCTTGAGCTCGTGGAAACCTCCACCTGTCCTCGCTCAGATCTGCTAGTCGGAGACGCTCGCGCCATAGTCCGCAACACACCGTCGCAGTTCAGCCCGCAGAGCTCAATCGAGGTGACCGGTGCAAATCTTGGGGCTGGTGCCAACTTGTCGGTTTATCGCGTTTGGACTCTCCCGGCTTCATGAGCGCAGTCGCCGTGGAATGCGGCCCGCGACTTGACCGCTGCTGGAGCCACGCCTCCAGTTGCATCGCCCGGTAGAGCACAGGGTAGGCCGAGGAGACAATCTCCATGTCGCTGCGAACCTCGGCCCCCTTATAGCCATGGAACAGGTTGCACCGCATTTGATAGATGGCCGAAATGGAATGAGCCCAGTCCAACGGGATCTTTCGCCCAAGGCCATGATCTTCACCGCACCTGGGTCGGTATCCAATTGACTGCTCCCTCCCACGTTCGTCGCGATACCGGTAAGCAAGATATATCGGTATGCGCTGATCCCGCGGCATGTCGGTCGGCAACTCGTGGAGAACTCGTGACCTTCTGATGTCTTTGTCGCTGAAAATCGGCCAGGGAGCTTGAAATCTCTCAGCGTTGCTTCGAAAATCCGCACTCGCGTCCAGCAGCTGGGCAAATCGGTCCTGCAGCTCAGACGCCGAACCCATGAGATTCACCGAGGCCTCGTCCCCATCGACGTCGCACACAGTCATGGCCCAACCATTGAAAGCGATCCAGGCATAGATGAAACTTTCAAACTGCGAATCAGCCATTTCCCAGCGCACGACGGGTCCTCGGGCCGCGGGCTCGACCGGTGCCTTGGCATGCCGAAACCACGCACGAATGAGGCTCTGCGTCGTGTGGTCCGCGTACTCGAAGCGGCTGAGATGAATCAGCCGAGTATCTTCATTCCCTGGGCATTCGGGCAAGCTGCGGAAATTGTCGCTCACGGCAGCTTACTTTGGCGATGCACCTATCGACCGGTTCGGAACCCTGATGCCTGACGCGGGACTAAAATCGGCGGGCTGGAGACGACGGATGGGGCAGTCGACTGGCGAGATTTGGTGGCAGTGTAGTTGACGACGCGTCACCTCACTACGCGCGTTGCGTGGCATGACAATCGCTGGAACGCCACCATTTGCAATGACCCCATTGCCAACTCGTACTGCCTTGCTCTCAAGCGAATTCGAGAGGAGCGCAAGGACGCTGAAGAGAAGTCGCAAGCCGGCATGGCTTGGGAAGCTCTTGATCCAAGCCGACTCCCGCCATGTTCCGTTGAGTCGGCCGGATTTATGGCTGGAAGGTCGTGGACCAGGATATTCACGCACCCATATCAGCACTTCTCGGCCGACCATGCCCACCTGGCTGACACCGCCATCCGCATTCCTCCTCACGCCGTGTTGGCGACCCCGTACCGATGGATGCTCAACGATTCAAGGCAGGGCGCGGGCATCACTGACTTAGGACATCTACAGCTTCCACCCGACAATCCTCCATTTCCAACACCCTGGGTCTATTCGAGGGAACGTCAGAACGTCTTACTTACCGAAGCGTTTCGTAGAACGGCCGGTGGACGGTTGATCTTCCTCTATGCGAAGGACGGCCATCCACTCCTTGACTTTGGTGACGACCGCTCCTCACGGTTGGTAATTGGCGTCGGCGTCATCAAGAAAATTCATCCGATTTCTGCCTATGCGACGAAAGGTTCGAAGGCTACCTATCCGATTTGGGATCGGATCGTTGAACACTCGATTCGGCCTGAAGGTGTTGAGGGTTTCGTGCTTCCCTACCACGACTATCTGGAACTGCCAGGCAGCGAGGCTGAGCGGATGGAACGCCTTCAGGCGGTGGCCGCAGTACCGAGTGGCGTCAATCCGAATGACTTTTCGTACGGAGCAGAATTCGTAACCGCGGATTCCGCGGTTTCAATCCTTATGACTCTTCTCGAATCCATCCGACGGATTCGGGCAGACGGGCTAGTCGATGGGCCCTGGCAAGAGCGGATGGACTGGCTGAATCGCTGCATGGTTCAATGCTGGACCGAAAGGGGTCCGTTCCCAGGGCTCGGGTCGGCTCTCGAAGCCATGGGCCTCCGAAATGCAACAAGCATGCTGTTTGAGCTCCAATCGCAGAGTTCGAACCAATTCGCTCGTGATCCGTGGCCGACCGTCGACTCGGTCCTGATGGGCCAAAGTGCGCCACCGCACGGTACATACGCCGCGGATATAGCTCAGGCAAGGCCGATCTGGAAGTTCATTAAGACCAAGTCTGAGCGGCTTGAGATTCTTCAACTCCTCGCGCGATTTGCACTCACGCCTTCACAAGCCAGCCGATGGTACGACCCTCACAAACGAATCGGCCGCATCTCTGACCGCCAACTTCTTGAGAACCCTTACCTGCTCGTCGAGCTAGACGATGGAGGCGATCGTGACGCCCCGATTAACGTGGCGACCGTCGACCGCGGGATGCTTCCCGACAAGGCAATTGCAGGCGAGTCACCCCTCAAGGCGCCTACGGCTCTGGAGACCCCGCAGGACTGGCGACGGTCGCGGGCAGCAATCGTTTCGCTGCTGAAACGTGCCGCCGATCGGGGCGATACGATCCTGCGTGCCGATGAAGTCATCAGTTCGTTCCACCGGCTAGCCCTTTCTAATCCACCGGAGCTCGGTCCTGACTGGATCGGTGCGTACCAGACGGAACTCGCAGATCGCGTGGCGGTTCTTGAAGTGCCGAGAGAGCCCCACAAGGAGCCGTTCTTTGCGCTGCAGCTTGTTGAGCTCGCGTCGCAAGAAGAAGACTTAAGGGCATGGCTGCGGGCGCGAACATCAGCACCCGCGCCGATCCTCAAGACCGACTGGGCTAAAGAACTCGAGGATTCAACACCGTTGGCCGCCCCGGGTGACACGCGCGCGACGGCGGCGCTGACTGAACGAGCATTGGCGCTTAGTCGTGCAACTCAGCGAAAATTTGGCGCCCTGGTCGGACAAGCAGGAACTGGCAAGACGACAGTGGTAGGCACCCTGGTGACATGTCCGGAGCTTCGAGCCGGTGGCGTCCTGATGCTGGCCCCTACCGGCAAAGCGAGAGTGCGACTGAACCGTGCTTTTCGAGCCGCACTGGCACGCCGACGGGTGGACGAGACTGCCTCCGCCCTGACACCCGCGAGAACAATTGCGCAGTTCCTCGTGGCCACCAGCCGATACAACCTCCGAACGCAGACTCCAATCGTTCGCAACGACGTTCCCACTCATCGACGGGAGAGGACAGTCGTCATTGACGAAGCATCAATGATCACAACGACGGATCTCGCCGCTGTCCTTTCGGCACTGGACCTAACGCACGTTGAGAGGATCATCTTGGTCGGCGACCCTAACCAGCTTCCCCCAATCGGTCCTGGACGACCGTTTACCGATCTCGTCGAATACCTGCAAAGCAAGCAAGGCATGGGGAGTGCTGACGCGCTAGGTCATCTAGAGACAGAGATGCGCTCCGCGCCTGGCAATCCTTCAGCTGCCCTTAGCCTTGCAAGTCTCTTCACCGATGACGGTTCGACGCTCGCAGCTGACGGTGTCCTCCTGGATCTGCAGGCCGGTCTGACTCTTAACGACCTTGCAGTTCAACTTTGGTCAACCTCTGATCAATTGATGGACGCGCTCGGTGCTGCGATGGTCCAACATTTGGGGCTTAAATCGCCTTTGGACGTCCAGGGGTTCGACGCTGCACTCGGCCTCATCAACGGCGTAGTTGACTTCTCTCAACCGAATGGATCCGAACATTTCCAGGTTCTGTCTCCAGTTCGCATGAAGGGCCACGGTGTCGTTGAACTGAACAAATGGATTCAACGCCGTTACCGCGAATCCGAGCTCCGCCAGGCGCGAGGACCATACGGCGTCAGCCTCGGCGACGAAGAGATCGTACACAAAGACAAGGTGATCCAGCTTCGAAACGAGTCGAAGCGCGAAGGTTATCGCCATACCGACACGTCAACAGACGATTACGACTTGGCAAACGGCGAGATCGGCCTCGTGGGCCCCAAGATGCCGAAGGGAAAGGCACTCAGGGTCGTCTTTGCTGACCGCTCCAACGTCACGTTCACGTATGAGTCTCAAGAATTTCCTCCAGGCACCGGCCCTCTTCAGCTGGCATACGCGCTAACTGTCCACAAGGCTCAAGGCTCGGACTTTGATGTCGTCTTCTTCGTGCTGCCGAAGGACTGCTCACTTGCGTCGCGGGAACTTCTATACACGGCACTGACACGATCCAGAACTCGACTCGTGCTGCTGCTGCAGGGGAGCGACATCAGCGAGTTATACTCGCTCAGCAATCCAGGCAACTCTGATACGGCCAAGAGGTCTACAAACCTTTTCCGAGGGGGTCTTCGCGAGTCCGACTCGTCACCATATGCCGAGCACTTGGTCCACCGATTGGGTAGCGACACCTTCCGAAGCCGGTCCGAAGTGATAATCGCGATGGAACTCCAACATGCCGGCGTCGCCTTCAGATACGAACGACCTGTCTCTGGGCATGATGGCACGGGGCCTGTTAAGTCCGACTTTTCCTTCGAGACGAGAGCAGGCGATATTATCGTTTGGGAACATCTCGGCATGATGTCCAAGCTGCGGTACAACAAGGGATGGCAGCGAAAGCTCGATTGGTATCTGGCGAACGGTTTTCAACTCGGCAAGAACCTATTCACCACAACCGAGGTCGGCGGTATCGATGTCGACGAAATTAGGGTCGTAATCGGCAAGATCAAGTCGATAATCGAGTAGGACCAGGCCGATTTCCCGGGAGCGCCTCAATGTGCCGGCGACCGTGTGCCCCACACCGACTGCTGCTTCGTCAGTGACGCCCGAAGCGAGGGCTACAAGGAGTGCGTCACTGCGTTACGACGTAGGGGCCGGTCGTGTGGACGGCTATCTGCCAGAGTTGGGGGCTAGCGTGCCTAGCGAATAGCGCTTGCCGCGCCGCACGCGTGGCGAGGTCCCACGCTTCCGAAGCAGTTCGGTCGGCCACGATGATCGCGATCCGAAGCACACCACCCTCGAGCTGTGCGAATCCCTGCCCAGCCAATTCCTTAACCGCCCGTTCTGCATTGGCACGATCATCGTCGTTGAATTCGGTTGGTTCTCCGTCTTCGTCTCGTGTTTGTGAGAGCTCGATGACGATCCTCCAATTCCCAGACCTCTGAAGCGACATTTCGACCTCCTCGAATCGAAGCCAACGGGTCATTTCCGGACAACCCCCGGAGGCGGCGTGAGGGTGTGGACACGACTGATCTAAGGCAGTCAGTCGTCCGGCCTCGGCAAGCTACCCACCGGCCCAGGCGACACGCCACACTCGCCAGAGGGCGGAGGGGTCCGAGAGTGGGTCGCCGTGTACCAGGAAGAAGTCTGCTCGGCCGCCCTCGCGGATCTGGCCCGCTTCCGGCTCGCCGAGGATCTCGCCCGCCTTCCAGGTGACCGCCGCCAGCGCCTCCCATGGTTGGAGGCCTGCCTCCGTGAGCGCTTCGACCTCCCACGCGAGCTGGTTCGCGCGCCCTGAGCCGCCCCCGAAATCCGTGCCCCCTCCAAGCAGCACGCCCGCCGCGTGCGCGAGTTTGACGCTGCTGCGAGCTGCCTCCCATCGGTCAGCGACACGCTTGCGGCCCTCCGGGCTCGTGAAGCGCTCGATCGTGGTCGTCTGGCCGAAGGTCATCCAGGACTTGAGCACCGATAGGGTCGAGACTAGGGCGATGCCGCGCTCGGCCATCAGGCGGACGCAGTCCTCGTCGAGCTCGAAGCCGTGCTCGATGCAGTCGACCCCGGCGTCTGCGCAGACTCGGCTGCCGCTGAGGCGGCCTGCGTGCGCGGTCACCTTCGCTCCTCGCTCGTGCACCGCGGCTACGACTCGGCGCACCTCGTCAGCCGACCACGGTGCCGTGTTGGGGTCGGGGCCGTCGAGGTAGAGCTTCACGAAGTCCGCTCCGTCGTCGAGCTGCTGCAGAGTCAGCCGCAGCAGCTCGTCCGCGTTCTCTGCCTCCACCGCCAGTCCCAAGGGGATGGAGCCGGCGCGGGTGACCCAGCTGCCGGCGGCGCGCACGTATGGGTACTCGGCATGGCCGTGCCAGCGGTCGCGCAGGCCCAGGCTCAGGGCGCGCTTTCTTCCATCGACGGGATCTTCCCTCACCGGCGCGCCGACGTCTCTCGCCCAGCGGACACCTGAGTTGGTCTGCAGCTTTGCGTTGTGCTCGGCGTAGTGCAGCAGCTGCTCCGGGGTGTCGTTTCCGCGCTCGATCCAGTGCGATCCACCCGGGAGGGTGAGATGGCTGTGGCAGTCGACCATCCCGGGCACGATCGTGGCGCCGCCCGCGTCGATCACCTTCGCGTCGCCGGGATCCTCCTCCGAGTCAGCCGGCCGGATCCATTCGATGATGCCGCCCTTCACGAGCACGCTCATGCCAAGGGTGAGGTTGGGCGAGCGCCCATCGGCAATCGCCGCATCGCGATAGAGCGTGCTCACACCTTTACTGTGCTCCGGGCCAGCGCCTCGAGGTCTGTCGCGACCTCGTCAGGGCGGATCAGCGGGATGTCGTGTCGCGACTCATACCAGCGGATGTCCGCATCCGGACGCATCTCTTGCACCCGCCTGGCGCCCTCCTCTTTCCACGCCCGCATGCCGGGGTCGCTCGCCGCCAATCCGACGAGGAGCGGCACGTCGATGTTGGCCAGTGCGACCTCGGGCCGGAACCGGTACAGCTGCTCCAGGATCTGCAGTCGCACCGGTGCCGTCAGCGTCAGCACCCGACTGTCACCGTCGCGTCGCAGACCGCTCTTCACGAACTGCTGCAGGTCTTCGCCCCACGCCTCACCCAACTCCTGGCGTTTCGCCTCAAATGCCTCCTCGAACGATCGGTAGCGCGGCAGCGGGGGCTGCATCATCCGCGACGCGTCCTCCCAGGTAATGCGTTCCGACATGGCGCCGATCGGCCCGTCCATCACAGCCACGGCGCTCACCAGTTCGGCCTGCCTAGCGCCGACCTCGAGGGCAACGGTTCCTCCCCAGCTGTGACCGACGACGACCGGCCGGTCCAGCCCGAGCTCGCGGATGGCGTGGGCGGCGTCAGCGGCCAGAACGTCCATGGCGTACCCGGTCGGCGGCGCGTTCGACAGGCCGTGTGATCGCTGGTCGAGGGCAACCAGCCGGCGGTTGGTCATCCGCCGGGCGACGCGCTCCCAGTACCTGGCGTTCGAGCTGAGGCCGTGCAGGAGGAGGATCGCCGGAGGCTCGGGCGTTCCGGACGGCGCCCACTCCAGCCAGTGGAGGCGGACGCCTTCCCGCTCGATATAGCCTTCGTCGGTCGGCTCGCGAGCAAGTTCCTGGGCAGGCAGCTGGGGTTTGCTCATCGATTCGACCGGCGCGCCGCCTCGGGACCGATGGCGAGCAGGTTCGCGACGTTATCGGCAAAGACCGCGGAGCGCTCTTGGACCGATAAATCGCAGCCTTCGATGTCCGCGATCGTCGCTTCGACAGCATCCGGCGGTCCGAGCGGCATGTCCGTTCCGAACAGGACATGGTCGGGACCGAAAAAGTCCAGGACACACTGCACGGCGTGCCGCGCACCGAACAGCGCCGTGTCGGCGTAGAAGCGTTTGAAGTACTCGAGTGGCGGCCTGGGCAGACTGTCCTTGGTCTGGCGGAAGCCTGGACCCATGGCGAGCCGCGATGAAAAGTGCGGGACCATGCCCGCGCCGTGGTGCGCGATCACCTTCAGCTTCGGATGGCGTTCCATGCTGCCCGAGTAGACCAGCCTCGAGAGGGCGGCCGACGTCTCATATGGCCACCCCAGCGACCACCACAGCCCGAAATCAGATGCGGTCTCGGTTGGGTAGTCGCTCCACGTCGCATTTCGGGTGGGGTGGAGCCACATCGCCCGGTCCAGCGCTTCGAGTCGCGCGAAGATCGGGTCGAAGATCGGGTCGTCGAGAGGAAGGCCCAGGACATTGGTGAAGACCTGCGCGCCCAGCGCTCCCAGGTCTCCAACCGCCCGGTCGAGCTCCCACAGCGCTGCCTCGGTGTCGTTCAGAGGTAGCGCGCAAGCAAACCCGACGAACCGGTCCGGGTGCTTCTGGACCAGCTCCGCCATCTCGTCGTTGGCGAGCCGGGCGAATTCCGCGGCGATCGCCGGCGGTCCCACCTCTTCGAGCGGCGGCACGGCGAGCACCAGCACCTGTCCGTAATCGCCAAGGTGCTCGACCCTCCGCCGCCGCTCCTCGAGATCGGTCAGCGCCGCGTCGAAGTGAAAGACGCCCTCTCGGTAATAGCGAAGCTGCTCGCTCGAGATTGCGCGCTCCAGGTGTCTTTCGAGGCGGTCCAGGTAACGCCTGGGAAGGATGTGGGCGAACGCGTCAATCTTGCGCACGGGAGCGCCTCCATCCTATCGACGGACGGCCAGGCCGATCGGAGCGCCTGGCCGATACTTTCGTCTGTGACCGGCCTGGGCTCGCTTCTCGTGCCTCGTTCGATCGCCCTGGTCGGTGCGACTGAGGCATCGTCCTGGGCGCAGGCGGTCATCGCCAATCTCACCGGCTTCGGCTACGGAGGCGCCATCCACCTCGTGCACCCGCGCCATGCGGAGCAGTTCGGTCGCCCGTGCCATCGCACGTTGAACGACATCCCCGGCGAAGTCGATTGCGCCTACGTGATGACGGGCACGGACGCGGCTCCCCAGGTCATCGAGGACTGCGGCCGCAAAGGCGTGCGGAACGTCGTGATGCTCAGCGCCGGCTTCAAGGAGGTGGGGGAGAACGGACTGGAGCTCGAGCAGGCGATGGTCGCGCGCTGCCGGGAGCTCGGCATCACGCTGCTCGGACCAAACTGCCTCGGCTTCATCAACTACAAGGAAAGGATCGCGGCCTACGGGCTGCTGCTGGCTGCTCCGGTTCCGGCAGGCGCGATCGCGCTGATCAGCCAGAGCGGCGTGATGGTGCTTCACTTCCACCGCCTGGCGGCGGCTCGCGGAATCGGCCTGGCCGCGTCGGTCTCGATCGGCAACGAGGCCATGCTGAAAGCCAGCGACCTCGTACAGGACTTCGTTCGGAGAGAAGACGTGCGCGTCGTCGGTGCGCTGCTCGAAGGCTTCCGCGACCCTGCAGATTTTCTGGCCGCCGCCGAGGCGGCCTTCGAGGCTGAGAAGCCGCTGGTCGTCCTCAAGGTTGGCCGGTCAGAGGCATCGCGTCGGGCTGTCATCGCCCACACCGGATCGCTGGCCGGCGCGGACGCAGTAGTCGACGCCGTCCTCCGTCAGAAGGGCGCCGTTCGCGTGACCAGCCCCGAGGAGCTGATCGAGACCTGCGCCCTCTTGGCCACGAGCGGGTGGCCGCGGGGTGGACGCACTGCCGTGGTCACGACCTCGGGTGGCGCGTGCGGCCTGGTGTCCGACCTCGCCGGCGGCACGAGAGTCGAGATTCCCGATTTCTCTCCCGAGACCAAAGCACGGCTGGCCGATCTGCTTCCAATCTTCGGAACACCGCAAAACCCACTGGATACCACCGGCGTGATCGTCAATCAGCCGGCCCTGCTCGCCGCCTGCGTCGATGTCGTGATGGCCGACGGCCAATTCGATGCCCTGCTGATCAACTCCGACCCGCCGCGCGACGCGGGCGCCGGCCCGGGACGTGTCGAGGAACGCCTCGCGCCTCTCGCCGAGGTGCTGCGACGAGCGCCCATCTTCACAGCCCTTTCCGCCACCGTTTCGGGTGAGCTGACGCCCTTTGGCCGGGAGGCATTGGCCCGGCATGGCCTGCATTTCGCCAATGGCCTCCAACTCGGCATCCGAGCGCTGGATAACGCGGTGTTCTACGGCCAGAAGCGCTCAGGGCCGATCCAGGCGGCACCGACCCGAATGCGGCGCGTTCAGCCGCCTAACCAAAGTTGGACAGGTGTGATCGCGGAGGTCGATGCGAAGCGGCTTCTCGCCGCCTATCAGATCGGAGTCCCGGACGAGCGGTTGGTGCATTCGGCGGCGGACGCGGTGGAGGCGGCCGCCGCCATCGGATACCCCGTCGTGTTGAAAGTGCAGTCGCGCGACATCGCTCACAAGACGGAGGTGGGGGGCGTCAGGCTTGGTCTGCGCACGGCGGCTGAGGTCAGGCGCGCGTACGCGGAGGTGAAAGACGCCGCACGAGGAGTTCGATTCGAGGGCGTGCTGGTGTCCCAACAGGTCGAGCCAGTCGCCGAGCTGATCGCGGGCATCAGCTCCGATCCTCAGTTCGGAAATATGGTCCTCGTGGGGATGGGCGGCATCTTCACCGAATCCCTGCGCGACGTCAGCCTCCGAATGCCACCCATCGACGAGCAGACCGCGATGGAAATGCTTGAAGAGCTGCGCGGAGGAGCAGTGCTGGACGGCGTGCGCGGCGGGCCGCCGGCGGACCGGGCCGCTCTGGTAAAGGTATTGATGGCGCTCGGCGACATCGCGCTCGATCTTGGTGAGCGGCTTGTGGAGCTCGATATCAACCCCCTGTTCGCCCTCCCAGTCGGAGCTCTTGCCGGTGATGCCCTGCTCGTCATGAGGGGACACGGCGCTGATAGCCTTCAATAGTGGCATCCCCATCAAACGTGAGGTCAGCATGATCAGGAACTTTGCGGTACTCAAATTGAGGTCCGAAGCTCAGCCCGATCAGGTTGACGCGCTGATCGAGGCTCTGCGACGCCTCAGGGTCATCGGGATGTCTGGTCTGATCGTGCATCGAGACGCCGCGTTGCGCCCGGGCAATTGCGACGTCCTGCTCGTCTGCGACCTCGAGGATGAGGAAGCGTACCGACGCTACGACTCAGACGAGGAACACAACCGAATCCGCCGCGAATTGCTTGCGCCGATAACAGAGCGCGCGGAGCGCATCCAGATCCGATTGTGACCAGCGCCAACGAATAGCCGTAACAGTGCGACAACTGTGCCAAGGTCACGCCGATCGGATAAAGGCGGGCCTGCATTTAGGCTCACGCCGATGCTGACAGACGAGCTCGTGACTCCGGCCTTGCTCGTCGATGCCGCCGCTCTCGATCACAACCTCACCACGATGAGCGCTGCGTTGCCGGGAGCTCCCCTCCGTCCCCACGTAAAGGCGCACAAATGCACCGCGCTCGCACGCCGCCAGGCCGCGGCCGGGCACCGCGGCTTCACCTGCGCCAGCATCCGCGAGGTCGAGGGAAATGGCGGCGGCCGGCCTGGGCTACGACCTGCTCCTCGCGAACGAGGTTGCTCCAGTCCTCACTTGACATGCGACCGTCTCGGCATAAACTAGCCCCGCCGTGGGCGTTGAGTTGCTCATACGGGTCTGTTGCCAAGTTGTCACCGACTTCCGACTGCGACTGTCAACGGAGCGGCTGGAGCTCATCACTGGACGCCAATCCGCACCAGGCCACGATCCAATGTCAATAAGGGTTCGCCAAACCGTGCTCGCGGCAGCAGGTGCTTGAGGTGGCCAATGCCGTCGGGTTCCAGCAAAACGCGCCCGGGCAAATCCCGCTCTCGCCGACGGTACAGGGAGTGGCCGATGCGTTTGGCGTGAAGCCGGTCAGGGTCCGCGACATAGTCGAATCCATACTGGCTCTGCACGTAGCGGACTACGTGCCCGGTCTTCACGAGCGCATCGAGCCGGCATGGCCGGCGGTCTCGCCGGCGCGACCGATCTCAGAGTGGCTCACACAGATACGCACCTTCTTTCGGGTTGACGTAGCCCCTCAGCTGTTTGGCAGGGCGGTGATCCTCGGCGCCGCGCTCGCCGACCCGACCTCTGGCCGAGCGATGGAGGCTTCCGGTCTGTTTCATCAGGTAGCTCTCGAGCTCAAGCCGCCTCTATATGAGGCGTTCACGCCTGAGGGACGGCAAGCAGTGGTCGCGCTCCCACTTGCCGCTGCGGCAGGGGCTGCCGGACCGCGCACCATCCGACTCGGCGCACCGGCCGCGCCAGTCGCCCTGAGCCGCGATTCCCGACATGTCGCCGCCTTGATCGTTGGCGGGACGCTGAGAGTCGTTGACTCTCGTCGGGGCGCTCTGGATTGGTCGATTCAAGCGCCAACCCAGACTCAGCCGAGCCCAAACGTCCCCGCGCGGATTTGGCTGAGCCGGGACGCATCAAGCGCGGTTATCGACGGGGGTCCGGGCACATTTCTCGAGGTGCTGTCAAGCGACGGTGCGTCAGACTCGATTCCGACTGCGAGTGGTGCCGTCGGCTGGTGCTCCTTCTCGGATGACCAGACCCAGTTGGCGGTACTGCGATCAGACTTTGTGGAGATCTACAGCGTCAGCAGCAGAACCCTCACTCAAACGCTGCCGCTTGGGATTCCAGGCAATCATTTGATGTTTTCG
>Ga0209648_10000012_pt1 | contig 100714 bp, 103 predicted proteins | sample GraSoi2013_115cm_FD_185830 | JGI IMG/M metagenome (GOLD analysis project Ga0209648, IMG submission 185830) | Grasslands soil microbial communities from the Angelo Coastal Reserve, California, USA - Sample 9_17_2013_115cm (SPAdes) (version 2) | ecosystem: Environmental > Terrestrial > Soil >... | reverse complement strand
AATCGATCGCCAAAGCCGAGCGGCTCGTCTACCTCAAGCTGATGGAAAAATATCAGAACACCGACCCGTTCAAATACATTCTCTACTCAGCTAAAATTGGCGAGCAGACCCCGGCCATGGCTACAGGTAAATGACCAACCGACGCGCCCTGAATCACCTTGCGAAACCTTCTTCTTCGCGCCTGGGCTTAAGGTGCGTCTCGCCCATTTGCTTGAAATACCAGACGTTGTGTCACGACGTTATTAGTGCTTGGCCCGAATTGCGGTCATGCATAAGCGACGGCAACGCCGGCGACATAGCAGGCTAGCGCGAGTCCTACCCCAACCAATGGCCGATCGAACCAGAAGAGCTTCGCCAGGACGACATAGCCGAGCAGAACGAGGGCGCCCAGCACGACCAAGAAGGGCGACCGAATGAGGAAGTCGCGCTCGGCCAGGGCCAAGTAACCGTAAACCAGCCCGAAGAAAATAACGCCCAGAGCATGGCTCGCGTGGAAACCGACCCCGGCTCGCCACATCGTCGTTTGGTCGCTGATGCGCGGTGACACCGACTTGAGCTTTTCTTCGAGGGCCGCGTCGCGCGCGGCAAACGCCCGCGTGAAAAATGTAAGATAGATATGAGCAAGCCCGAGGAAGACAGCGATCGTGGCGCTGGTGGCTAAGAGTATGCCGGCAAGCATAGAGTTTCTCCCTCGTTGGGATTCGACCCTGAGAGAAGCGCTGTCCCTCGTAAGTCTCGCGCTCTCCGAAGCACTGCGATTCAACATCTCAATTCTACTTTTCATTCTGTCTCAACGCTGCGGCAATCTGTAACTGATTTCAGTTTCCATCTAGTTTCCAATTAAGGCTGTCACTCGGAAAGCTAAGTGCCGCCAGATCAATCGCTCTCAGAGTTTTATTTAGAGCTTCCCAAGCTTCGGACACGGATTCGATTCCCGTCGCCCGCTCCAAACTCCCCGATGATGAATCCTGTGTGTTGTTTTAAGGCCTAATCTAAGCCATTTCTTGCCGTCAACGCGTTCGGAGCTAGGGCCCCTGCCTCGACGCGAGCTACCATGATTTTTGCATGCTGGACAGTTCTCTCGGGGCACTTGACCCGAATGAAATCCAGGCGAGTCCAAATTCGCACTTGTATCAGGAAGTGCGGGACGCGTGGAGGCACTGGGTCAAGAACTGGACGATGATCTCGAAAAGGAACAAGGAGACCGGCTAGCTCCTGATCCAACGCGCTTACCGGACAAGTTGTGGCCATCGCGCAGAGCTAGGATCTGAACAGTCCCAGGACTGTCCTCATCGCCCTAGCCGTCGAATAGTTCTAGAACTGTCTCCATCAAGGCAAATATTCAAAAGTCAAAAAGCTGAGTACCGGAACCCAGATGTGCAGTGCGTCCAGCGCCTCCTCTACCAGTTTGACGAACTTTTCTCGCTCCATCTTACGTTCCTCGGCTGGACGGCAGGGCGACAGTTACAAAAGACTATACGGGGATTGACCGTCGAGAAACATTACCGGTGGTAGCTTAACTCCTCCGGAGGAGTCATGGATATTCTACCGGCACTGAAAACGGAAGAATCAAGGCTGCAACAACAGTTGGACACCGTACACGCGGCGATGAAGATTGTGATTGACGAGGACAAATCGTCAGGCAAGAAAAGGAAAGCGATGACTGCCGCGAAGAAGCGCCCTCCGCGTGGAATTCTTCAACGATGAGTTCATCAAAGCCACGAAGGAAGCGGAGGAATATGTCAGCGAATGGCCATCTTCTGTGCCATGTGCATGACGAGCTTGCGGTTGTCCTCGCCGGTTTTGCCCAGCGCACGGCGCAGCTCATTTAGGTATCGTGCTTCTTTTCCCGAACTGCCCCAAGCATCTTCGCCGGACGATTTCCTCTTGAGCAAGTTCGGCAGCTTAGGCGGCTCCTCGCCTTCGTAGAAGAGTTGATAGAGTGGGACCTCTAAAGCGCGAGCCATTTTCTCCAGCGTTTCAATGGCGGGAACGGTATGGCCATTCTCGACGCGAGATATATAACACCGAAACAGGCCGCTGCGTTTTTCGATGTCGCCTTGGGAGAGTTTCTTTTCCTCGCGCATTTCGCGGAGGCGGTCACCTATTATCATGGCGGGATTATTCCACCGAGTTTCGAGTAAAGCAAGTGAGCCCTTGAACGCATGCGGAGAATCGCAGAAGAAAATGAAGTGCATTGCGCGGTCTAAGTGGAAAGGAGGCTCTATCCTTCTCTGTATTTCGCAAGTTCTCGTTTCCACTTTATCCAACCTCTTAGAAGGAGCACGGAGCTTACGACCCCGACAGACAGAAGGGCGGCACCGGCAATGGTCTCTATCTGCGAGAGGTCTCTTCCTGAAACTCCATCTTGGAGTAGCCATGCACCAGTCAGGAGAAGAGCGAGCGCGGAGAAGATGCTGATAAGTCCTGGCACGGGGCCTTTCCATTTCCGGGCGGGCTACGAAGTCAAATTTCGATCCGCTTCAAGGCGACCGACAAGTTCATCGTCAGGATCGAGCATTCGGAAGACTGGCGGGCTATAAGGTTTCTTCATCTCCGCGCCACAGAAGCATCTAAGGTTGGCCTTGGTTTCGACCGTAGTTTTGGTCACTACGATTTCACAAGCACAATCACGATTCTGGCAGCGGTAGACTTGGCGTTCTTTGATGGACATGGCCTCTCCGAGCGGGACTTCAGAGTTGGGCGAGCCAGTTTAGTTTACCAGCCACTATAGTTGACTGGCAAGTGGCCTACCATCAGGTTCAGTCTACGGAGAGGTACGGCAATTGCGTACGTAGTTTCCTGTGCGTAATTCCACTGGATTCAGTGATCCCAGTACGACGCGGCTAGGCTTCAGTTCCTGAAATACTCCCCTCTGTGAACAAAGGCCATTATCACAGACAGCGGTCTGCACATGTTCCTTAGACAATTCATCCCACGACAAATCTGTGTGCAGAAGCGATACCAAGATTCCACGGTCGCTACAATAGGGGCAATCATAATCTACCTCCACGCTCCGCACGGGACGACCAAAGACGAGATTCTGTAACTGAGACCCGATCTGAAGAAGGCCTTTGGCATCTTGGTCGAATCTCTTTCCGCAGAGCGGACAAGTTATCTTGGCTACGGTCTTAGGGCCAGCTCGTCGAGTCGAGTCCATCACCCAGAGAACCCCGAATTGCTTGGCGCAATTGGCACACGCGGTGACAAATCGATAGGCCACGAGGCACTCTCTTCCCGGACTTCCGTTGACGCTAGAAATCGAGCGGCAGCAACCCCAGAAAACAGTTGCTTGTCTGATGACTAGGATTTTCCGCCTTGCCTGAGTCGGAAGAGGTAGGTGGGAACGGCCAGCCTTGTCTGAAGGGCCTACGAGTGTTGCGGGGTGCTGGTCTGACTACAAGCACTACCCTCTTCCTCGGAACTCGTCAACACATATCTTCCGAGTCGAGCCAATACTGGGGGTCTAAGCAGGCGAAAGGGAAGCGTCTGCGTATAATTCTTGGGGCGCTCATACTCGTTTCTCTTCCATTCGCAATTTCAGAGCTTCAAGCTCGTGCTTGGTCATGCCTTGCAGAGCCATCGCTGTGGCCAGATACAAAGCGGGAACGTGCTTCATTTTGCTGCCGTGTGCTATCTGGCGATGGAGTTTCTGTACTTCCGGGTCAGCGCCCACTTTCAAAAACACTTCATACGCATCGGGGATGGACAGGGTTTTTTCAATCAGGCCGTGCTTAACCAGGATGCGATGATACGAAGGTACTGCCAACGCAGATGGATGGGTCGGCGGAGCGCGCTGGGTTTGTTTTGGGTGTTTCATTGCACTATGCTGACACGTTTTCTCAATCCGGTCATTTTTTTGGCGCTCATGCGGTCCCCAAATTATCTTCCAGTGGAATCAATGACAGCCTATTCCCAACGCACCAGATTGATGCGATAATCGCTCCACTGTCCCTCCTGGTAAGTCGTCCCCATTCGGAACTTGGATGCCTATGCCCTTTTGCATCCTCAACGTGCTCGGCGACGTGCTCGACGACGGCGAGTTATATTTCGTAGAGGCAGCGCAAAGCCTCGACGCTGCAAGAGCGCGTGTCGAATCGCTCGCGGAGTCGTTGCCGGGCGAATATATTATTTATGACGTGGCAACGGGAGAGCGGGTATCGGTTACCGCAGTCGGCAAACTGCATTAGGTAAAGAACGCCACGCTTCAAAAGCAGCGTGGCGTCAGGGCTATTCGGTTTTGTGGGGCTGTGGTTCGCCAAAACTCTGACCGACTTTGAAATCAATGACATAGCCGCCGCCCTCCTGCCACTGTTCTGTTATAACTCCTAGCCATGTTTCGATTTATCGGCCTGTGCCTCGGAATGCTGCTTCGCCTGTTGCGCGCACGTCGGAGCCTGTTACTCGAGAATCTGGCGCTACGTCAACAACTCGCCGTCCTGAAACGTCGGCATCTGCGGCCAAGACTAGACCTGTTCGACAAGCTCTTCTGGGTCGCCGTCCGTCGATTTTGGTCCGGATGGCAACAATCCCTCATTGCGGTCACACCCGAATCCGTGGTGCGTTGGCACAGGGGCGGATTCCGTTTGTACTGGAAGCTGATTTCCAAGGTCAGGAGGCCTGTCGGGAGACGACAGACGTCGAAGCAGGTTCGGGAATTGATCTTCCGAATGGTCGTTGAGAACGCAAGGTGGGGAGCGCCACGCATCCATGGCGAGCTTCTCATGCTCAGTTTCGAGGTCTCTGAGCGAACGGTCTCTCGTTGGATGAAACGGCCACCTCGAGATCCGGAGCCGGCCAGGCGCTGGCTTACCTTTCTCCGCAATCACCGGAAAGCGATTGCTGCGATGGACTTCTTCACCGTGCCAACGATCACGTTCGGTGTGCTCTATTGCTTTTTCGTCATCCGTCACGATCGTCGGCGTATCCTGCACTTCAATGTCACCAAGCATCCGACAAGCTCGTGGATCGTCCAGCAGTTGCGAGAAGCGTTTCCATTTGGATCCGCTCCGAGGTTCGTCATCTTTGATCGTGATGCCAAGTATGGACTGGAAGTGGCCGCAGCGGTTCGATCCCTGATGGTGAATCCTGTCCGCACTTCGTTCGAAAGTCCTTGGCAGAATGGAGTTGCAGAGCGCTGGATAGGGAGTTGCCGACGTGATCTCCTGGATCACATCATCGCAGTTGACGAACGCCACCTGAAACGCCTGCTCTCGGAGTATATTCGCTACTACCACGAGGACCGCACGCATCTCGGACTGGGGAAGGGAACGCCAGACCGAAGAAATCACAGCATAGCCTCAGGTCGCGTCCTTTCTCATGTGCGACTGGGAGGGTTACACCACCGGTACGATCGGGCTGCCTAATCCGAACCAACGGCGTCGCGAAAACGTCCGGGTTCCTGCATCCTTAATATATATAGGTATACCGCGCGGGCGTTCTTCCGGGAGAGATTCTTGGCGCTCGAGGATGAAGGGATAATCTAGATGGGACAGCCGTCGCGGCAGGGAAGCGCGCTATTTTCAGTGCGCTTAGAATTGTGGCGAAGCACAGGTGGACCATGAGCGGGCGCTGGGCAGACCGGCCTCTCGCGCCGCGCTGCTCAACGAAATCACCGCAGATCCCACTTGGCAGCCGACTTTTGTTTTCTATATGGGCTATCCTAAGCTGTCGGCCCATGTCAGCCCCCGCCGTCCAGTTCAAGCTGTAATCGTCTGACGACCCAGATCCCGCGTGCGCTCCTCTAGCGAGGAATATCCAGGGGAACTCCCTCCATCGAGGCTGGCACATTGCTGCTGATCGAGGGCCACCCGGAAGTAATCTACGCGGACGATGAACGAGCTAATAATAGTGGTATCCCCGACCAGCCCGAGAACCTACTCTGAAAATCTTGCTCCTCACGAAGCTATTCCACTTAAAATATAAGTACACTGGCGCCCAGCACCCAAATGCGGAAGCTTTTCCGTAACACAAATCCTCCTCCGAGAAACACCGTTCGATCTTTAAAGGCTGCTCAAGCGGTGCAACCCGGCCGACTCCTGTGACTACGCCTCAAGCACGCGAATGCTACAAGAAGGAAGACGCTCCGAACTGCAGGCATTTCCACAGGTGCCTCCGCGACCATCATTTGTGCTGGCCGACGCTGAATGCCCCCGCTCCGAACTGGGTAAGAAGTAGCGCCGCTCCAAGCATGGACAGATTTTTTGCAAACATAGCCTGCTGCAAGTGGATCATTGCAGGATCCTGTAATTTCCAATAAGCGTGCATCATCAGCGTGACCGGCATTAGGAATGCAACCAACAGCCATGCGCCCCATCGTGCCTTGTAGCCGGTAGCAACGCTGAGCCCGCCGGCGAGCGCCATCAAGCCGGATATTGGAACGAGCAAAGTGGCCAACGGCACGCCCAAATCCGCGGCATGCTGAATGCCTTCATGAGTGAAGTGACGAGGTGCGGCAGTGATAAAGATCAAAGAGAAGAGGATTCTTCCGACTAAATACAGATAGCGCATCTGGTGAACTCCCGGTGATTCAAACGCAGGGGCCAAAGGAAGATGAATTTTCTCGCTATTCTTCTAGTGAGTATTGCATCACTAACAGTGATATTTGTATCATGTGCATTGGAACGTTGTCAAGAGGTCCTCAATGCAACGCTCTCTGGACCAAGAATTGAAAACCCCACGTCCACGTCGCGGCTCGCCCGAGCAAACCCGCAAGCGGCTGGTGGCAGCCGCGGCTAGGCTCTTCAACCGCGTCGGCTATCACGGTACGGACTCGAACCGTATTGCGCAGGAGGCGGGGTATTCGACGGGCACGTTTTACAAGCACTTCAAGGACAAGCGTGAAGCATTTCTGGCCGCTTACGAAACGTGGGTGGCTTCGGAATGGAAATCGGTCGGAGCTGAACTCTCCGCCGGAGGAACTCCGGAAGCCATTGCCCATAGGCTCGTCACTTTGTCTATCGATTTTCACACTCGATGGCGAGGACTGAGAAGCTCGCTGCTCGAACTGGTTTTCGCCGATGCGGATGTGAGGAGATTCTATCGCAAGCAGAGGCGGCGCCAGCTGGACGTGATGGCGAAACTTCGCGCCGGGATCGGGGCTGCACCTCGTCAACGCGAAGACGACGCCATCCATCTGTTTACGACCGAACGCACGTTTGACGCGATCGCACAGGGGGAGCTTCGCGATCTTGGGCTCAATCGAGAGGCCGTAATTGAAGCTATGATCAAGAAAGTAACCGCAGCCCTCGGATGACCGGTACGCACGCAAGAATTCTTGAACCGCGACTTTGGTCTAGGCGATCCTTTAGAAACTGTGTTCGCTACTATTCGTTGCGCAAATGCTCCGGAACGTCCGCCGACAGATGAAGTCGTGTCACAACTTCCGACGCCCCGATAATTCCACGAGACTCGATCGCGCCATTACTTCCTGTTGGCCGACAGTACCGGAGTTATCGTGTGGTGACTCGAATCGAAATGTTGTGTGCGGCCACCGGTTGAAGATCCATCCACATAGTTCGCGGACTCACCATTTCAGTGGTGGTGTTGGTCCTCCTGATGGTGCGTGTGCCAGGGGCCGACGGCGGTGCCAATGATTATGGTGTCTTCGTCCGCGGCCATGGTGTGCTTTACGTTGGCTGGAACGAACAGGAAGCTGCCAACGGGATAAGACTTGAGGTGCTCAAGGTCGAGCGCTTCGCCGAAGCTGACCTTCAGTACGCCTTGAACGACCGCAACCCTGGCGTCGGTGGTATGTGAGTGGAAGTCATGGAACCCCGCAGGAACGAAAGCGGCGTATGTAAATGCTTCGCCTGGCACGTCGCTCTGCCCTTCGAGCACCGACCACTTCGTCCCGTCGGAATCGATTTTTTGCCACACAATTGATTTCGCGTCCCATGCGCGAGGCGCCTTGGTTGGTCCGGTGACAGGAGCTGCTAGTAAAACCACATTCATCATTAACGCGATTAGCCCATGCATTGTGTGTCTCCATTCCGGTTTGGATTCGCTTGAACCATGTTAAGTGTTTGGAACAACTCGCAATGTAACGCTCGCCGGAGAATTGTTTCTATCCGGAATTTGACATCAAACTCAGAACAGATGAGGCGTTGCTGGGCTCACAGAGGTGAACAGATCTTAGGAGGCTGGAAAGCGGTTAACGCGCTTGAAACTTGGGTCCAACTTGGATCCAACTTGGATCCAAATACTGACAACTTCGACCGACAATCCGCTACCACGACCTTGTACAGTTTACTTTCTAGTTCCAGAGGATGCCTCATGCCAGGTCGTCTCTTGATCGATCTCAATCACCGTAAGATCGTGGGCAATAACAAATGGACCGTCATATTGCCCGCGAACAGCCGCCGCCAGTCCCTCTTCGTTCTTGTAATGGTAAATCACGCCGAGCTTAGGCTTAACAAGACCGAAAGCGCGTGCAGCTTCCTCCACAGATGCGAGAGACCGCAAAGCTGCCGGAGTGGGGTTCTTGGAATCGACCATCCACGCGACATGAATGAGGCAATCCACGCCCTTCGAGAAGTCGATAAGGTTTTGAGAGAATTTGGTGTCACCCGAGATAACTACCGAGTGCCCTAGATAATCTACGCGATACCCGAAAGCCGCTTTTACTGGTCCATGGTCGACAAGAAAGGCTATGACAAGCAAAGGGCCATGAACATATACAGGTCCCTGTTTGATCTCCCGGGCGTTGATCTCTGCGCCTTTGGCTGGCAGAGGTTCTGGGGCACGTTCTCGGACCTGTACGTCAAAGCTATATGCCTGAGAGAGGTGCTCTATCATTTCACGCGTTCCTGGAGGACCCCAAACCCGGAGCGGCCGGTCACGCCCGAGAAACCATCCTGACAGCCATAGATCCGGAATCCCAACGGTATGATCGGAGTGGAGATGAGTGAGAAAGAGCGCGTCGACGTCGCCTACATGAATTCCTACCTGGCTCAGGCGAATCACAGCGCCACGCCCGCAATCAAACAGTAATTTCTCCCCACCGGCCTCTACAAGAATAGCCGACCCAAATCGCTGCAAATTCGGAAACGGTGTTCCAGTGCCGAGCAGCGTCACTTTGATCATGCCCATCGAGCCGCCTACAGTATTGCCAAGAGCTAATAGACAAAACCACATTATGAAGAATCGGAGTGAGTAGCTCATCTTCGTCTCAAACGCAGGAGCATTGTCTGGCGACAATGATGGCTTCGTAACCTCGACATGCCGACCGGCCGTGGCCTTGGCAAGGAGCCGTGATCATCTCGAAAACCGCCGCACGGTGAGAGATATGGGAAGCCCGACGCAGAACATGTGTATGAGAATGCCGACAACCATCATCCTGATCGAAAAAGGACGTTTGCTGGCCGCCGAGAGCGGCAACACGATGCGATTCATGAAAAAGTAGACGGCCACGCCGTACAGTACACCTGAAACGATAGAATGCTGTACCAGGAAGTGCACAACTCGGCTGGCTGCAAAGTAGACGGCAGCCGCCGTAAATGCGATGAGAAAATGACAAAGAAGACCGAGCAGCGCGGTTGCGAGCCCACCCTCGAACGCCTGTGGCCCCAGCAATCCACTGGCAATCCCTTGTAGTAGCCGAATGGGCTTGAGTCCAAAGAAACCGTACACGATTAGTGCGGCAGTAATGTCCAGGATGCCGCACGCCAAGCCGGCCCATAGCAGGGGCAGCAGAACTCTTGGCTCATTCAACAGAGACTCTGTCGTAGTTGTGCTCAAAAGAGTTTCCCTTGTTCAGTCACAGAGATTATTCCATGTCCTTCTCGCATCCACAGAGCCCTTCGGAACAATCACTGATTGTGTGGCCGGCTGACTAACAGTCGATTGTCGTTAAAAAAAGATTCTATGGTCGCGCATCCTTGGCTGTCGCGCAAATTCGGCCGCAACGCAGCATGTTTGGACGATAAATGGGTCTATTGCCAGCCTTCAGCGGAAAAAAGCCTTGACAGGGCGCCTTCATTAGGTCAGTATTGATACTATCATGAATGACCTTATACTGCTGGCTGCACTGCTCCGAGGGCCCGCTTACGGGTATGCCCTAAAAAAGACCGCTGGATTAATCTTCGGGAGCAGCCTTATGCACAGCAATGTTGTTTATCCCTTGCTGAAGAAGTTTATGCAGAACGGCTGGGTGGAACAGAGCTCAATGCAGGGCGATAGGGGCCAGACACGGAAGCAATACCGGATTACGACGGCCGGGAGATCCTATCTGCTCGAGCAACTTGGTTCCGCTGAACGGTACGCTGGCGACGATGGGTCATTCCTTTTTCGGGTGGCCGTCTTTGATGTTTTGCCGAACCAGAAGCGCTTTGCGATTCTCGCGGCCCGCAAGTCGTTCTTGGTTTCACGCTCTCAGCAACTTTCGGAACTTCGCGTAGCAACGCAACCTATTTCGTTCGGCGCGGTGGCCCTCGAACGTGTTGAGCGTTTGATCCAGGATGAGCTGCGCTGGATCCAACAGCTCGAACGCAAACTAGAGAACAAGAAAGGAGACTTGAAATGCACTCAACTTCGTACACCCCGGGCTACAGCGCACCGGTCTTGAGCTTCATGGAGGAACGCGCTGCGGACACTCACGGCGGATTCTTTCTGCCTCAATTGATGCCCGGCTGGCGCGTGCTTGACGCTGGCTGCGGCCCCGGCACGATCACGTTGGGGCTCGCTCGCAGGGTGGCTCCAGGACTCGTCATGGGAATTGATATCGAGGATTCTCAGTTTGGGAAAGCGCGTGAACAGGCTGAACCCGAGGGTCTCAACGTCGAATTTCGCAAGGCCAGCGTCTACCAACTCCCCTTCGAAGATAAGTGTTTTGATGCAGTTTTCTCTCATGCACTGCTCGAGCATCTCAGCGACCCGAGCGCTGCGCTTGCGGAGTTCCGCCGGGTGTTGAAGCCGGGAGGGCTGATTGGCTTACGCGCCGGAGATATGGGCGGAATGCTGATTGACTCCGAGTCTGAGGGACCGGCCAATTGCCTAGCGGCATATATCGCGAAGCGTGAGAAAAACTCCGGAGATCCTAACGTCGGCCGGAAGCTTGGCCGCCTCCTGCGGAAGGCTGGATTCACCGTTCAGAGAATCACAGCTTCCTACGAAGTGATTACCGAAACGCTGCTCAAGATCGGGCCCTCGCTGGCAGCGCAGTTCGGGGCTCCAAGCTATTGCAGTTTGCACGACACGACCGGCGACGATTCCCTCTTCGTGGCGCTTGCGTGGTGCGAAGCGATCGCTCGCGCACAATAGAACAGTGCAGGGACCGGAACTCGGGATAGCGAACTGCGAGAGACACTACTTAGTTTGGACTACATTCGATGACCTACACCTACCACGCACCGGAGACCCGAATGCGGAACATGCCGCCATTTGGCGCTATCGATCACTGGTTCCGTCCGAGGAGCTTTGAGTCTGAACGCCTCTACGAACGCTTGGGCGCGATCGTGATCAAGCGCTATGTCCCGACGGGCGGTGATCTCGTCATGCGGCATCTACGCCGCAATCACCCTGCAAGCCGGTGGGTGAACTCAAGCCTGAAGTCACTTCGCCAATACGAGTTGAGGGCCTGCCTCAATGAGGCCATCCACTGGATTGGCTTCGTGGGCTTCACTGTCCTTATCGCAGCTAAGTTCTCTTCCGGTTCGCTGACGGCGTTCGGACTAACCTTGGCTCTAGTCTTGAACCTGATCGTCGGATTTTGGCCGGTTGTCCTGCAGAGATACAATCGACTGCGCCTGTATCGGGTTATTGATAGGCGCTGGTATCTGTCGCATCGCTGGTAGCAACGGCGTCGAGCACGGGCGGCGCTCGGAGGGCCACATCCTGTGAAAACAACTTGCTTACAAATTACAAAACTTAATTATCAACAGGAGATAATGTTGTGACACACCGGTGTAAAGACGAATAAGGCGCGATATGCATCCTGAGTGTGGGCGCGGGACTGAGCGAACGGATAAGGCTGGTAGCGGATTTCTATTTTCGAATTAGAGTTTGCACTGCATCCCTGAATTGCCTTCCGGTAGCGAGTCGTACACCAGTACGCAGTTCCAGCTCGTATGCTCCGTTCATCAACGGGTGAACCGCAACGATTCGCGATACATTTACGATGCGACCTCGATGAACCCGCACGAACTTTCGTGGATCGAGCCGTTTCTCCAATCGGCTGAGTGTGTCGCTCATAAGGTGACTCTTGGCGCCGCAGTGGAGTTCGACGTAGTTGTTTGCCGACTCGACCCAGTCCACTGAGTCGACGGCGACAAATTCGTAGCGATCCCTATTTCGGACGACGAACCGCTCTGGCCACGTCATTGCGTTCGTATCAAGCAGTGTCTGCAGTTGTTGAGTCAGCTTTTCGTTGTTGCGAGCATCAAGGCGCTGTTGAGCCCGACCGATGGCGCCCTTCAGCCGCTCTTCGTCAAACGGTTTCAGAAGATAGTCAACAGCATTCAGTTCGAATGCTCTCACGGCATACTCGTCGTAGGCAGTTACGAAAACGACCATGGGCATACGCTCGGCACCGATTTGCCTCACAACTTCGAGGCCATTACAGTCAGGCATTTGCACGTCGAGCAACACGAGGTCCGGCCGTGTCTCCAAGATTGCCTGAATTGCATCCGTGCCGTTCTCGCACTCTCCGCAAACCTCGATAGTTTGCAGACTCGCCAAGGCTTTGCGGATCCCGCGGCGGATCAGTGCTTCGTCATCGACGATGAGCAGCCGGAGCGTTTTCATGATGAGGTTGCTCCCCAACGGGAGACTGCAACGGTAACGTGACGCGCGTTTCCGTTCCGCCTTCTGGCAGCGTCAGCACCGTCAACTCGCCTTTTGCGCCATACATTTGCGCGAGGCGTTCGCACGTCGACCCAAGACCAACGCCGAGCTCCAGTTCGTTCAAACTCCGGCCCAGCAGCCCGTTTCCATTATCCGTCACCGTCAGAACGAGCTGGTTGCCTTCCAGTTTGCTTCGAACAGTAATGAGGCCGCGCTTCGCTATTGACTTGATTCCATGCTGGATCGCATTTTCCACGAGCGGCTGGAGCAGTAGAGTGGGCACTAAAGCGTCGGATGATCCGGGAGCAAGATCAAATACCACATCCAAGCGTTCTCCGAAGCGCATTTTTTCGATTGCCACGTAGGACTTGGTCAACCCAATCTCGTTCTGTAGGGTTATCACTGGCTCGGATTCACTTTGAAGTGCTGTTCGCAGCAGATCTCCCAGACGTGTCAACATCTGGCTTGCGGTCTTCGGTTCGTCTGGCGCGAGCATGGAGATATTCTGCAGCGTATTGAAGAGGAAATGAGGATTGAGTCGCAGTCGCAGCGTTTCGAGTTGTGCCTGCTTTAGGTTCGCTTCTAGCTGCGACTTCTCCAACAGGAGTTCTGCCTTATCGCGCTCTTGCGCGTCCAGTTGCATCAGATTGCGAATGATATAGGCTGCCCCTACGGTCGCCCAGAACAAGAATTGTTCAAGATAAAGCTCGCCTTTTGGAATACTCCATATTGGCCGTGGAATCGTAAGGGGCTGCGCAAACGATCTTTGAATGAGGACACAAATCCACAGAGTAACCTGATACGCCGCGTAGGAAAGAGCTAAACCAATCGCTACCAACGACCCGAGGTTTCGCAGCCATCGCTCATGCATTAGCGGGTAACTCTTCTCCAGTTGGAAAATGAGGGGCGCAAGAAAAGCCCAAGGACAAAAGCACGCCAGCCAGGTAAGAAACTCTGGCCAGAAAGGGTTGTGGTGACCGAGCTGGCTTTGCTGCAGATAGTGGCGGCCATAGGCCAGGGCTCCGACCAACGTCCAAAGTAAGAGGACGACTGGAATCCCCGGGTACTTGAATGCTTTTTTTGTTTCTGTTGAACCGCGTGTCATCGTCTTCCGCCCGCCTCTTCGGTTCCTGAATGAGTCAATTCTGGCATCCGTACAGCGTTCGGCAAAGGCGTTTCTTGCAAAGCGCTCGCCGAAGGGGGCCAACTGTCTGTTCTTCGTCGCTAACCGTCTGTTTTGCCTAATCGTGACACAGACTCAGCGAATGGCAGCTTCCTCTCTCGTTGCCACTGCTTCACCTTTGTTTTCCGGCGGTTCGCCAGACTAGCTAGACGCTTCGTCATTTGTTCGTTGCGGGAGAATCCAGGACGTACCAACATCGGGCCGGAGTCACTCTTTCGAATCGGGAGGATGCCCGTGAAAGACAAAGGCGAAAAAGTTCGGCGACTTCGTCCACGTCGAATATTGTTGTTGACCGTGGTTCTTCTTCTCTTGGGGTCAAATTTCACTCTCAGGTGTTTCCATCGCACGCTAGCCGGCTTCGAATCGGAGGGCACATGGGAGCTGTCGATGCTGTGCGAGGTCCTGTCGGCGTACAACGCGGAGGACATCAGAAGGTGGGGCTGGACCCTATTCACGGCGAGCGATTGCCTCTGGGACCTTCGGATGGATCGGTGTATTCCCTCCATCACATCAATCGTCCAGTGTGCGGGTCGGATCCATCACATTAGTGCTGAAATTGAGAGAAGTTGATTTTTTCAAGAGCGCCTCAAGGAGGAAGGAAGTGAATCATGATCGTCTGTTGCACACGGCAGTCCGCACTTTCGCAGTGTTGCTGTTCTTTGTCCCGTTGACGCGAGCAGAAACCGCAGCTTTCCTTCCTGAACCACGTGTCATCCCGCAGCCGAGGGAAATGGAAGCGACGCGCAATTCATTTCGGCTCTTGCCAGAGTCGCGAATTGTTATTCTGTCCTCCGCCAAAGAAGATCGCTTTACGGCGCAGCTTCTCGCTGAAGAGTTCAGACAAGTTACCGGACGGAAAAACCAGATCACCACCGACAGGCATCCAGCCGCCTCGCCAGAGATTCTGCTTGGGCGATTCACAGATGCGCTTCTCCAAAGTTTTCTCAGATCCGAGAATCTAAAGACCGACGGCGTCACGGAAGAAGGATATGTCCTCGAAGTTACTCCACATCGGATCCTGGTCGCTGGCAAAGACAGTGCTGGCCTTTTCTACGGTGTTCAAACACTTCGCCAACTGATCGTGCCCTCGGATCGTGGAGGCGAGATTCTCGGTGTCCGGATACGAGATTGGCCTGCGCTTTCCTACCGCGGTACGCAGGTCGATCTCAGTCGTGGGCCGGTCCTCAAGCTCGACTATTTGAAACGCATCGTCCGCACCATTGCAGAATTCAAGATGAATCAGCTCAATCTTTACATGGAGGACTCCTTCCCTTTGGAAGGACAACCTCTCGTGGGGGTGCTCGATGACCAGCTATCTCGCAACGAATTCGAAGAGCTTGTCTCATACGCCCGGAATTATCACGTCGAAATCATTCCAGCGACGGAGGGCTGCGGACACCTGCATAAAGTGCTTCGGTTTGAGAAATACAGCGGCATGGCGGAGCGCCCTCGTGGTTATGATCTTGCGCCAGACGATGCCAGTGCAGCGAGCTACCTGGAAGACTTCTATGCCCAACTCAATTCTGTGTTCACGTCCCCGCTTTCCCATATCGGTTGCGACGAAACCCACGAACTTGGCACCGGTCGCAGCGCGGCTAGGGTCCAGCAGGAAGGCTACGGCAGAGTTTATCTTGACAGCGTGCGCCGCGCGTATGAAATCGCGCGTCGCTATCACAAGCGAGTGATTTTTTGGGGTGACATGGCCGTAGCCCATCCGGACTTGATCGCCGGTCTTCCTAAAGACATCGTTGCGGCCACTTGGGAATACTTTCCGCATCCTTCCTACAGCAAGTGGATCAAACCCTTTGCCGATGCAGGGATCAAAATCATCATCTGTCCGTGGGTCGGCAACACCAACCTCATTATTCCGAACTACGATGTGGCCGCCTATAACATCGCGAACTTCATTGACGAGGGCAAGCAAGCGGGGGCGATCGGAGTCAACGTCACCGTTTGGAATGACGATGGCGAATCGTTGTTCGCGCCAAACTGGTGGTCCATTGTTTACGGCGCCGCAAACGCATGGGAGCCCACGAAAACCGATGTGGCGCAGTTCGATAAGAAGTTCGACTGGGCGTTCTACCGAAATACAGACTATCGATTCACCGAGACTTTGAAGAAGCTAAGCCGTGTGAATGAATTGCTCGGACAGCAGGGCATCAAGTATGTCTACAGCACGGATTTCGGAGGTACGAACGACAGGCTTTTCTGGCGTGACCCGTTTTCTGCAGGAGGGTGGAGCGACGCGAAGAAGATCCTCCCAGTAGCGCCAGAGATGCGGCTTATTGCAGAGAACGCGTTTACCGCCTTCATGAGCGGCGAGAAACGCGCGCGTCATAACGCAGATACGCTCAAATACTTAGAGTTTGCGGCGTTGAAGTTGGATGCGCTCGGAATGCGCTACGAATATCTTTCCAATATCTCGGAAGACTATTCGAAGATTCTCTCTCACCAAGGAACCGAAGCTCCATCCGAAGTGGATAACGAGCTATTCCAAATTCAAGGGATTAACGGACCGTTATTCGACCTTCGAGATTACACAACTCGGCTGCGCGAAATCTACCGTGGTTTATGGTTGAGTGAAAATTTTGATTCCTGGCTGCCCAACATGCTCCAGCTCTATGATCACAACAGCGCCGTCTGGCAGCGTCACATAGGCCAATTTGAACAGATCAAGGCAGAGCATCGTGAAGGAAAGCCTCTACCGTCGGTAGAGTCGCTGGGGTTGTTCCCGCCAGATCGCAAATAGAGGCTTAATGACATCCACGTTGCCCAGTGGTCATAGCGAGATGGCTTCAAGTGGATATTGTCTCGGGGCGCTTGTCGCGCAAGCATGTAAGGTTTGGGTAAGTCTGAAGGTACAAGACGCTTAGACTTGTTCGACGTATTCTGTGCAGCGATTGATCGAAGAAATGCGACACTACCGGCTGACGGAAGTGAAGGAAAGAAAGGAATAGCACCCGTGAACGAAGAAAAAAATCGGTCCTTTCAAGTCTCGTTCAAGGACACCATGGCGTTGACGCTCATCTTTGGAGCCACGTTGCTGACCGCACCGCTTGGGCATACATGGCAGCAAGGCCAGCAGCAGGGCAGCATGCCCGGAATGGACATGAGCGGGGATGCTGACATGAGTAGCATGGGTCCGAGCATGGCAGCAATGGCCGGCCACATGTACATGACCCTGCTACGGCCAAAGCAGCCTGGCGACGAGGAGAAAGCAAAGGCCGTTGTAGCCGCATTGAAGGCAACCATGGAGCGCTACAAGGACTACCGCAAGGCTTTACTCGACGGGTATGTCATCGCGAATCCGAAACTCAAGCAGCCCCAATATCACTTCATCAACCAGGCCAACACCCGGGAAGCTGACCTCCGTTTCGACCCGAGCAAGCCAACTGCCCTGCTTTATCGCCGGACTCCGATGCAGGAATACAAGCTGGAGGGCGCGATGTACACGACCAGCCCGGACGCAACCGAAGATGAGCTGAACCAGCGCATCCCGCTCAGCATAACGCGCTGGCATAGGCACATCAACGTCTGCTGGGCCCCGGAAGACCGCGTAAAGGACTACCAAGCCGCCCATCCCAAGTTCGGCATGTTCGGCTCCATAAAAACCCAAGACGCCTGCACAGCCGAACGGGGGATCTTCCACCCGTATGTGTTCACCTGGATGATCCACGTTTTTCCGTACGAACCCGACTTCAAAGAGGTTTTCTCCATGAACGACGACGTGGCCCACGTGCATTGATCCACGCGAATTCCGATCGGATGTGAAAACAGCAAGCCTCAACCGACTGCAGATCCTGCGGTCGTAGACTCCTGGTCTTTGGCAAGCGCGGCAGATTGCGGTAACGGATGCGACGCGAAACCCCTAACCAAACCTCTGTTGTTCCAGTGCCAACTCGATCTCATAACAATGTCGGCTGCTCGACCCGAGTAGATCATGGTTGCTTGACGACCAAAGGCTCGGGAGGTCGGCGAGGCCTGAAGCTCGTGTAAGGCAGTTGACACGCTCACTTATGAAACCTTATAGTTACGCATTATGCGTCACCGTTCAGTTACGTATTCTGCGCAGACTACTTTCAACGCCCTTTCTGACCCCACCCGTCGCGCCGTGCTTGACTTGCTGCGGCATGGAAGCCAGCCGGCCGGTCAAATCGCCGGCGCCTTTCCCGTCTCCCGTCCAGCTATTTCGAAACACCTGCGTCTGCTGCGACGCGCCCATCTGGTGCATGAGCGGCGTGAGGGTCGGCACCGCTTTTACCAGTTGAATCCTGGTCCGCTGAGGGCCATCGAATCCTGGCTCAACGAATATCGAATGTTCTGGCAAATGAGCCTCACCAGCCTTAAGTCCTTTGTTGAAACCGAGCGCGCAAAAGAGAGTTCCAGTCTCCGCAGGAAAAAGAAGAAATAGATCGGAGGATTCAACGTGGCGACATCAAAAGTCAATCGCGATTCAGATGAAATTGTCAGTGAGATTCACATCGCCGCACAGCCGGACCGCGTGTTTCAAGCGCTTGTCGATCCCGAACAGGTCGTGAAATGGTGGGGACAAGGGGGCGTTTATCGCTGCACGCAGTTTGATGCCGACTTGCGCACCGGCGGAAAATGGCACTGTGCTGGCCTAGGGCCTGAGGGCGGCAGGTTCGATGTGACGGGCGAGTACTTGGAAGTTGATCCGCCACGTCTGCTGTCCTATACGTGGATCGCAAGCTGGACGGGTGACGTGAAAACCACCGTCCGGTGGGAGTTGGCCCCGACAAAGCAAGGTACTCTTGTCAGGATCCGACATAGCGGTCTCGCCGCACATCCCGATGTGGCCCAAAGCTACAGGGGTTGGCCGAGAATGTTGGGATGGCTACAAGCCTTTTTGGAGACCGGTGAAACCGTGGACAGTCGCAAGCCGGTCTCCGCGAGCTAACGACGGCGTTGCGTTTTAGGGCTGGTTTACCGATTCACGTGTTTTCATTCACGAACTGTGTGTGTCTGTATCGCCTCGTGGGCCCGGAGCTTATGAAATTGGCGCTAGTAGGCGCGTTAGATTCGAACGAGGACTAATGTGAAGGGCCAAGCCAGTCAGATTCTCGAAGCTCTTGTTTCGCGATACCGCGAGCAAACCCCTAAGTCCGCGGCTCATTATCAGCGTTCTATGGGGATCTCGCCAGCCGGCGTAAGCAGCAATTTGCGGACATGGGAACCTCACCCCCTGTATTTCACCCGCTCTGACGGCGCTCGGATTTGGGATTTGGACGGACATGAATACTTAGATTGTGCTGCCGCTCAGGGCGTACTTGCGGTGGGCCATCGTAATCCGGTCGTTCTCGAGGCCGTTCGAAGACAGCTAGAACGAACTACAGTCGTCGGTGGTTCTCACCACTCAGAAGTCGAGCTTTGCGAATTGATCTTAGAACGATATCCGTGCCACGACCGAGTTCGTCTGACAAATACTGGCTCCGAGGCTGTTGCGCATGCGGTTCGTCTGGCACGTGCCGTCACTGGGCGCGACAAGATCTTGAAAGCAGAGGGCACCTATCATGGGAACTACGACCCGCTCATGGTGTCATTCACACCAGAGCTTGCGGAAGCTGGATTGCCTGCCAAGCCCAATCGGGTACCTGTAACGGCTGGCCTAACCCTTGGTGCCATCCAAGACACAGTGGTATTTCCGTTTAACGATGTGGAAGCGCTGGAGCAGCGTTTGGCAGAACATGATGGCCATGTGGCGGCCATTATTGTGGAGCCGGTCATTCTCAATATGGGTTGCACTCCTCCAAAACCCAGCTATTTGCGAGGAGTAAGAGAGCTCTGCACTAAGAATGGCGCGCTGCTGATCTTCGATGAGGCAAAAACGGGTGCGAAGATTGCTTACGGAGGCGGGCCAGAATATTCGGGCGTTTCCCCCGATATTACTTGTCTAGCCAAGGCAATCGGCGGTGGTTTCCCCATAGGTGCTATCGTGTCTTCTCACGAGTTCATGGAGCTGATTGCCTCAGGCGTGGTGTGGCAGACAGGCTCCTTCGCGGCCAATCCAGTCTCTGTTGCAGCCGCGATTGCCACCCTGCGCGATGTAATGACAAGAGAAATCTATCCGCAGATGTTTGGCTTAAACGAGCACCTCGCAGAAGGTTATCGAGCCTCCATCAGTCGTCATGGGGTCCAAGGCTGTGTGCAGACAGCAGGGGTTACCGGAGCGGTTTTCTTCACCAATGGCCCAGTGCACAACTATCGAGATGCCTGTAAGGCGAGTTACAACGCCTTTATGGCCTACTGGTACGGCATGCTCGAACGCGGCGTTATTCCGCAATCATATGGCCGCGATGATGCTTGGACCCTTACTTTGGCGCATGCGCGCCAGGACGTCGACACCGTGGTCGCCGCTTTCGAAGATCTCGCTTTCCAGATTGCACGTATTCAGTCTGAGCCGGCTATCAGCACAACAGGATATGGCTAGGCATGCCTTTTCGTTCCTATCAGGTTCCAGTCACGATGAAATCATCCTGGATGACTCGTCGGGAAACCCCGTAGTTGCTGACCATCCGCCCATAGTTTCTCGACAAGCGCATGCGGTGGCTGGAAGAATGTGCTTGGAAATCTGAATGAGCGCAGAGCGTCCCTATTATCACGAATTCGCATGGGCGTACGATCTTCTCCAAACGGATCCAGTGGGTCCCCGTATGGACTTCGTACAAGGTATCTTGAGCAAGCAAGGGATTGGCCCCAATTCGGCGATTCTCGACGCAGGTTGTGGGACAGGCCGCTACACAATCGACTTGGCCACGCGCGGTTATCAAGTTTTCGGAGTGGATCGCTCGCCAGAACTCATCGCGGTAGCGCAAGAGCGAGCGGCGTGTGCCGCCGTTCCCCCCAAGTTTATGATCGCCGACCTGCTCGTGGTCACATTTACTCGACTGTTCGATGCAATATTGTGCCGGGGAGTCCTGAACGATCTTGTGGAAGAACCGGATCGGATTGCCATCTTTCAGCAATTTGCGGTTTGGTTGAAACCCGGTGGAATCGCAATATTTGACGTGCGTGAATGGGCGAGAACAGTCGCTCGTTACGAGAAAAACTCAGTTCATCAGCGTACCGTCCCGTTGCCGGACGGAACTTTGCACTTTGAGAGCGAGACTGTTTTGGATTCGGAATCATGCCAAATGCGCATTCGGGAGTGCTTCAAGGTTAATCGTAACGGTATAGAGACATCGAATGTGAATGGCTTCGTGATGAGGTGCTGGACACCAGAGGAAATCAGGGGGCGACTGCTCATGTCTGGCTTCGATGAGACCGGGGCGTATCCGAGCTATGGCGAAAGTGACCGAGCATGGTCTGACCGGCTAGTGCTAGTAGCACGTAAGCGATCGGTATGAATAAATCCCACGCGAGTGGCCGACCATCCGGGAGTTATCGCGTGGTGACTCGAATCGAAATTCCGAGTACGGGCGACTTCTTCGGATAGCGTGTGGGAATGAAGCGTTCGTCAAGGACTCCCAATCGCTTATCTCAGTTCTCGAAGGCGAGGTTAATTCCAGTGCATGATGTCACGCATGTGGCCTGGGGCACGTATAGCCTAGTTTTGCCCCGAGCGCATCGATGCTTGCAAATGATGGACCGAGAATGGCCAACACCCACGCCCCTGCAGCGAGGACGAAGACGGCAAACGGAAACTGTGATGTCACGCCTAGTGAAATGGTCATGGCAATGCCGAATAGAAACAAGAGGGCCGACGAAGCCCAGCCGGTCACGCGAAGACAGGCGCCGAGCAGCATGGCCAACCCCAGAATTCCTTCGATGACGCTCTCTATCACCGCCAGTGCTGGAATGACTACAGCAGGCAGAAAGGAATTGACCTGGGCCGTGTAGGTGGTGAAGTTCCTGAAGTTTCCCCACGATACGCCTGGCGTTCCGGGAGGGCCGAAAATCCCAAAGCGATCGCAAACTGCGCTCAGAAAAGCAACACCCACGAAAATTCGCAGCAGCGCTGTGATCCATCGATAGCGACCACGCGTAAGCGCGAGAGCGGCGAATGCCAGCGTTACGGCCCCCGGATATGAAACGCTGCCTGGGGTTGCATGCTGGTGCAAGATCCTTATGGCGATCCAAAGGGCTTGGACGGCAAGCGCCATCCACAGTGCAGCAAAGGCAGTCTTCTTCATGTCCGTTCTCTTTCTCGCCGAGGGAGAATCGCGAACAGCAGAATGGCCACAGCCGACAACGCAAAATCGGACACCACATCACGCGTGTTCTTGATGCCATCGACCAGGTGGCCGATGGCATGCAGCGCACTCGTCGCGGCCGCGAGCACTACCACTGCCCGAAAGTGGATCGGATCAGAGGCAGCCACTAGCAGAAAGATCCCGAGCGGTAGCAAGAAGCTGCCAACGTCCCGCGCATAGTGTTCATTGAAAGGACCGATGGGAGCGATGCGGCTCCAGAAAACATGTGGTGAGAAAAACAGGAGGGCACCGAAAGCTGAGTAGTAGACGCCTGTCACGACACAGACTGTGCTGGCAAAGGCGCGTGCTCGGGTCATCGCGTCCCTCGGATGCCGTTCAGCACCAGCCGGAGCACGTGCTTCTTGTATGCAGCAAGAAACGCCCGGTTTCGTCTGGCCTGTTTTGCAAATCCAAAGGGAAAGAAACACATCCCCACGAGGCTCAACAGGAGCAATCGCCCGTCGACGGCGGAATAACCGGACCTTCGCAATGCCTTCTTGATCAGTACGACCGCTTCGTCGAAGAGAACCGCCGGACCTGGTTGGCGCATACGGATAGCGTTCAGTGACTCCCATTGCAGCAAACGAACGGCATCGGGGTTCGCGGCCAGAAAGTCGATATAGGCGTTCACAATGGATGCGAGCACCTCTTCGGCGGACGCGTCACCAGGCTGCGACTGCACCGTGGCCAAGACCAATTGGCGCACACGCTCGGTCGCACGCTGAATGACGGCACGATAAAGATTATCCTTGTCAGAAAAAAAATACGCAGGAAGCCCTCGGGAAACGCCAGCCCTCTCGCCCACCGCGGCGAGCGACGTGCGCTCGAAGCCCAGCCTCGCGAAGAGGATGGTGGCCCCATCGAGCAATTCGGCGCGAGCGCGATCCGGATGACGTCGTTTGGCAATCTTCATAAACCGTGGTACATACTATCAGACTACTTGCTTGTTGACAAGCAAGCTAGCGAAATGGCGCACAGGTCCTCTGTAAAAGCTACAACCTGGGGTGTAGTCCAGAGTCAAGACCTTCTTGAACTCTGACCTCGCGCTGCTTATCGGCAGTTGCCGCCAACATCCTGCTGGGGACCAATGTGGCCCTTGTCGAACCTCCCGTCCTTCCTTACGTTCTTCGGCATACGCACCAAATTATGGGGCCATCGGTGGATCGGATTGGGGATGTGAGGAGCAGACTCTGGTATCGTAAGTGAGACAGCAGCTTGCCGGTCAACTGAATGAGTTTTCCAGGTGAAGTATGGAGCGGTTATCGTCCGCACCTGGTGCATCACACGACCAATTTCCTCGTGTCTGGCACCATTTGGTTATTCCTATTCCTGTTCCATCTACTAGCTTCGTTGTTGCCCATCTCGGGCCTCGCAGCCAAATTCTTGGTTGCTCTTCACTCCCTGGGAACAATTGCCGCAATGGCTATTTTCGTTTGGTTTTCGATCAACGATTCAATCGTGATCTATGCGGAGAGGTCCAAATTACCCAGTCGCACAGACGCTGTCGAGAAAACTAGTTGAACAACCGTCAGATTCATGGAGGGTAGTGAGTGCTTTCAACACCGCCATTTCGTACCTTCTGCCAGGCGATTTCCGAGTCGCCCCGACTCAAGTTTGTAGCTGGGGGGCTGACTGTAGGGGTCCTCGTCGTGCCGTTGGCCATATTGATGACATTTGGCCTCCCTGAAAGAATCGCGTACTCCCTGCTACTCGTTTTGTTGCTACCCGTGCAGTATCTAGGTTTTTGTTGTCTTCGAACGCCTCTCACCAAAGCAAAGTCAGAACGAGATTACGGTCGACCCGGAAACATCCAAGGTGCGAAACCTTCTGACGATGGACTTATTCCGTCAAAGGTTTTCGGCATTCCTGTTTATGTTGCGCCGCTCTTTTGGAGCGTGGCGCTTGCTTCTATTCTGGTTGCACCCCAGTTCTTCCTTCACCAAAGCAACCGACTGTCGGCCATGCTACCGAACCTGGTTTGGTGGGGTGCAATTGCCCTGGAGGCCATCATCCTCGAACGAGGCGTCCGCAGAGGGCTCCTTTCCAAGTATCCGCTTTTTTTTAGCTATATTTCATGCGTTCTCCTTACCGAACTGATTCGTTTCTCGTGTTACTCGCTAGTCCCTCGTCTCTATCAAAGCGTCTATTGGGGCAGCGAGTTTGTTATCAGTCTGGCCCGTTATGCAGTCCTTATCGGAATTTACGCACAGTTTCTTAAAGACTACCCAGGCACAAAGCGCCTAGCTCGAGTTCTGCTTCTTTCGGTAGCATCTGTGATGGTAGCTACCGTAGCAGTAAGCGCGTTTTACGGAGGATTTGGTTCGCCCGAGTTTGCGGCGGCGATATTACAGCGAGATCTGCCGTATGTTGAGGTTCCACTGCTGCTGGCGTTGCTTTGGCTGCGGCATTATTATCGGATTTCGATGGGCCGGAATCTTTGTGGTTTGATGTTCGGCTACGGATTCTTTGTTGGCACGCTGTTTATACGTCAAGGAATTCTTTTTCTGCCGAGCAATGAGTTTTCCCTCCTCCTCAGAAGGTTCTTACCTACAACCTACCTGGTCACCCTAAGCATTTGGTGTGCAGCCCTATGGAGTTACGGCCCTGATCGTGTCCAGCCGAAAGAAGAGGAAATTGAGCGCGAGAGTAAGAAAAAGTCCCTGCTCGCGCTGTGGAGAAGTTTTGCGAAAGAGTTGGAACTGCTTGTTGATGGACGTGGATGAAATACGGCACTGAGCTAACGCATTCTTTTCGTACTTCTTCAAGCTATTCGCTATTTCGCTTACAGAGAAAAGCCGGTTGCGTGAAGCGTAGTTGCTGCGGCCACTCTTCTCCTTCACTGGTCAACGGTCCTTTGCCAAGGGAATGACCTCATAGCATTTTGACCGGAATCCCTGCCGAAGACCTTCCGTGCTAGTGACTATCTACCCTTAACCCTCCATCATCCCTTAGTATTCGGCTGTACGCTGCCGCGTTACACAGGATCGATGTCTGATTGATGGTGTCGGCCGAACCATCGTCCGGTCAAAGTGCGGTTTCAAGGAAAAGCAAATTAGCGTGCTCAAAGACGCCTCACCAATAGCACACTCTGATCATCCATTTGTTTTCCGAACTTCCTTGCCTCCCCCAGCAGCATTTCGCAGAGAACCCTCAGCGACTCTCCGGAATGCTTCGTCACCTGTTGTTTGACTCTTTCGAGCCCGTACTCTTCCTCGTTCTCATTTGCGGCTTCGGTCAGCCCGTCCGTCAAGAGAACCGCGATATCACCACTTGAGAATTCCACGTGAGAACTCGCGAACTTCTGCCCTTTGAAGATTCCAATGGGTGGATTGGGAGTGGAAAGCTCGCAGACCGATCTAGTGGCGCTGCGGAAATGGAGAATGGGCAGGTGACCTGCAGTCGCGAAATGGAGATCATTCGACTTCCCAAGCGACACGAAGGCCAGCGTCACAAACATCTCCGCCGCAATCAATTCGGAGATGACGCAGTTCAAATCTTCGAGGAGCACCTGCGGTTCGGATGAAGTGGCGAGCCTCATGCGCACGGCGCTCTTGACCATGGCCATCAATACGCCGGACGGCACGCCGTGGCCGGAAACATCTGCCAGATAACCAATCCATTTGTCGCCGTCTTGCACCAGATCAACCAGGTCGCCTCCCATTTCCCCGCTGGGAGCTGACACCCCATAGAATTCTCCCTGTGAGGCGTGCTGAACGATCGGAGGTACCAGGCTGCGGTGTATCTGTTCGGCAAGCTCAATCTCCGTCTGGACCCGAAAATAGCGCAAACCTTGCTTTCTGACGAATCGAACGAAGAATGCATACCCGAGCAAGATGGTAACGAGGCACCCAATTACATCAACCCCGGCTGCGGTGTTAGCGACCTGGGCCCAGTCCACGGCGAGTGATCCCAGATGAGGGGTAAGTACGAGAGCCAGGACCACATGCACGGCTACCAGGACCGGTAGAAGCTTAGGCGCCCGCATGAAGCAGAAGCCGTAGGCAACACCGATCGCGCCACCCATGAAAACCAAGAAAACGATGTGTACGGTCCGGCCGGGCCTCGGATTGGCCAAGTCGAGTAAGAATCCGACGCCGGAAAACGTGAAAAAGACGGCTTGCAAGAATTGCAACCGTGCTTCCCACGGCATCCTGTCCCAAATTCTTCCCGAGCTTGCAAAATAAGTGAGGCGCATGCTCACCGCATGATAGAAGAACAAGGGGCTCAACAAAAGGCCGAATGAGTCGTGTGCCCTTCTCACCGGGATTCTGTTCTATGGAACCAAAACGACACGCGCTGCGACCAATCGCCTCACGCAGTCGCTATTTCGATGCACGCGGACTTCCTGAGAATCCCCGACGAAAACTGTATCAGAAAAGTGCTAGTTGAATTTCATAGAGGGCAATCACGGATTCTTGCTATGAAATCCCCCATAACGTTTCCTCGAACGGAACTTCTGGACTGCTTCGCTGAACTGCTTCTTATTGAACGAGGACACTGATGACGCGGGCAATTTGCCATTGGCGCCCTCGCTCTGGAAAGATTTGAAGTGATTCCCCTTTCTAATATCCGAATTTCCGGCGATCTAAGGCTTTTCGATACGATTCCCACATCAGGTGCGGCGGGCTATGAAAGTTTTAGACAGATTTGCAGCGCGCCGCGAGAATGCCTGTGGCCGCAGGGATGTCGATGTCGGCGATGAGTAATCCTTGTTTACCATATGGCTGGTAACTGAGCAGCGTCCCATCGGGGCGAGCCACCGCCGAAGTGGTCGGCGACCCAGCGCTCGCACAGTTTATAGTTGCGAAGTAGCAGGTGTTCTCGGCGGCACGACACAAAACCGCTTTCTCATGGAATGAGTTCGCAGGATCGGCGAAACTCGAGGCCAGGTAGCCACCAGGCTCGGCTTCGTGGAAATGAGGGTGGAACACGATGTGTGCTCCGTGTCGGACGGCCCAGCGGACCGTTTCCGGATAGCGCCAGCCCTCATGGCAGATCGCGATACCGAATGTCAGTGGACCGGCTTGGAAAACCCGTCTCCCGGAACCGGGCGAATAGATACCCTCCTCAGAGACGTCTAGTTGGACCTTGTCTTGGAAACCGGCAATCGTTCCGTCTCGATTGATGACGAGCGCGGTGATTAACAGCGCGTCTTCGACGACGCGTTCGGTGCCGAGAACAACGGCGAGGTTTGCCTTCGCGGCAGCCGTAGCAATGGCGGACCATGCGCGTTCGAGGAATGCAGGGTCGGGAGGCGGCCCGGCCTTTCCCAATCCTCGGTAGCCGGGAACATAGCATTCCGGAAAACAGATGAGACCAGCACGGTCGCTAGCCGCTTGATTGATCGCTTCTTCCGCCAACATGACCGACTCCTCGGGAGACCCCGGGAACCGTATGTTGGCCAATGCAATTCGAAACGCGTTCATTTCCCAACACCAAATTTTAGCTTAACACTGGAACAGGACTAATGTTCTGGCCCGCTCGGAGATAACGCGCAAGGCTTTGATCTTCTGCTCTGGATCCCTTAGCTTCCGCCCAGTTCTACGTGTTATTTCTGCGAGGCTATGAATTCACGGAGACGAGCCCAAACGGTTCATCACGGAATTACTACGCTTCACATCGCGGCTACGTCGTGTTGTCACGTTCCATCGTAGACTGATGGACTCCGAAAAAACTCGCCGTGTCATTCCAGATTCTGTATATGTTTTAGAGGCTCGCGGAAACGTCTCGCCGCTCTGAGCCCATGCTGGGACTGGCCGAGACCTTTCATCGAAAATCGTGTCCGACAACATGGGAGCAGCCCAATGAACTGACCGTTTACGCTAGGTATTGCCGATTTCCTGTTTGCTCACACAACATTAGGTCACTAACAGCTCCTAGGCTACGATACACGAGCGACGCCATGCTCCCGCAACAAGTCCAGAAACGGGGCGCAAAATGAACGGCGGAGTCTTGGACAATATTGTCCAAGACCCACTGGTCGTCACCGCAATATCTTTGTGTTCAGGCGCTGACCATTTCGCTTACTTGAAGGTGACGCGGGATTGAAAGATGCAAATCGCAGCTTGGTAGAGCGAATCTTTCAGGATGCGCAATTCATCCGCTCACTGGGAATTGAATTGACCTCGTGCGGCAGGGGCTGGTGTGAAACGAGAATGAACGGGTCGCCTTCCCTTCGGCAGCAACACGGATTTATCCACGGTGGCGCGCTGATGACCCTTGCGGACCACACCTGCGGTGGGGCCGCCGCATCGACACTGCCAGAGGACCGGGAGGTGATTACCGTGGAGAACAAGGTCTCATTCTTGCGTCCAGCTTCGGGTCCGGGTCTGATTTGTCGCGCCGAAGTGTTGCGCGCGGGGAGGAATCTCATCTTCGTTGAAGCGGAGGTCCTGGTCGAGGGTGAGGAAGGCAGGGTGATGGTCGCCAAGGCATCCAGTACGCTCGCTGTCATTCCTCTTAACAGGAAACCCGCCGGCGGGCTTGCGACATAAGAGTAGTGCTATGTGTGGATTTTGCTGTAAATGAGATCGAGCGTGAACTCGTTCCGTGTGTCCCAACGCTCGGAGCAGGTAGTTGCGCTGACGAGACAACCCAATGCTTTCCTTGCGAGAAATGAAGACAGGGGACTTCGCTCAATATTCTCGTTGTTTCGGGTTGGACGGTCTTGAAGTCATGAGTGCCCGGTGGGTGGAGCATTCGTTTTCCCCACACATGCATGACTTCTACGCGGTTAGCCTCAATTACGGAGGCCGTGGCGCATTTGATTGTCGGAATGAGCTTCGTGATGCAGCGCCTGGAACGTGCAACCTGATAGCACCCGGCGAGTTGCATACGGGTCATGCTACGTCTAGAGATGGCTGGATGTATCGCAACCTGTACATTGAAACTCCTCTAATGACCACGCTCCTCCGGAGTCTCGACTGGCAAGCGTCGTTGGACGTCAAATTCAAGTCCCCATTAGTCCAGGACACTATCTTAGCCATGCGGCTCGCTCACGTTTTTGCGAGCCTCACGGAGCCAAGTTCGTTGTTGCAGAACGAGTCGTTGCTGTTGTCTGTTGTGGCGCGTTTGATCACGGATCACCTCCTGCGCGGGCACGCCCTTAGCGATGCGGGGCGAGAACACGCGGCGGTCCTGCGAGTCAAGGATTGGCTCGACGCCAACTCTGAGCAGAACGTGTCGATACACTCACTGGCCGGTCTTGCCGGCCTGAGCCCGTACTATCTAGTGCGCGCGTTTCACAGGGAAGTGGGAATTCCACCTCACAAATATCAGACAATCGTGCGCATAAATCGGGCGCGAAAGCTCTTGAGGTCTGGTGCAGCAATTTCAGAAGTCGCGTACCGCACAGGCTTTTGTGATCAGAGTCATTTGAACCGCTGCTTCAAGAGGACGCTCGGCGTTACGCCCGGGAAATATGCCGCGTTTCGTCCCAACGTGCTAGCCAGCGAGCGCATGTCATAGCGCCTTTGCAAGGCTTGAACCGATCCGAACCGTCTCCCGGACGCCGCAGAGGAGGTCGCGTGCTCGAAACGGCCTACTGACGAAGGCTTTCGAAGAACTGTGCGTGTCCTTGAAGCGACGATCCGGAGAAGTTCCTTGTCCTTCTGCACCCAGAGGCGGGAATAGAGATTTGCGGCGATTTCCGCCGTCACTTCCGGCGTCAGTGTCGCTCCCGGCGCCGCAGACTCCAGCAACATCGTCATCTGACTCTGCAGTTGGTGTGGGAAGAATACCGGCAAGCGAATCTCCAAGGGTATCGCTACAGTTGGTTTTGCGAGCGCTATCAGCAGTGCCGGGGGCGCTTGGATGTGGTGCTGCGCCAGGAACACAAGACCGGGGACGGAGCCCCTATAAGACCTTTTACAAGCACCCACTTGGCGTTGCTGCTGAAACATTGCCACGAACATCTGAGAGAACCTTGATCAGAGCTTCGATGTGTTCCGGCCCTGTGCGGTAGTTTGTGATGCAGGCCCGCAGGGCTGGTTTCTTGCCACCGAGCAAGATCGTTGAAATCCAGGCGCGTCCGGATTCGACCACGGCGTCGGAAACGCGCTGATGCATCGCCATGTCCCACTCTTCCTTCGACGGCGTGAAGCACACAAGCGGGAGCCTAGTCCGATTGACGATACTCCAGCCATTTCCTGTCAGCCGGTCCCGCAAAAGATCTCCCATTTCAGACTGCTGCCGGAGGATACGAGCATAGCCGTCCCATCCGGTGGTCGCGAGGGTCAGGAATAATTTCAGGCCGATGAATCGTCTTGACCACTGCAGGGAATGAGCGTAAGGATCAACAACCGCGAGGCGTTCGCCTTCTTTAGGCATGTAGGCAGTACTCACCGAGAAGATTCTGCTCGAGGCATCGCGGTGCCTAGTCAGAAACATGCCAGCCCCCATAGGCATCGAGAGGTATTTATGAGGATCGAACGTAATCGAGTCAGAGCTCTCGATTCCCGAAAGGACTGGTCCCAACTCCGGCACGAGGACAGCTGCTCCTCCCCACGCAGCATCGACATGGAACCAGAGACGATTGGTATGCGCCACATCACCAATTGCGACGAGAGGGTCAACAACTCCTGCACCTGTCGTCCCTGCGGTGCCAATGACCAGGAAAGGTTCGTATCCGAGCCCGCGATCATGCTCGATCATCGTTCGTAGCGCGTCAATGTCCATCTGCAACTCGTCCGTGACGGGTACTGTCCGGAGGGCGGCCCGTCCCAGTCCTGCAGTTCGGGCCGCTTTCAGAAATGAGTGATGACTTTCGGCAGAGGCATAGAAAGCCGGCTTCTCGGCAACACTTTGCAAGCCATTCTCAAGAATGCCCGGCCATCGTTCGGTTAATGCGCAGAGCAAGGCAGTCAGATTGGCTTCGTTGCCACCGCTCGTCAGGCATCCGTCGGCGTATTCTTGGGAGAACCCAAACTTAGCCGCGAATGCATGGATCAACCTCCGCTCCGTCTCGACGGCAAGCGGGCTATGGCTCCAGGCCGCGAGCTGGGGATTCAGCGTCGCCGTAATACAGTCACCGAGGATTCCCATGAAAGCGGGAGCCGGATTGAACAGACCGAAGTAACAGGGATGAGGCGTATGAACCTGGTGCCTCTTCAACTCGGTCGTGAAACGGCGGAGCACGTCGGTCCGCGATCCGGGTTCATCGAATGAAAAAGTGTCGAGTACGGCGTGTACCTCAGCTTGGTTGAGACTGGGTGCAACTGGAAGCGATTCCACACTTTCGATGTACGCCTCAGCTTGTGCGACAAGTTCGGACCAAAGAGCAGAACGTTCTTTGACGACCGGAAGCAAGACTTCAGTGGTCACTTACCGTCCTCCTTCGCTGGGAGAGTTTCGTGCCATAACCGTCAGGCGGATTGCGCTTTGCCGATCAACAAACGGCCGATCTCCCGGATCACTTCCAGCAGAAAATCCACGTCCTCCCGGCGCAAACGGTGATTCACACTGCACGCCCGAAGAGCCCTCTTTCCGTGGATCTTCGTCCCCGACAGAAACACCCGCCCGTCCTTCTCCAGCGCCTCCAACAGCCGATTGTTCAACCCGTCTAGGTATTTCTGATCTCCATGAACGGAAATGTCCAGGGTGCGGTACTGGAAGCACACCACAGACAGCGGAACCGGGGCGAGCCGGACGAAATCCCGCGACTGATCGATCCGGTCCGCCAGATACCGCATAATTTCGATATTGCTCTCAATGGCCGCGCGCAGTTTCCTTGCGCCGTAAGCCTTGAACGTCATCCACACCTTCAGCGCACGGAAATTCCTGTGAAGCTGGGGACTGTAATCCTTGAAATCGAGCGGCCCGTCGCCTCCAACGTCGCTCTCCTCCCGCAGATAGTCCGCCACGACTTGAAAGGTGTCCCGGAGCGCTCTTGGTTCCCGCACCAGAATACAGGCAGCCTCCGCCGGCACGTACAGCCACTTATGCGGGTTGACCACGACCGAATCGGCCCGGTCCAATCCCCGGAAGAGTGTCCCAGCGGCTTCCGTCCCCGCCGCAGGTCCTCCGTAGGCCGCGTCCACGTGGAACCACAACTCCTGCTTCCGGCAAAACTCGGCTAGAGCATCCAGCGGATCCACGGCCCCGGTATTGGTCGTGCCGGCGTTTCCCACCACGCAAATGGGGTGATATCCGTTTTTCCGGTCCTCGGTTACCTGCTTCTCCAGCGCCTCCAGATCGATTGTGAAATCGTCCAGGACGACGATTTTGCGCAACTGGTTGCGCCCCATCCCTAGGAGCACCATGCTTTTCTCCAGCGACGCATGTCCCTCCTGCGACACGTACGCCGTGACGGGGGGTCCTCCCCGCATCCCCAGCGAGGCTGCATCAAACTGCGCCTTTTGCTTGCGGGCCACCGCCAGCCCCACGAGGTTGCCGGTCGATCCGCCGCTCAAGAGACACCCTCCCGCTTCGGGAGCACACCCGATGAACTGCGCTATCCATCGGATCACCCGCCGTTCCACCTCGGAAGCCGCCGGAGAAAAGTGCCACATCGCGCAGATCTGGTTCACTGCGGACGCCAACAGCTCCCCCAGAACCGACGCCTGGTTTCCGCCTGCGTTGATATATCCGAAGAAACGAGGGGTCAGATATAACGTGGAATTCGCAAAAATGTTGTTCTCCACCTCCCGCAAGATGGCTTGCATCGACTGGGGTTCCTCGGGGAATGGTTCGTCAAACAACGAGGCGATCTCAATCCTACTTTTTGCGGGGGTGACCCGGGCCCGGTCCAGCCCTCCGTACAACCGAACTACAAGCTCCGATGCCTTGCGCAAGTCATCCCGAAACGTCTCCAAGTCCGAATCCAGACTGGTTCCTTCCGCGGAACTTTGTTTGGTCATCTCACAAGCTTCCTTTCCGAACTTCCTTTGGCGGCCTGCTTTTACTTAATCCAGTTCAGTACCTGCTCTTCGACATAATTTGGCGACTGTTCCGCCTTGAACACGTTGCAGCTTAGGGCGGCCATCCATATCTCGTGCAAGATTCCTTAGCCGTGCCGGCGCCGATCACCCGTTCCGAAGCTCGAGGATGAGGGTCCGCGTAGTTATACGGCAGGATTTTTCAGATGGAGGCTGATACACACTCTGGAGGGTAGTGCGCGCGGGTCGATGAGTCTTGGACAATATTGTCATTGTGGGCACTCAAAAACTTGCGTTCGATCTGTCGAAGAACGCTTTGACAAGCGCAAAAAGTCTGCTTCACCCATGGCAACCGCCGAGCTTGAGCTATTGCCACCACACAAAGTATTGCGCCCCAGTTGGAGTGCGCCGGATTAACCCGCACGAAGTCGCGAATGCCAGAGTCGTGAGAGACCTAATCCGATCCCTCAATCTCCAAAGGCCCTGCTGACGTTGCCGTGCAGTTTCTCGGTGTTGGCCACTCCAAGATAGATCATCGTCGTCTCAAGATTCTTGTGTCCTCCACTATTACGCGCGTTTGACAGTTCACAAAGCCCAAGCAGAAGTGGATGCGAGGAATCTTACGATCGAAGCCACGCGATTCGGTGCCAGTTGATCTCTCTCGAAGCCAGTAGGTAGGCACGGAAACGGACCGAGACGCAGAAGATAGGTACGCACGGCTACAGAATCCAAACGAGCCTCGCTCAAATCGGACCTTCCGCAAGACTCTGCGTCTCTCCTGGCCTTCGTTTTTCTTCGACTGCTCCAGATTTAATTACTCTGCCTGTCGCGAACCCTTGATATGTGGTTATCCACAACCTTCTTTATCGTCACAAAATAGTGGTTATAACCATATCACTGCAAGCGGTTATTGCTTCCGACCACGAATCCGGCAACATCACGAAGGAGCAACTTCGGCAAGACCGCGACGGAAGCGCGCGCGGTCACTCTTGCTTCACGAAGCGTCGGTAAATCGCCGACGGGGTTCGCATGGTGGAGCGCCGATGGCGCGTGTGTTGGTGAGTGAGAGACAGAGAACGTCCTCACCAATCCAGGGAGTGTGCGGCAACGTGAGGAGACAATGGAAGCTTGCGAGCCTATTTCTTCTTTGGGGGCTTTTCGCATGCAAACCAACCTGTGCTGAAAACTCCCGTGCGAGGCTAGAACACTGGTCTGATGCTGGAATGCCACGGACTATTCCTTTGAGGATTGCGATATAGTGAGCAGTCGTACGCGCACTTCGGGAGCCCGACGCGTTTCTGTCGGCTGACCGTTATATTGCACGGACGCTCGGTTTGGGGAGTTCGAGCGAACTTGAAAAACACCCGCTGGCTTGGCACCCATGGCGAGCTTACGCAGCAATAGATCTCTGAGTTTCGGCTGCGAAATCAAAACGCGCGGAAATGCATCCGCTTCCTCCTTGCGACGGCGTAGCGAAATAACGCAAGATCGAACAGGCTGCTCTTGCCGAATAGCAGATCCTGAGGCCGCAAGGATGCGATGATGGATCAAGAGCAGACATCCAAGGATTGGCAGTGCGCCTCGATGATCCCACATTTACAGAATAGAGGGTTTGCGAGGGTTCTGTTTTGCCTCACCTGCTGGTTGCTTCCCGCCACTGTTTGCGCGCAGGATCCGGCTGCCAAAGACGAAATTCCCATTGAGCGCTGCGATCGCCTGCCGGTCGTAAAGGTCCGCGTCGCGGGAAAAGATATGCATTTCCTCGTGGATACGGCCGCAACTACTTTGCTGAATTTCAAATCGTTTGCAGGCGGCGGTTCACAGGAGATCCACATCACTTCTTGGAGCGGCACGGCGGTAACCAGCGCGCGAGAAGTCTCGTTGCCTGAACTCACGCTAGGGAAACACACGCTGCGCAATCTTAAATTGCCGGCGATTGACCTGAGCCCCATCGGTGCTGCTTGCGGCGGACCGATTGACGGCATCCTCGGCGTGGATCTGCTCGACAAGATGGGCGTGACGATTGACCTGAAGCATCGCGTGGCGTACATGAGCGCCGACACTGTGGACGTCCGAGCGGCGTACGATACCATGCAAAATTCCATGGGGCCCTGTATGGACGCCTTCAGTCGAGGAGATTCGGCTGAGTTCGAGAACTGTCTCGATCCCGAAGTGGTGATGTATACGCCGCACGGCGAATTCGTCGGACGGAAGCAGGTGATCGCCTACTTGCAGAACCGTTTCTTCCAGCACGCACCCAACGTGCATCACACCATCAAGGTGAACGAGGTACAACTGATCGGCGACGCACTGTGGTACTCCTACGAATACATTCTTGATACGCCAGCCGAGCACCGCACCGGTCACGGCACGTCCATATGCCGCAAGGGTGATGGCCGCTGGCGCATCCTCAACGTGCACAATTCCTAGGAGCGTGTCCGAGAAATTCGTTTTTTAGCGATTTACGCGCTGTATGTTATTGATTCCACGTTCGCAGAAGGCTTGTTTTTGCATTATTCGGACACGCTCCTAGGCTAAGGCAGGCGCGTGAATGACCTCCATCCTGTGCCGGTTCGATGCAACCGGCCGGTTGCTTTCACAGTCGCAGCGGCGTGCGACTCAATCATGAACTGGCGCTTGTCCGGTCCGATGAGGACGCCAACAGCTCCCCCAGAACCGCCGCCTGGTTTCCGCCTGCGTTGATATACCCGAAGAAACGGGGGGTCAGATATAACGTGGAATTCGCAAAAATGTTGTTCTCCACCTCCCGCAAGATGGCTTTCATCGGCTGGGGTTCCTCGGGGAATGGTTCGTCAAACAACGAGGCGATCTCCATTCGACTTTTCGCTGGGGTGACCCGGGCCCGGTCCAGCCCTCCGTATAACCGAAATACAAGCTCCGATGCCTTCCGCAAGTCATCCCGAAACGTCTCCAAATCCGAATCCAGACTGGTTCCTTCCGCGGAACTTTGTTTGGTCATCTCACGCGCTTCCCTTCCGAACTTCCTTCCGCGACCTTACAGAGTCGGGAAGGCCCGCCACACGGAAAGCTGACGGATGCCGCTGGTATAGCTGGCGTCCTCAAGCACATTGTGTGCAAACTGCCGGAATTCCAGCCAGTCCACTGAGTCGAGAGTCTCTTCCTGAAGCTGTTTCTGAGGGCGGATCGTTTCCATGCCTGTACAAGATAGCGGTGCCGCAATCGGCTTGTCTTGGACCGTATTGCCATTTCACTTCATGCCGCATGCTCGCGTTAGCTGTCCGAATCACAAACAATGCCCGGTTACAGGACTAACTGGGAGTTGAGAACATGGTGCCACCGAGAATTCCTCAGTTACGGCCTTGGCGGTCTGGAAGACGCTCTCTCAGACCTTGAAGTTTAAATCCGAACTCTTCCGCGAAGCGGCGGCCATCGCAAATTGGGCCACCGTGAGCTCCATCTCGGCCAAGCTCAACCCGAACGTCACTGACTTCTTCAATTGACTCCTTGAGATGTCTTGCTTCCCACATCTCTACTGGCGTGTTGTAAATACAGCTACGCACCTGGGGCGTCTGGGCCAGGATTACAAGCATGCGTGCGACGTCCTCCACATGCACTAGCGACAGCACTGCCTCTGGAGCGAACGGAATTTGGATCGAGTCATGCCCTGAAGTTAACTCGAAAATTTGGGAGCGCCAAGGAGAGGAAGTCTTCTTAATCCCCGGTCCAATAACCCTGGCGATGCGTAAGGACACAAACTCGAGCGCTTGTCCGCTCGCAAGAGTTTCTCCCACCAACTCGACGACTCGCTTTGCTGCTCCATAGGGCTCGTCAGGCACTGCTGGATTTTCTTCGGTCAATGGACGAGGTGTGTAAGACGATCCATAAACGCTCATAGAACTTGCAAAGACGAAGCGTTTGACTTGCGCATTCACAGCTTGGCGCATCAATTCGAAGCAGCCATTCAGATTGACGTCAACTCCTGCTAAAGGATTGGAATGGAAAGCACTGGGCAAAATGGCCGCGAGATGAATGATAGCTCGAACTGGATGAGACTGGAACAGCCGCGATACTTGATTCTTCAGTCTGAGATCACACGTTATCAGACCTTTTGTCGTGCCCGGATCTAGATCGACGGGCAAGAACTTGGCTTCGGCAGTTCTCAGCAGGCGACAGACTTCACGCCCAATGTGGCCGCCTGCGCCCGTCACTATCAGAAAGCCATCATTGCTGATGGAAGCCATCCGGCCATTCTCTGCCAGGTTTAAGCAGCCATCAACAGTGACCACAATAAAGCTCTCTCGGATCCGTCAGTTCGAAGAGGCAATCGACCACCGGAAGATCACCGACCCGCACTTTCTTGGCTTCATTAGGCCTTGACGACAGACGAGTTTACCGATCAAGCGCGACCTCGCACTCAGCGCGTTTTGTCCAACTCAGCCAGCCGCTTCCTCATGAACACGCGATTGAAACCCTCTTCCTGGACGCGACCGAACTCCTGGTATCCGAGCTTGCTGTAAATTGCCAAATTTTCGTGCATGGCAACATTTGTGTAGAGGCGGATCTCGCTGTAGCCAAGTCGCAAAGCCTCGGCTTCGGCGAAGGCAACAAGGCGACGTCCCAAGCCCGAGCCTTGTCGCTCCGGTGTTACGGCCACGTTGTCGAGAAGCAGGTAATCAGCTTTCGGCAGAAGTACTACCAAGCCTGCAACTTCGTCTCGGATTGTCAACACTCGTACGACACCTTCCGCGATACGCGCCTGATAGTCGTCGTTCATCGGAGCAGGTGCTCTCCCGATGCGCGCAACGTATCGTAGGTACGCGTCACGCACGATTCGCTCAATGACAGTTCGGTCGGCTGGCTCTGCGTGACGAATGACTGGTTCCATCCGGAAACTGGGAGCGCGAGCAAGCCAATTGCGAACAGTGCTGCTGCGCTCCCTGCTCCCTTCCGCCGGCTGCGTGCTCCTTCAAGAATAAGAACGCGAGCAACGAGCCCGCACCTGCATTCTAGCCAAAACCATGTCTCGGTTGCATACCTAACGTTGTAACTGTCATCCGACAACTGCATAGCCCTTGCAAGGCCATGCCACGCCAGTATTTAATGGGACATCCCAAAATACAAAGACTGCCGCTAATCATCGTAGCGATTAACTCTTGCGGTGAGCATCGTTGCGAGAGGTCCGCATACCCTGTCGCAGTTAGCGCCCGGTACTTTATGACTTCGAGGGAGAGGTTGCACTCTCGATCATCCACGGAACTCGATCTCTGGATACTCTTTCAACGCCCGAAGGGTGCCATTTCCTAGGCCGCGATATCGCGAAGCCGCTTGCAGAACAACGAAAGAACCGCGTGGTCGGGCCGCGAAGAGAAACATCACCCAAATTGGTCCACTGAAACTCGCAATCGTACGAAAGACTAGCCGCACGCGCATACCGTATCGGAAACAGCTTCACCAAAAGAAAGACCACAGGAGTGAGGAGGGTCCAAGTGTACATGAGAACTCAGCGCTCGGGGCGTGTCGCATCAGAAGAATGCTGTGGGCCGTCCCCTTTCCCGCGGCTCGCGAAGCGTGTCATTACTAACCATGTTGGTTCGAACCCGCGGCGGCGATACAGGTCCAGTACGTCCGTATTTGTCGGCAGTGCACCGACGATCATGTCTTTAATACCTAGGCGGTCTAACTCGGACTCGACTCGGTCCAGCAGCAGTGCACCGATGCCTTGGCCGCGCAGCTCCGGAGTGACAACGAGCGTCTCCAATTCGGCCGTTCGATCGCTCGTGACCCACGTGTCGGTCCACATAGTGGAAGTCGGCTCTACGAGGACGAGCGCGTAACCAACGAGATCCTCTACAGAGTATGCCAAGAGCGCAAAAGATCCCTTGTGCGAGAGGCAATCGGCGTAAAAACGGCGTCGCGCTGTCCAAGAAGCGTCGTCATCGACGTAGGGCCTAAGGTTGGGAGCGATTGTTTGATGGTGTCGATGCAAGCAAAGCCAAAGTGGACGAAGCAGATCAAGGCTGCTCTCACTCGCATACTCAATCCGCAGATTCAAAACTCCTCCTTTATTCATGATATTCGTTGAGAGCACTAAGTGTATTCCTCTTTTAGGGCGCTCTCCCGAATATCGGCTGGCCTCAGCCGCCAGCGAGGCTACGAACCTCGCTTTTGCTGCACAAGGGGATGGTTACTACTATGAAGTGCGTCGCACGGCCGCTGGGATTCGGCGGTGGAAGCCACTTTTTCCACCGACCACTTTCTTGCGTGCGGAAGGTTCGCGCCCATTCTTGCGCTTCCGGATTTCACCGGCGAAAGTCCAGAGATATATCGCCGCGTAAGCTCGCCATGGGCGCCAAGCCAGCGAGTATTTTTCAAGCTCACTCGAACTCCCCAGATTGAGCGTGTCAGCAAGATGACGGTCAGCCGACGGAAACGCGTCGGGCTCCCGAACTGCGCGCACGGCCACCCATTGTGCTGTCCATTCTCCAATTCCAGGAACTTCACAAAGCCGCCGGAGGAACGCATCGGAGTCCACAACTTTTTCAAAGCTGATTTGTCCAGCTCGAACAGCACGCGCGAGAGCACTAACGGCATCAGCTTGCGCTCGAGGCAGACCAACGCTCTCCAGATCCACATCGGCTAGAACTTCAGGTGTGGGAAAAAGATGAGTAAGGCTATTGGCCGCGCAGAAGGGCTGCCCGAAAGCTCTCACCATTCGGCCGGCAAGTGCGGTGGCTCCCCGGACGTCCGTCTGCTGTCCGACGATCGCTCGGGTGGCGAACTCAAAGCCATTCCAGCAACCAGGAACTCGCAATCCCGGGTCGGACCTGATATGCGAAGCCAGACCTGGATCAGCTCCCAGGGTTCGTGCGATCGTCGCCCAGTCCGCGTCCAGGTCGAACATTGCGCGGATTCGCTCGATGATGAAGAAGAGCGAGCGTGGCTCGCCAATCTGAACGCGTACATTCAGTGCATTACGGCTCGCGTCGAGCGAGACCTCCAAATATCCGCGGTTTTCATTCACGGAAATCGAGCGGCGAAAGCAGCCGCATTCGATGATTTCCACGCCGGGCGTGGCTTGGTGCGCGAGGAACTCCAAGATTCGTTTCCAATCGTAGGGTGGGCGAAAGTTCAAGTGGAAGAGGTACTGATTCTCGTGCTGGCCAGGCACTTTTTGAGCCAAGCTACGGATTTGAGTTGGCGTTCGATGATAGACGTTACGGAAGGCGGCGTTGAATCGCCGCACGGAACCAAAGCCCCCAGCGAGCGCGATCTGCGTCATGGGCAAGTTGGTCTCGTCGATGAGCTTCTTGGTAAAGTGCAAACGGCGAGTCTGCGCAACGGCGCTGGGCGTTGCCCCCAGGTGACGCAGAAACAGGCGCCGAAGATGGCGCGAGCCCATTCCGAGGTGCCCGGCCAAGGCTTCCACGCCCCCATCTTCCAAACCCGTCTCGCTGATCAGCCGCAAGGCTCGCGAAACCGTATTTTGCGTGCCGGCCCAGGCGGGAGTTCCCGGAGAGCATTCCGGGCGGCAACGCAAGCACGGGCGAAAACCGGCTTCCGCCGCCGCAGCGGCGCTCGGAAAGTACCTCACATTTTTTTCTTGCGACGTACGCGCACGACAGACCGGACGGCAGTAAATCCCCGTGCTCAGCACGCCAATAAAGAACTTACCGTCGAAGCGCGCATCACGTGCCAGTCTCGCTCGTGAACACACCCGCAGGTCCAGATTCATAGTTTCTGTCCTTCGCGGATAAGCGTAATGGATTGGCGCGCGATTACTAGACGTTTTCGGACCTAGATTGTACGCGCGACCGCTCGTGGGGAAAATCATGAATTTCTCGATATCGACCAATAAAAACTTGAGTTTTTTGAGTTAGGCGAACGATTCCGTCCTATCCGGCCGATAACCAGGTCCGCAAACGTCCAACCTCATTCTTCCCGTCGCTCTATTCTGGGGCGGGTTTAGGAGGTGTCACCGGATTCGGTTTGTTCTTTCTTGGCTGAATCCCCGCATCAGCCACAGCGCAACGGAGGAGCCCAGACTGACATCTCGGTCCCTCGGCCTAAACAACGATCCAATAGGGAGGCAACATGAAATTAAGGATATCGACGTGCATGGCTGGGATAGCCTTGCTTGCGGCGTTCGCCATTGCACCGGTTCGGCTCACTTCGCAAACTGCGCAGATCACGTACAAGATAGTTCCACTCGAGACGCTCGGCGGATTGAGTGGCGGAGGGAGCGGCATCAACGATCGAGGCTGGGCAACCGGTTTTGCCAACCAGCAAGGGGACAATGTTTCGCACGCTGCTTTGTGGGCGGGCGGGCCGCAGGTAATCGACCTGGGCGCTCTTGGGGGCCCGGGCTTCAACAGCGCCGTGGCTTGGCCGGTCAAGAGCAACAATGGAGTGGTTGTAGGAATCTCAGACACAAATGAGGATCAGCAGCCTGCAGATAATTTTTCTTGCTACCCTTTCTTCGCTACGGGGTCCCCAACCGGGAAAGTATGTAAGGGATTTCGATGGGCGAACGGTGCGATGACGGCGCTTCCGCCATTTCCGGGAGGGTTCAACAGCTACGCCACTGCGGTGAACAACCGGGGTGAAATTATCGGCTGGGCAGAGAACGGTGTCGCAGACCCGACGTGCAACACTGCTCTTCAGACCCTGCAGTTCCGAGCGGTGATCTGGGAACCAGATGGCACGATGAAGGAACTCCCGCCGCTCCCCGGCGATTCCACGAGCGCCGCCACGGCAATCAATGACCTAGGCCAAGTCGTCGGGATCTCTGGGGCCTGCGGCATTGCGGTCGGAGGAGTCAGTGCTGCCCACTCCGTTCTCTGGCAAAACGGAGTTCCCAGCGAAATTCCAAACCTCGGAGGGCATACGTGGAATACTCCCGTCGCAATCAACAATCTCGGTACGGTGGTGGGTTTCTCTCTGCCCGCCGGACAGGACGGTACGCGAAACTTCGAAGCATTCCTTTGGACCCAAGCAGGCGGTTTACAACGATTGGGTAAGTTGCCGGGTGACATACGCGCCGAGGCCTTAGGCGTAAATGAGAAGAACCAGGTGGTTGGGCTATCGCGCGGAGGACCGTTCCTATTCCGTGCCTTCATTTGGCAGAACGGGGTAATGAGCGACCTCAACACTATGACCGCGCCGGGCTCCCAATTTCTGCTGTTTGCGAACGACATCAACGATCGCGGCGAAATCACGGGCGAGTCATTTGACCCAAACACGCAAGCGGCGCCTGCTTTCTTGGGAATACCGGTCCCGGGCGGAAGGGGAGCGGCAGACCAGGCTGTCGCCAATGGAAGCCAGATAGCGACTCTTCCGGACAAGGTGCGCAAGCACCTTGAGCAGCGATTGGGTCCCCTTGCAGATGACTGACAAGAAATGAATGGGAAAGCGGAGAAAGGAGTGTTCGACGGCGCCGCAGTCGTCGATTCGTGCGATGAGGGAGACGTAGTTTTGTCGAAGATGGTGCAGGCAAACGCAATACACACCCCGATATACCCCTTTGCCTGCACCCACCACATGATTTACTCGGGCAGTGCCACTCTGCTGGCATCAGAGGGAACTTGTCAGGAATGCGATCCAGGTAATGAACGCCAACGCCCAGCGGATAAAATTCAGCGTGCTCTCTCTCTTTGTCCTCTTCATCGCAGCGGAAATCCTGCTCTCCATGATTTCTCTCGGCGCTAAATCACCAGAATTCGCTCTCTGCGGCGCCTCTGAATATCACGGATTCGACTTCTGGATCGGCGATTGGGACGCCTTCCTCTTCGGCACCTCCACAAAAGACGCCCGTGTCCGTGTCGATCGCATTCTCGATGGCTGCGTTATTCACGAGGACTACCAAAGCGTCGACGGCCGCAGAGGCGAGAGCTTCAGCGTTTATGATGACTCGCGAAAAGTGTGGCATCAGACCTGGGTCACCAATCGCGGCCAGCTCCTCATCATTGAAGGCAACATGCAAGACGGCGCAATGGTTCTCGCTGGTATCGATCGCACAACCCCCCGGGACGAGCGCGACGTTCGCGGCATTTGGAGACCGGTGGACGGTGGCGTGCGCGAAACCGCTTTCACCTCAACCGACGGCGGCAAGACCTGGAAGCCGTGGTTCGACCTTATGTTCCGCCCGCATAAGTAGATCGTCGTTCGAGCGAAAGGACTCCGGTTTTGGCCGCCGACTACGCACTACTCACCAAAAATCTTTGCGAATTCTACATCTTCGCTGACAAAGTCGTCTTCTTTGTCGGCGCCGGTTATGCGATTAGGCCCTGTACGCTCATCCTGAGTTTGCTTATGCCGTCGTAGATTTGATGTGAGTTCGCGCCTCCGTAGCCGAGAATCAGGCCACCCCTTGTCGGTGGTGTCAGATAGCAAGTGGACAAGGGTATTGCGGAAATACCCCTCTGGGCAGCCTGCCTCGAAACCGACACATCGTTGGTGCCACGCGGCAGCAGTGCCACCAGATGCATCCCTGCTTCGGCACCAATGACCTCGAGCATATCTCCCATCTGGATGTGGATCGCTCTTATCAGCGCCCTTCGCCGATCCATATAGAGCATTCGCATCCGACGTATATGGCGAGCGAAGTGTCCCTCTCGGATGAAATCGGTCAAGACAGCCTGATAGAGAGTCGAGGAAAAGATGTCCGCGGCATCCCGAGCGCCGGAGAAAGCAGGTACCAAATCCTTGGGAACAACCACGTAGCCCAAGCGCAAAGCGGGAAACATGACTTTGCTGAACGTCCCGACATAAATGACCCTCCCATCCGTGTCCAAGCCTTGCAGCGACGCGATCGGGCGGCTTCCAAACCTGTACTCGCTATCGTAATCGTCTTCAATGATCCAAGCGCCGGAGCGCGCTGCCCAATTGAGGAGAAGCATACGGCGTGTGGCACTCATGGTTATGCCCAGGGGATATTGGTGCGATGGCGTCACATACACAGCACGCGCGTCGCGACGTCGGCCGATGATCTCTGCTACGTTCATGCCGTCGTGATCCACTCGAATCGGAATCAATTGAGCCCCGGCCGTCATAAAAGCCTGGCGCGCGCCGGGATAGCCCGGCTCTTCCACCCACACCCGATCTTTGGGATCCAACAGAACCTGTGCGGAAATCTGCAAGGCCTGCTGTGACCCCGTTGTTACCAGAATCTGCGATGACTCGCACCGTACCCCGCGAGCTGCGCCCAGATACTCCGCGATGGCTTCGCGAAATGGCAGATATCCCATGGCATCGCCATAGGCCATGATGCCCCGTGGCGGCCTTCGAGAATGCCGAGCCACCAGCTTCGACCAGACGCCGATTGGGAAATGGTCGAGGGCAGGCAGGCTTACGCGAAATGCGCCCAAGTTGTCCAACCACGATTGCGCCGGCACGTGCGTCAACGCAGCCCCGCGACGTGACATTCGGCGCGGACCCCGCTTCTCAACTATTTCTTGAAGCCCTTTCCGCGCTTTCACGGCCGGGGGACTCAACGTGTCATCCGGGATGGATCTAGCCACACACGTGCCAGCTCCAACAAAAGTCTCCAAGTACCCTTCGGCAAGCAATTGGTCGAAAGCACCCAGCACGGGCATGCGGGAAATCTTCAGCTCGGTGGCGAGGTTTCTGGTAGACGGCACTCGTTGTCCCGGCCGCAATTTGCCGTCCGTGATCGCTCGCCGGAACCAGTCATACAACTGCTGGTATAGCGGAATTTCCTCGCGATCTTGAAGCGTAATCGGTGGAAGGTAGCTGGCCGGAGTCCGTTTCATGTGGGATGAATGCAAAGTGGCATATCGTAGCACATCAAAGTGGCTATTGTGACAGACCACTCGTCGGGTTAGTTTTCCCTACGTGACGACGAATCGCTTACGGTTCTGCGTAGTTCAAAGCGGAGTGTTCCAAGCAAAGCGATCGGCATTCTGACGGCAGATCTGCGGCGCAGGGAAGGATGGCAAAGCAGTCCGCTTAAACAGGATAGACAGACAAAACGAAGGAGGCAGTGATAAACGTGCTCAAACATTTCCGGGCAAATCTCATCGTGTGCAGCTTGATTGTCGTCTTGCAGCCGTTTCAGGGACTTGCACAGCAGAATTCAGACGCAGCGAAAACTAGCGTTCAGCACACTCCCGCGGAACGCGATGGGCAACACGATTTTCATTTCGAGCTCGGTGCTTGGAAGATTCACTTGAAGCGGCTCGTCCATCCCTTGACGGGCTCCACAACCTGGGTCGAATTTGACGGTACTTCCGTCACCCGAAAGGTTTGGGATGGTCGCGCTCAACTGGAGGAGTTCGAAACCGATAGCCCTACTGGCGGCCACATCGAAGGTCTGACCCTGCGTCTATACGATCCTCAAACCCACCAGTGGAACCTCTATTGGGCCACCAGCAAGAGCGGAACCATGGGCCCGCCCACGATCGGCGAATTCAAGGATGGACGCGGCGAGTTTTACGACACGGAACCATCTGGCCCTAATGGCAGAGCCATCCTGGTTAGATTTATTTGGTCGAAGACCAACACAAATTCGCCCCACTTCGAACAGTCTTTCTCGGAGGATGGAGGCAAGACCTGGGAAGTAAACTGGATCACGGACCAGACACGGATAAACGATGAATCCGGCAAAGCGCACTGAACTCCGTCGTATCCGCGATGGAGGATCCACTACGACGCCCGGCTCAACGGCGGAGTTGACCATTCGTCCAAGCTAGAGCTGCCAAACAAAAGGACAGAGGAGTAGTAATGCAATTCTTAACTTTGCTTCTAACGGGCATTGCAGTTTGCAACCTCATATTGGCTCAGACTAACCAGACGACTGGGAAGGCACCCCTAGAACACAACCAGCATATGAGTGACTTTCAGGCCTTTGAATTCCGCCGATACACCATCAAAGCGGGAGAGCGCGAACATTTCGCTCAGTACTTTGAAAGCTACTTTCCCGAAGCTTTTCAGCAGCTCGGGGCAATCGCAGCCGGTTCCTTCTTCGAGCGCAGGAATCAATTCGGATTCACATGGATTAGAGGTTTCCACACGATTGAAGATCGTGCCGTGGCGAACGCAGCATTCTATTACGGGTCCGTTTGGAAAGAGCATAAGAACACGCTGAACAATCTCATGACTGACTCTGACAATGTGCTGTTGCTTCGCCCGCTGAGCCCTGAGCGAGTTATCCCCATTCTGCCCGCCGTCGATCCCGTCACCGAAGCGAACGGGGCTCAAGGTATCGTGGTTGCTCAAATATTTGCGGTAAAAGCGGACAGCGTCGAAGCGTTCGCCAAAGAAGCGGAGACGACGTTCGCCAGGTATCGAGCCACAGGCGCGCGCGAAGCCGGTGTCCTGGTAACGCTAGATGTGACCAATAACTTTCCGCAGCTTCCAATCCGAACCGACGGCCCTTACCTCGTATGGCTGGGAATCTTCAGGGACAACCAGGTGTTAGAAAACGAATTCGCACCGATCGCCGAGCGTTCCCTATCGTTCCTTTCTGCGACAGGCTTGCTCAGAGGCACGCCAGAGTTGGTTATTCTCGATCCCACTCACCGTTCGCGTTTACGCTGGCTGCCCTGACGAAGAAAATGAACAAATCTAGGATCGAAAAAATAAAAGGTGGAAGCTGCTGGACTGCCGCATTTTGCGTAGCCGATTACGACGTTAGAGCAGAGTAGTTAAGGGCGACGATAATGAGCACGCTGGAAAACACTCGGACCTTTCTCATGGTGTGCAGCTTGGTTGTCGCCTTGCAGCCCTTTCAGGGACTTGCACAGCAGAATTCAGACGCGGCAAAAACTAGCGTTCAACACACTCCCGCTGAACGGGATGGACAACACGATTTTGACTTCGAGATTGGGACTTGGAGAACTCACCTCAAGCGTTTGGTGCATCCGCTAACTAGGTCGACTACCTGGATCGAATATGAGGGCACGACCGTCGTCCGCAAAGTTTGGAATGGCCGCGCCAATCTGGTGGAGCTCGAGGCCGACGGCCCAGGAGGTCACTTCGAAGGTCTGAACCTGCGTCTATACAATCCCCACTCCCACCAATGGAGTCTCAATTTTGCCAACAGCAACGGCGGTACCATGAACCAGCCCACGATCGGCGAATTCAAAGATGGGCGCGGCGAGTTTTTCGATCAGGAACCATTTAATGGCCGAGCCATTCTCGTTCGGTTTGTTATTTCGGACATCACTCCGAATTCGTGCCGATTTGAACAGTCATTCTCGGATGATGGAGGCAAGACTTGGGAAGTGAACTGGATTGCGACAGACACGCGGGTGAAAGATGAAGCTGTCAAAGCGCACTGAACTCCGCCGCATCCCCGCTAGAGGATCGCACGACTGGGAAACGATTAACGAAATTTTGGACGCGGGCTTTCTCGCTAGTGTCGGATTTTGCGTGGATCGCCAGCCGTTTGTCATACCGACGCTGTATGGCCGGGATGGAGAAAGACTTTATTTGCACGGTTCAGCGGTCAGCCGCATGCTACGGGAACTTGAAACCGGCATTCCGGCCTGCGTAACTGTGATGCTCGTGGATGGATTGGTCTTATCGCGGTCTGCCTTCGATCATTCCATGAACTACCGCTCTGTCGTTGCATTTGGAAAGGCGCGGAAGGTCGTGGATCCAGAGCAGAAAATCAAGTCTCTGCGCGTCATCTCCGAACATCTCATCGCCGGCCGGTGGGCGGATGTCCGCGGACCCAGCGAGAAGGAGTTGAAAGCGACAACGGTGCTTGAATTCTCGATCGAGGAGGCTTCATCAAAGGTGCGAAGTGGACCTCCGCTGGACGACGAGAGCGACTATGGGTTGCCGGTATGGGCTGGGGTATTACCGCTTGAGATGAAATCTCGGCCGCCCATTCCAGATGACAAATTAGTTGAAGGTGTCACTCTTCCGGATTATGTCCGGCGCTACGACGCTCGGCTCAATGGCAGGGCCGCCATTCGTCCAATGGCTAGCTAGTTTCGCTTTCGAGACAGAAACTAGCTAGAGCTGTCACACAACAGGACATGGATAATGCAAATGCGATTTCTTAATCAGACTTCTAACGAAAACTGTAAATGATCGTCGAAATGCGCACGTATAAAACCAAGGTCGGCAGGCGCTCGGAGTTCCTTGAGATATTTCGCTCCAAGTCTATTCCAGCACACGTAGAAATCGGGATGAAAATACTGGGCCCATTTCTCTCCATCGAAGATCCCGACACCTTCTTTTTTATGCGCGGTTTTCCTGACCTCCCTTCGCGTGAGCCGATGAAGGCAATGTTTTACGAAGGGGAACTTTGGAAAGGCGAACTGGAGAATGTCCTACTACCGATGTTGGAAAAATATGAAGTCGTCGTTGTGGAGGACCCTGACGACCTCGTTCATTGGTAGTGGACCCGTAAGGACTGAATAGGAGAGGGAGAGCACTTCAAACAAAGGAGACTCAGGTCATGCAAAGATACATCGCAGTTGCAGCACTGACGGTCGGGGGATTGTTCTTCGGAGCTACGGGCGCGAAGGCCCAGTCGGCAATTCTCAATCTGCCGCGCGTTAGCCAGCACGCGCGCCTCGCGCAGCGCATCGGCATCACCGACATCACGGTTGATTACCATCGGCCACTCGTCAACGGCCGAAAAATCTTCGGCGGCCTTCAGGCCTACGGAGAGGTGTGGCGTGCCGGCGCCAACGAGAACACCATCTTCGAGGTCAGCGACGCGGTCACCATCAATGGCCAGCCTCTCCCCAAGGGCGTGTACGGGCTGCAGATGATTCCGGGCGAGACCTCCTGGGTCGTCATTTTCTCCAAGAACTCGACCTCTTGGGGCAGCTTTACATACGAGCAGGCCGAAGACGCGCTCCGCGTGCCCGTGACTCCCCAGACCATCGAGAACCACGAAGCCTTCAGCTATGACTTCGACGACCCGAAGCCCAATTCCGTCGTGATCACCATGCGGTGGGAAAAAGTCGCCGTGCCGTTCAAGGTCGAGGTCAACACTCCCGAAATCACGGAGAAGAGCCTGCGCAACCAGCTTCGCGCCCGTGCTCAATTCGAGTGGTCACCGTGGACGGAAGCGGCCAACTACCTGCTCGACAACCAACTAAGCGCTGAAGAAGCGCTGAAATACGCGGATACTTCGATCGGAAATGAAGATCGCTTTGAGAACGAAATTACAAAGTCGCGCGCGCTCACCGTTCTCGGCCGGAAGGATGAGGCGCTCGCCGCGCGCGCCAAAGCGATTGGCATGGGCACCCAGCTGCAAGTCCAGGTCTTCGCGCGCGGGCTGCAGGCTGACGGCCGCCAGGACGAAGCGATGGAACTCTTCCGCGTCAATATCAAGAAAGATCCAAACAGTTGGGTCGGGCACAATGAGGCTGCACGCGTCGCTGTCGCCCAGGGCGACTTCGAAACGGCAATCAAGGAGATGAAGCTTGCCGTCCCTGTGGCCCCGAAGAATCTCAAGGCCGCGCACATGGACCTTGTCCGCCGCCTGCAAAATCATGAGGACATCAACAAGTAGCGCCGCCTGGAGAGCGGTTTCGGGAATATTCGCCGTGCTTGCGAAGACGGTCAGCCCTGGCGGTGCCCAGCAAGCCTCGCCGCCATGTTCTGGCGCCCGCCAGTCGCTGGACGACGCCTGGTGGACCGGGCCCATGTTGGCGCCCTCGGCCGCGACGTTACCGCGCGGACATTTCCTGATCGAGCCTTATCTTTATGATGTGACTGCTGCTCATTCAAACGGCTTCGGGTCGCTGACGTATGTGCTCTATGGACTCACAGATAGAGTGACCGTAGGGTTGATCCCCACCGCGGGGTTCAACGTGGTGAGCAACGGCCCGAGCAGCTCCGGCGTCGGGCTAGGCGATCTCACCTTGCAGGCTCAATACCGGATTACGAAGTTCCATGAAGGCAGTTGGATTCCGACGACCTCCATTGCTGTGCAGGAAACATTGCCGACCGGGAAGTACGATCGGCTGGGCGACCGACCGAGCGACGGCTTCGGCAGCGGAGCCTATACAACGACGTTGGCGCTCTACTCCCAGACGTACTTCTGGCTGCCGAATAGTCGCATTCTGCGCATGCGTTTCAACGTGTCGCAGGGTTTTTCGAACAACGTGAACGTACATGACGTCAGTGTCTACGGCACAGGAGCAGGATTCCGCGGTCACGCCAAGCCCGGCGGTCCCTTCTTCGCCGACGCGGCCTGGGAATATAGCCTGACGCGCAGCTGGGTGTTGGCGCTCGATGTCACATACCGCCACACCGGCAACACGCGCGTGACCGAATATAACATTCTGGATCCCAACAGCGTGCAGAATCCGCCCAGCATCCGGCTGAACTCCGGCTCCAGCGACGCGTTCGGCTTCGCGCCGGCGATCGAATACAATTGGAAACCCAATCTGGGTGTCCTCCTCGGCACCCGCGTGATTCCAGCCAGCCACAACACGAATGCCACGATCACTCCGGCCGTGGCGATCAACTTCGTCCACTGATCAGCGGCCAGCCGATAACCTCTGAGGAAAGGGTGTTCGACGCGACGAAGTAAAGAAAAACTGCCCTGTCTTGCTGTGATGGCACCACCGTCGTCTCGGTGCAGCGAATCCGACGATTCCGGATGGATTGTTGGCAACTCCAGAAAACAAACGCGTAAGTCGTTTGTTTTCTTGCAGACTGCCAGCGCCCCGCTGTTCGCTGCTCGGAACTTATCGGCGAAGCACACGCGGCTAAGTCCGTTTGACCACAGGAATCAAATGGTGGTACGTTCGCGCCCAGTTTGGGACGTACCTTGCAATGGATCGCCGAACTTTTGTTAAGAACTCGTTTGTCACTGCCAGCGGCGCCCTGCTGGCCAACCGTGGATTTACTGCCGGAAGTCTGCTCCCTCAGAAAAACATTCCCGGCACAGTGGCACCCTCTCAAATAGACAGTGCTCGATTTCCGGATGGATTTCTTTGGGGCTTGGCATCCGCCGCCTACCAGGTTGAAGGGGCGTGGAACACCGATGGAAAGGGTGAATCCAACTGGGATCGCTTTTCTCATACCGTCGGTAAAATCAAAGGCGGCGCTACTGGCGACATTTCCTGCGATCACTACCACCATTACAAAGAAGACATCGCCATCCTCAAGCGCCTGAACCAGAAAAGTTACCGCTTCTCGACTTCATGGGCGCGAATTCAGCCCACGGGCACGGGTCCCGTCAATCCAAAGGGCTTCGACTTTTACAGCCGCCTCACTGACGCCGTACTGGAAGCCGGCATTCGACCGTTTTGCACGATTTATCACTGGGATCTTCCCCAAACACTCGAAGATCGTGGAGGCTGGCCGAATCGTGATCTTGCCGGTTACTATGCCGATTTCGCTGGCATTCTCGCAAAGCACCTGGGTGATCGAATCACTACGTGGGCTCCTTTCAACATGCCGTGGACGTTTACGTATTATGGTTACGGCGTTGGCGTATTTCCTCCCGGTAAAGCGGATTTCGAGCAGTTTCTGAAGGCCGCACATACGGTCAACCTAGCTCAGGGAGAAGCCTTCCGTGCTATCAAGGCCGCGTCAGCAAAGGCTACGGTAGGCAGCGCATACGGCATGGCCCCCGCCTATCCGAAGACCGACAGTGAAGCCGATCGAGCAGCTACGGCGCGCTATCATGCGATGAACAATGTCTACTTCCTGAACACCGCAATGCATGGCGAGTACCCGAAAGCCTTTGTCGGTGAGCCACCGTATGAATCAATGGGCTTCAAACCCGGTGACGAGAAGATCATGAAGGTGCCGTTGGATTGGCTGGGATTTCATTACTACACGCGCCGCATAGTCTCCGATGCGCGGAGTGGTTCCCGGTCAAGCACGACAGGCCATTTCGGCACTGAAACTGAGGGAGAAGGCGGCTCAGCGGGCCGCGATCCTCTGACGCAAATTCACGTGGAGATGCCAACCGAAGGTCCGTTGACGGAAGCGGGATTAGAGATATGGCCTGCTGGTATGTATGACCTCGTGATGCAGATTTCGCATGAGTTCAGCGACCCCGTCATCGAGATCAGCGAAAATGGCTGCTGCTATCTCGACGCCCCGGATGAAACGGGGCATATTCCTGACACACGTCGAATCGGCTTTCACCGCCAACACCTGGCCGAACTGGCGCGCGCCATCGCAGACGGAGCAAAAGTGCGGGCCTATCATGCGTGGACCCTGGTCGATAACTTCGAATGGGCCGATGGCTACACGCAGCGATACGGCCTCACCTACGTAGACTTCCGCAACCAGAAGCGTACCATCAAAGATTCCGGCCTGTGGTACGGGCGTGTCTCTGCCTCAAACCGCTTGAGTGTTTAATTGCCATCGCTAGGTGTGTGACTCTCTGGGCCCGACTATTTCACCTTCTGTGTAGGCGGGTTAACGGATACTTGAAAATCACGCATCCGATAAACGCGTCAATTCTCGCGCACCCAACTGCTGCGCTTCACCGCGAATATACAGGTCGAGTTGATTGGCATGGAAGCTTACGGAGGTGCGCATTTTCTTGGCCGGGCACTGCGGGAACAGGGACACGAGGTGCGGCTCTTTCCCTCACACAAATGTGCCATTGGCTCATCAAAACTCTCGGCCACTTGCTACAATTTGTCGAACGCCATCTAAACCTTTTCTGCCGTCTGGAACTTTTGCATCGCATCGTTTGCTTGGCCCCATGACACTCGACCACCCCCTGGCAAGAAGAAGGATCCCAGAAATCTACGCTCAAGCTTGAACCCATAGATGACCAACAACAGGAAGAAATCGCGGAGTCGGCGCGCTGTTCGACCTTTGATGATGTATCCAATCTGCCTGTCGTTACGATCGAGGAGATAGATTACGCCCAAGCGACCGATGGCGACGGCCTGGGCCAAGGTGGAAAAGCTGAATGGCTGGAGGTCCCACTTAGCCCTCGTCTGTGTCACGCGCGTACATATCTCCGGGCTACCAGATGGCGTGTCTTCGCCGACAGCATCTCAAGAACGCCTGAACGAGTCAGCGGCTGTCAGATGGTGAAACTCCAGTGCCCGAGGTACTACCATTGCAGAAAGCTCTCGCTTTGTTAAGACGAGACATGCTAAACCCTTTCGGCTCAGTCAAATACACATCATGCTTTAAGTTTGTTAGCGGTTAGTTGGCACTTCGACCGCCAATTTCACGACAGAGTATCCTTTATATATAGATCGCGGATGTCCCAATCTCTTCGCCCTTATTCAGAATGTTATGGGGCACATCTCGCCGCAGATTTCCAGGCGGATCCGGCAACATTCGGACGTGCACCCATGGCATTGGCTTACAACGTCCGTGCGAAGAGTGAAGTGAATCCGCTCATTCAACGCGCTGCGGCCACGGGCGCCAGTGACCTAGGTAGCAGAACGCGGCGTTCTCACTGTTCGAAAACTAGCGTCCCGACTCTGCCCCTTGGACCTCAGTTCGCACGGGCGTGTCGGCCCCGGCGACTCTCACACGAAGGCAAGCTCTTCCGTGACCCAGTCCGTATTTCACGGCCGGGTAAACGCGAGAACTGGCAATCGTAAGCGCAAGCGATACGAGCGCGCGGTGGCCCCAGAGATCGACGATTTTCTCCCGCAGGAGATCCGATTCGGCAATATCGCGAGCCACCACCGACCGTGCAAAACGCCAGCCGAGTGCCGCATCCTTCGGCATCGCTGCCTCATTGTCCGTCACAATCGCTCGAAGCGTCTCGGGATTCACGCCGGCTCGTTCCGCCATCGTAACCACGAGCTGCGTGCATGGGCCGCAATCCTCGGCCAGAGTGGCCGCGATCTTCGCCGCGTACCACGCCTCGCACGGCACATCTTGGCGATGCTCCGAAAGCGCCAGTAGCTTTGAAAACTTCCAGAATGCGCGCGGGCTCGCGGAATACATGTCTCGCGCGTATTGCATGTCGTAATCGAAGTCTTTTTCGAATGCTGCGATTTTTCTTCTTACCAGCCAGCCCAACATGGTTTCACTCCTTTTCCGCGTTCCTCGCCGACCACGCCAGCCATATAACGAGAATGCCCGGAAGAAAAACGGTTGGCAACTCGCCGAGCAGTTGATGCGCGTGCTCGCGGCCCGCGGCAGCATCGGACACATGAACGAGAGCATGCATGACGAGAAAGCCGCCCCCCGTCAGCGCCGCAGGCCATGCCCGCTTCGGGCACTCGACCAGCCAAAACAAGCTCAGCGCAGTCGCGAGGTAGGCACAGCCTATATCCCGAATGAAATGCGCATTCGCATAGCCTGTCTCCGCTACACCAGGAATAACGTTGTACCAACTCATCGGGTTCACGAGCATCCACACTGCGTTCGCGCCAAGAGCTAACCCGAGGATTACTGTCAACGCCCGCCGCACGTCCCTTGTGTCCCCCTATCTATTCGACGATCGAACTGCACCGAAGACTCCGAGGTTCGTACGCCCCACCTTGCCGCTCCTTCATCAGCCCCTTGATGTGAGGGCCTCCCGGCGCGAGGCTATAATTGCAGGGTCAAAGATTCGTACGACTCTAATATCGCGCTTTTCTGCGAACTGTGCTTTGCTTCACAAGAAAACGAGGGTAGAGGATTTGCCGCTGCCGTCGCAAGGCAGGCCATCCTACCTCTTCACGGGCAGGGTCATCGATATTGTGTTCATTCTAGTTTGCGAATTACGCGGTCGTCTAGCATGTTTGGCTCAGGCTGAGCAAGATTAGACGACAAACTTGACCTGGCAGGAAGGAAATGCCCTGGGTGAGGCGGCTGACCTGGGCGTGGGACTTGCTTTCGCAGACAAGAGCTAGCGGCAGCTTGTTAGTTGCCGTAAACTCGCGCAATGCTTTGGCCAGTGAGACTCCCTCAGCCTGCTCGGTTGCGCAGAGTGCCCCTTTTATTGCTGCTCCTTTTCATTTTGTCGGATGCGACGGCCTCCGACCTCCGCATTCTGGTACTGCACGTTGCCTCGGCGGTCATGATTGACGGCGTGCTTTCGAAGAACGAATGGCAAAGCGCCAAGCGTGTCGAGGTCCCCGGCGTTGCCACCTTGTATTTCCAACAATCGGATGAATGCGTTTACATCGCCGTCGAATACACAAGTTCACCTTCTGGAATAGTGGACCTTTACGTATCACCTGCGGAAGGGCAGGTTTATGACCTGCACGCCTCGGCAAAACTAGGCGAACGCAAACTACGCGTGAATACGTACTCCGATTGGACGTGGTGGAACAATCGCGACTGGACCGCGAACGTGTCGCGCGTTAACTCCTTTGAGAAACGTACGTTTCTGCCGACGCGCATCCGCGAATATCAGATTCGGCGTGTGCGTTTTCCTTCCGTCACCTGGCGTTTGAGATTTGAACTCACTGGTATGAAGGCGAATAACGAAACTCAAGAAATCACCATCTATCCCGAGGGTACGTCCGACAAGTCAACTGCAGGTTGGTTAGTACTCGATTTTCCAGATGCTCCAAAATCGAATTCCGGTTCCAGTTAGGTCATCGTGTCAGTGGACAGCGCCTCTTTTAACTCCACGGCATCCTGATGTTAAAGCGACGCCCGCGAGGATCAGGGCGGTGCGCTGCGACGTGTTCCGTTGTTGGACTTCCGCAAGGGTTACTGACAGGTTTCATCTCGGCGATGGCAGCTGAAATAGGATGCGTGCATACGAGCGAAGCGAGAAATGATAACCTTCGCTCATGCAGATGGGGATTGGAATCATCGCTATTTTGCGATGGATTCAAATCTCGACAAATATATGCGCACGGTTCGTAGCGAGAGGCTACACAATGTTAGCCGCTAAGCTCTTCGGAGGATTGGCCATCTTGGCGGTTGTGTTTGGATTCCTCGGTACGGCACGACCAAATCTGGCCGGCGAGCTGCCTTTGCACGACTCCTATGTGTTGCACGACACCTATTTTGTGGTCCTTTCACCGACAGCCGCAGTCGTCTACTCTCCAAGACTCTTGCAGATCATCATCCCGTTACTCAGCGCACCCTTTGCTTTAACTTATTTCGCCGCCGCACGTTAGTCGTCCCATTCACTGAACAGATCTCTCGGTCTTGCCCACTTTGTTCTCATGGCCATAGGGGTCCTGCTGATTGCGCTGGGACATCTATTCGTTAGCAAAGGTCACGTCTATGTAGCTTCAGGCAGAATGGAAGGGAACGTACCTTTCCCTCTCTGGCCTATGCAGGTGCTTGGAATCGGCATCTTGGGCGTCGCCATGGGTTGTCTCGTCTTTGCGGTGAACCTTAGTAGAACGACAATCAAGATTTTTCGATTGAGCTAACCTTGGTTAGCGTGCAAGCTCGTTTAGATACTCGACCTCTTCTTTCATAACTGCGGGACGCTTGCTTGATCTAGAGAATGCACTCACCGGGCCGCCATTCGGGAGAACTGTCCGAACTTGGGCAGACTCGTCTAAGAGCGCAGTGTTTCTTTATGTGAGAGTTGAAGTCCGTGTCGCCCCATCGGCCCGGAAGCCATCTGTCCCTAACCAGAGCGGAGTGATGGAGTACAGGTTCTTCTTGTAGGTGCGAGAAACATGGAACTCCTTTCCTCCTTTGATGCGCAGAACATACTCACCTGTGGTCCGAGGGTGGATTTCTTCGACAAACGAAGCGTTGATTAGCACGGAGCGATGAATGCGGACGAATCCGTATGGCTGGAGTTTTTCCGCCATGCAGGACACGGACTCGCGAAGAAGGTCAGAACCCGACATCCGGCGGAGCAACACATAATTGCCCTGGGCCTCAACCGTCACAACATCCGCGGGATCAATAAACAGAATTCTACCTTTGGCTTTGATCGCGATCCTGGATGGCTTTGTCAGCAGGCCTTCGATCTGAAGGAGAGGATCCAGCATGCGAGATAGAGCCTTCTCATACATGCGGATGGTCCTCTTTTGGCAGAGCGCCCGCCAAAACCAAAGCAGCTTCGCTGAAAGGCAAGGTATGGGCAAGATAGCTCAGGCCATTGCCCATGTCCCACGGATTCGGATCGACGACTGCGCCATCGCGCGCGTGAAGCGCGTGAAAGTCGGCGCCCTTTTTAGCTTGGGTCAACATGTTTAGCCTCATGGTGTTGCTGGCAGTGCGGCGGGAATGCCGAGGGTTCCCTCGACGACTTCGACGAAGTTTCGTTCTTCGCGAAGAATGAACCGCTTCGCTTGCGACATCGCGAAGTTCTCACGGCCTTCCGAATCTTTCTTCAGGCGCGTTCGGTAGGCTTCATACGAAGCCAGACTGTCGAATGCGATCAACCCCCAAGCAACATCATTCGTCCCTTCGTGAGGAAGAAAATACCCGATAAGGTGTCCGCCGCAGCGAGGAATGATGCGACCCCAATTCTCGGCGTACTTCTTGAACGCATCTTGCTGGAATGGATCGATCTGGTAGCGTATGAAGCACACTATCGTCATGGGTGTCCCCTTCGTAGTTGGTTTGGCCGGGGCTTCGCAGCCAACGGTGAGTGCCGCAACGGCCGCCACCATCCCGCCAATGGCTTCGCGGCGATTTATTTGCACGGTTTCGAGCTTTGCTGGCTGCATACGCGGGCAGTATGCTAGTTGTCTGACATGAACGCTTCGTCTACCGTCAAAGTATGAATGTCGAAGATCACGCGGACGCCGCGGTCTCCAAAATTGCCGCAGCTATCGGTGAGCCGGCACGCGCGTGCATGCTTTACTGCCTAGTGGACGGCCGAGCACGAACGAGCACCGAGCTTGCGATGGTCGCAGACGTAAACCCGTCTACCGCGAGCGTCCACCTGCAGCGGCTGAAGACGGAGCGATTGGTGAAGGTGTTCGCGCAGGGGAAGCATCGCTATTACAGTCTGGAAGGGGCCAATGTGGCCGCTGCGCTCGAAGCCCTGAGCGTACTCGCCGGCGAATCGCGCGACCCATTCGTGCCAAGGACGCCAAACCGCCTGCGCGCCGCACGGACTTGCTACGATCACATCGCGGGCACCCTGGGCGTTTCGCTGCATGACCGCTTCAAGGAGTTAGGCTGGTTGTCGGGCAGCTCCGGTGCCGACAACGCGTACGACCTCACACCACGCGGAGCGAAGGCACTCGAAGCTCTTGGTGTTGACATCGAGGCAACTCAGACGCTGCGACGTCGTTTCGCGTACGCCTGTGTGGATTGGAGTGAGCGGCGACCGCATCTTGGCGGCGCAGTCGGGGCCGCCTTACTGACCGTCGCCCTGAAACGAAAATGGGTTATCCAGGATCTCGACAGCCGCGCGTTGACGGTCACAAGAGTTGGCCGACGCGAAATGCTGGCTCGCTTCGGCCTCCACGATTGAGGCATTGAGCTCACGCCACTGCCGCACGGAACATTGCCGGCTGGCCTGAAAGTAATTGCTAGCCCAACCGGTAGATTCGCACTGACCCTGTCTGTCCGATTGACTTTGTTGCCGCGACGAGTGGACTTGGTTTGACCTGCCACGGTTTTGAACCAGACAGCTTCCAGGGTGTCCACACCACCGCGTGTCTTACCAACGGTTCTTGAACCCTGGCAAGCAGAAACATCTATTTCGTCACATATCGGTCACGCGAAATACCTGATTGATGTAAGTTGCTGCGTGATTCGGACACTGTGTGGATTCCAAACGATGAGGTCACCCAAGAACCGATTCTGCGAATAGATCATAAAGAAAGGATGGTGAGAGACCATCGGGTCTGAAACAGCCAATCCAAGTGGACCTCCCAGGCCCCGTGAAACCATTCTGTTGGGCGGTCTGGTGGCCGGTGCATTAGACGGCACAGATGCAATCGTCTTTTCCTGGCTAGTTCTGGGTGTCGCACCAATGACGCTCTTTCAATACATCGCCAGCGGCGTATTGGGGACCAAGTCTTTCTCCGGTGGGTGGTATGCAGCTGCACTGGGGATTGGCTTACACTTCCTGGTAGCAGTCGGAGCTGCCGGAGTTTATTACGCCGTTAGCATTCACCTTTCGGGCCTCTTTCGAAAACCATACGTGTACGGTCCTGCTTTCGGGATGGCTGTGTATTTCTTCATGCACTACTTGGTGATACCGCTCTCGGCGGTCCCAAAAAGGACTATCAGTGTCTCGAGTCTAGAGGTTCTGAACCTAGTGATTGCGCACACGCTCTTTGTGGGTTTGCCGATCGCCCTTATAGCGCGGCGGTCAGCGGCCAGCCCGTCGAACACTGCCGCTCGTTCGATCTCGCGCGTCTTTCATCTCAAGAAGTACAAGCCAGGCCACTTTCAAATTTCGGAGGATCCCTTCTTCGGCGAGAAAGTGTGGGATATCGTGGGATTGTATTTGAACCCACCGGACAAGGTCGCAGCATTGTGCGTGGACGAGAAGGTTCCGATTAAGACATCGGAGCCCAATGGCTTGGGCTATGTCGAAGGGGTGACCCACAACCACGTTCCAGTCGGCACGACAACTCTGCCTGCCGCACTGAATCTGGTTGCTGGTACTATGATCGCTCCGTGCCCCCGCTGCCAACGTCATGAAGAGTATCTACGGTTTCTCCAGCAGCTCGAAGCCAACATTCCGAATGAATTGACAGTCCACCTTATCGTGGAAAAATATGCGACGCACAAACATCCTCAAATCCAGTGCTGGCTGGCTGCACACCGCAGCTATCACTTGCACTTCATGTCGAGCTACTCCCTCTGGCTCAATCAGATCGAAATGTGGTTCAACATCATTGCGCAAACGACTATCCGTGGCATCGCCTTGCGCAGAGCGAAAGAACTGACGACGAGCATCGATCACTTTGTCCGAACCTACGATGCCGAAACGAGCCCCTTTGTTTGGACCGCTACGGCCGATTCGATTCTCGAAAAAATGAAACGCCTTTGTCAGGATTTTCCTGCGAATCAACGCCGAGACTTCACGCCCTAAATTCTCCGGGCCGAAATTAGACGCCGAATTGTTGACTGACCTGTCGGCCCCAAGTAGAGGTCACGGCCGGCTTCTGCGGAAGAAAACGGCACGTTGTTATCTGACGAGCAGTATCAATCCGCTGATGCACAGCACGGCTCCGGCGATCATGCGTAAGGATACGTGTTCCCGGAAGAGCATGGTTCCCAGTGGGATAAGGAGGATTGCCACGGTTACGTTGGAAGTCAAGGCGGCTCGGTTCAGTTTCCATCCTAATCTGTAGGCGACCAGATACCCTGCCTCGATCATGACCACTGAAACCCCAAGGGCCAAGCTTGACCAGTTGAAGTTTTGCCTGAAACGTAGCGACGAGTGCTCCGTCAATAGCAGCAAAAGCAGGCAAAGAGTGAGGGCGATCGCAAATGCCGACGATAGAAGACCGAAGGGACTTACGGCCGGTGGCATCGTCTTCTGGGCCAGGTGGTAAAGCAAGGTTCCCACTACGGTCAGGACCAGTGGAAGATAGTAGCCGATCGGGTGTTCCATTCCGCTCCTCCAAGGACTCGAATGGCATTTCCGCCGCGCGTGTCGTTTATGCAGTACTGATGAATGAGCGATGCGCCCGGCGGTGTTGGATCCAACTCGACCCGGTTCGCCTCATCTAGACGTCACTCCTGAACGCTAAGATTATTCCGTCGGAAACGGGCCCGTCCCGACCCAGAGTCGCGCTAGAGACTTCAGATTGCTCTTGTATGTGCGAGAAACGGCGAACTCCTTGCCGCCTTTTATGCGAAGCACATATTCGCCCGTGGTCCAGGGCTGTATCTCTTCGACCAAGGAACTGTTCACGAGAACCGAGCGATGAATTCTTATGAATCCGTACGCTTTGAGCTTCTCCTCCATCGTGGAGATCGACTCCCGAAGCAGATATGAACCCGAGTGCCGCTGCAGCAGCACGTAGTTGCCCTGTGCCTCAACAACCGCCACATCCGCAGGATCGACGAAGAGAATGCTTCCTTTTGTTTTGATCGCGATCCTGGAGGGTTTTGTCACCAGGCTTTCCAGCCGGGGCAGAAGCTCCACGAGTCGCGCGGCCCGTTCAGTTTGCGTTCGGCGAGAGGCTGTGTCCAGAGCATCGTGAATCCTCTCGTCCGAGAAAGGCTTCAACACGTAGTCAACGGCGTGTTTTTCAAAAGCCGTAACCGCATGCTGGTCGTGAGCAGTGACAAAAATGATGGAGGGCACTGGCGGCTTTCGTTTCTTCAAGCGGTCGGCGAGTTCGATTCCTGAAAGTTCAGGCATGCGAATGTCAAGCAGTAGGATATCGTAGGGTCGCTTTTGCAGCAGATCCAGAGCTTCCAAAGCATCAACCGCAGAGTCAACGCTTTCGATGTCACTTCTTCCACGCAAGACCCTTTCCAGGGCGCTCCGAGCAAGCGGTTCGTCATCAACAACCAAGACGCGCATCGTCATCACATACTCTCGAGTTGTCCCCCGGCCGCTTCTTCTGAAAGCTCCGGCTTGTGTCTTCCAAGTGCAGGGAAGAGGAGCGTTGCAGTTGCAACCCCGTCGGCGCCGATGGCAAAGGATAAAGTCGCCTCGTCCGAGTAGAGATACTTCAGTCGGGCCTTCGTGTTCTGCAAACCGAGTCCAAGACCTGACTGGCCTTTACCGCCAACACTGTTACGGATATTCAATTCGATCAGATCCTCTAAGTGTCGCGATGCAATTTCAAGCCAGCCTCCTTGTCTGCAAGAGGAGATCCCATGGACGATCGCATTTTCCACGAGGGGCTGCAGAATGAGCTGGGGAACCAACAATTGGCAGGTGTCGGGCTGAATTCTCCAACGCACTTCAAGTCGCCCGTTTAGCCGCATCTTTTCAATGTCCAAGTAAGCCTCGGTAAACTTCAGCTCCTCATCGAGAGTAAGAAGATCAGAATTGCCATACTGCAGAGCGGTCCGCAGCAGGTTCGAAAGCTTCAGAACCATCGTTTTGGCGCGCGCTTTATCCGCCTCGATCAGAGTCGAAATTCCGTGGAGAGTGTTGAATAGAAAGTGGGGTTGCAGCTGACTCTTGAGAGCCTGCAGTTCGCTCGCGGCGAGGGCCTGTTGCAGTTCCGCTCGCTCGACCTCCTGTTTCCGATCTCGGGTGAAGTACTCATAGGCATGAGCAGCAGCTAAGATCACAAAATAGTCCCAAATTTGGATCGCAAAGAGTTCAGCATTGCCGATCAACGTCTGGAGCGAGCGGGGGGTAAACTGTTGGGTCGCGAAATTCCATGGTGGCAGCACGATCCACCGGATGCACACAGAGGCGATCATATAAGGGATACTGCCAAGGAGGTAGTCAACGACCCGGCGGAGTAGAGCCTGTTTGCCGATCGGGTATCGGTGGACAATCGAGAAAATGGGCGGCGTCAGAAGTGCCGCCGTCAAGCACCAAGCACCGGCGACGAGCAGTATCTTCCAGTAAGCTGTATAGACCCCCCCTTCCAAGAGACGGACCTTCTCTTGCCCGGCCATCACAGGTGCAAATCCCACCCAAATCAAGATGGACCACAGATAGGAACGCGCGACTCTTAGGGCTCTCTTGGGAAAAGTTTCCATATAGTGCATTGTATCCGGACTTGCACACGCATCGACATCTAGAGGTACCAACCCACAGGAATACGGTTCGGACAACCGGAAATTCGGTGTGAATTCGACTATGGAGTAAGTGCGTATTTCTCAAACAGGGACTGAAGCGGCACAGCGGGTGTACCTGATCTTCCTTGTCTTCCAGTCGTCACTCCATGCTCTTCGCCACGTTGCTTCGGGTAGTAGGCCTCACATTCTTACTCTTCGTCACATATTGGCTTGCGAGGCGGGCAACTACGGCTGCCGCATCGGCGGCGTTGCAACGTGATGCCGTTGAGAAGGGCGAGGGGACTGCCAACGAAGAGAACGCCGCGCCGATTGCCGATACCGCCCCAAGAGCCAGTGCCGGTGCCCAAAACGAAGACACCAGCTAATGGGTCCGCGTGAAAACCAGTGGGAAAAAATTCTACGAAGTCCATCCTGAGGATGTCGCGGAACTACAGCGCAGAGACCCTGGCGCAAAAATCATCGATCAGTGAAGATCAAAAACCCGACCGTACTATCCTTTAACCGCGAAGCGCACAAGACGATAAAAAACCCATAACCCAAGGCCAACCGGAAAACCCCGCAGGCCGCCAAGTAAAGACCCCACGGCGCTGCCAGCATAGGACCGCGATTTGTTATAAGCGGTCCAGTAGTCTTTTTCAATGGCTACTTGGTCTGCATTGCCCAACGGAACAGAAACAAGAGGATCGCCTCGACCGCCAAACTTCGCAAATGGGTCGGAAAAGCTTCTGCAATTCTTATCGGCTTCAGCCAGTTCGAGAGTCACACCAGCAGGCACGCCCTGAATCGGTTGGGCCTTGCTCATGTCGAACAGTGGCGCATGACGAGGGGAAGTTGCACGCTTCGCTTCCCATAAATCCGCTTTCAGCGATTGAGAAATGTTCGCATTTTGTAGACGGTTGGCGAGATCATCTTCGTTCTTCGCTTGATGGAATTGATCCCATAGGCGGGCGCGGGTACTATCGTCGATGCCTTGTGCCGAACGGAGAATTGGTTCGGCGGGGTCGGCCATTGAACACTGCCGAACCAGCAAGACCGTGCCGTTTCTCAGCGGGACTAAACTTTGGATCGGTACATTTGGATCGAAGGGCGGCCTCGGCGCTTCCAGCGGTCGTGATTTGCTGAAATCGAGCTCGAGCATGACTACAGTTGCGTGAACGGCTCGTGCGTGAACGCCGCGCGCAGCTTCCTCCTTCGCAGCGGCCCTATCGTCCATGTCCAGCTTCACGAAAATGCCGATGGTTCCTATAAGCAGGCCAAGCAAGGCAAAGATTATTGCTTCCCCCGCCAGTTTTCGCATACTCTTCCATCTGCAAACCTAAAATTCAATCCCCCGCATCCGCAGCCAAACGCTATCTTCAGCGGTAAGCAGCAATTCGTTCGGATTGTCCCCCGGCATCGTACGCCCCTCGGGATCGCGCTCGAAAGCTCCCTCAATGTCCCGCCAATCGATGTCATATAGCTCGCCATCCGAAGTCATAAAACGCACCGGGTAGTGTCGACCTCATGGAGAGCCAAAAATGGCGTCGTCAATTAGCCTTCTGATTGCATCCAGGGCTGCGATGCACGAGAATCCGCAAGTGCAGCCATCATTCGCTTCCCGCCGAAATTGAACGCTTTCCGACATTCGCCCTGAAACAACTTCGCATTCTTCGGCAAGCCTTTCGACCCAAGCGGTCAAAAGAGTCGACGCCATCATCTAGTCAGCCTAGTTCGCTGTGGACGGGAAGTCAGTAACAACTGTTTATGAGTTCCTGCGGCGTAACACCCAATACACGACGCATATGTAGCGATAAATGACTCTGGTGGCAAAACCCGGTCTCCAGAGCGACATGGCCGATCGGCAATTTCTTTGTGCGCAGGAGCATCGCGGCGCGCTCGACTCGACGGCGAATCAGATACTGGTGTGCAGGCATGCCTACCGACTTTCGAAATAGCAGGTTGAAATGTGAAGTGCTCATGGCGGCGATCGCAGCCATTTCACAAAGTCCCAGATCGCGGCCCAGGTTATCTTCGATGAAGGACAGCACGTCTTTCAATCTCCGAACCGGCATAACTGCTCTCACCCCGTGCGACGGGCGAGAAAGCGAGCTGTGTTTTCGCACGAGCGCTGCCGCCAATGCTGTTGCCAGACTGTCCATATAGATGCGCCCGCAAGGATAACCACTCTCCATTTCGGCCTTGAGCGCCCAACCGATATGCTCGATCTGAGCGTCTCGCACCTGGAAACGGTTCATCACCTGCAAATTGCGCGAGTCTCCACCGGATTCTTCAACAATGCGATTGAGCACCTGAGGATTGATGCCGATAACCAGAGCGGTATCCCTATCGTTGATTTCCCACACGCTACCCAACTTTGGGGGAATGATTTCCACATCGCCATGAATTATCGTTGCACGGTGCCTCTCGCCTCCGCGGCGGCAGTCAGATTTGATCGAGGGTCCCACATGAATCGATACGATCACTCTCGGCGACCCACCGAATTCCACAATCCTAGGTTGATCGGAGATTAGACTGACGCGGAGGTTCTCGGTTGAACCTATGATTTCATTCGAAAAAGGCGCTGCGGTTCGATCTTGAAAATAGGTTGTGGCAGAAGAAGCCATTTGCAGGGCCTCCTTTTTTGTCATTCAATTCGACGTCCTGGAAGACTGCCAGTTAGCCCTCATTCCAGATAACCCTGGTTTAGCCGCTGAACTGCCCCTCTTGAAGTAAGCTTACGTCTATCGTCCCCGACCCATGTTTAAATGTGACGAGTGAAGGTATCTTAAGGACGTGAATACAATAAATGGTGATGAAAATATAGAACTGGAAAGCAGACCCAAGAGCTACACCAAGGCTAGCCTTTGGATGGGTCACTTCGAGCTCAAGGTATTGAGGAAGTTCTGAAGCGCATCATGGAACTTCTCGGGCTCGTCGATAAAAACAGCGTGGCCAGCCCCCTCGATAATCAAGAACTTTGAGCCCGGTATGGACGCTGCCATTTCCTTCTGGACATCGAGTAGGGGGGATGCCGAGGAGGCGAGGACGAGCGCTGGCACGCTCAGTTTCGTCAAGGCAGGGCGACGGTCGGCGCCAAATATATCTGCCACCAGCATCGCAATTCCAGTATCCGTTGGCGTCTTCAAGGTCGCTTTCACAAGTCCCGGGACATCAAGCTCTGAGTGGGGTTTCTTGAAAACAAGGGAGCATGCTTTCCTGAGCCGCATTCCTAGCTCCTTTGCTGTGGCAATACCACTAAGGAAGGTACAGTGGGCGGCCCCGGAACGAGCGACGATAGAGCCCACTCGTGCAACCAAACTGGATAAATTCATTTCTTGGCACCTCTTCGATCAAAAATTTGGCCCACACTGCCGTCGTTTTCTTGGACGCTAGTCCGGGTTGTTTCTCTCTCATGATTCATGAAAATAATAACCTCCTCCTGCAGCCGTGCCACACGCTACTCTTTCAACGCATCTTCATTAGTCTCCGTTGATGTACGCCTTTCACAACTCGTTGCCAGAACTCTTGGCACGCATCGGAGTGACAAGTCTAAGGTGCTTTTGCAGAGGCGAACGAAAACGAACGAGTCGCGACTCCGAGGATTTGTATTGTCCTCTGGACGCCGGAAAGCTTCTTGCGATGTGTTTTCGACCTGCTTAAATATCCAAAATCTGGAATATATCGAACCCAGTTTTTCGTTGTGACCGATCCACATTTTCAGAGTGCGAACTGAACAATCTCGTTTGTGAGTGTTCCATTCGCGATTACGAAACGATTCAGATGCCTTTCACGAATTCATATTTTCAATAGAGACCATTCTCAGAAGTCGTTGAAAACAAACCTACGCAGGGACGCCTCACATTGGCATTTCACTTGCCTCTACAGTCGCGATTAGAAGTCGTAGCTGTCGCTGTCTTCGGGTCGAAATTGCGAGGTTTTGGCAGGCGCTGTTGTCTTGCGCCTGTGAGGAGGAAGTTGTATGTCAGGTAAGCGAGCGGGTCTGTTTGCTGGAGTTTTGCTCTGTTTATTTGTCTTGTGTCCCACAGCTCTGTTTTCGCAGGCAGTTGCAACGGGCACTATCGTTGGAACGGTCACTGATCCTTCCGGCGCTGCGGTCGCTGGCGCCACGGTCACCTTAACCGACCCTTCCACGACCGGCTCGCGAACGGCAACAACCAATGAGGCTGGACGATACATCTTCGTCAATATTCCGCCAGGAAGTTACGACCTCGCGATCAGTAAGACCGGATTCAACGTGACCAAGTTTAACCAGCAGCAGGTAACTGTCGGATCCACGCTAACGCTTGACGCCTCCCTAGTGCTCGGTACCAGCACGGAAATAGTTGAAGTCACGGCCTCGAATGCCGAGTTGCAGACCATGAACGCCACTGTGGGCAACACGATCTCAGGGATCGCACTGGATTCGCTGCCGAGCATAAGCCGCGATGCCTCCACCTTCGTTACTCTGCAGCCTGGCGTTTCTCCTGACGGCAGCGTGGCCGGCGCCGTCATGGACCAGAACTCCTTCGTGCTCGACGGTGGTCAGAACACCAACGACATGGACGGCAGCATGAACATTTACACCCCCAGCTTTGCTGGTGATGTAACCGGGGGCCTGATTTCGAAAGAGGTCACTGGGAATCCTGGCGGCGGGCCTACAGGCGTCATGCCGACCCCGATCGATAGCCTGGAAGAATTCAAGGTCACTACCACCAATCAGACGGCAGACTTCAACAGTTCGGCCGGTTCCCAAGTGTCGATGGTGACGAAACGAGGCACCAATGCCTGGCATGGCACTGCGTATGAATATTATTTGGATAATAAGTGGTCTGGCAACACATTTGAGAACAACGCCACAGGCGTGCCGGTTCCTAGCTACCACTATAGTCGCTTTGGCGGTGCGGTCGGCGGCCCTATCATTCCGAAAACCATTCTCGGCGGCAAGATCTATATCTTCGCCAATTACCAAGGCTTCCGTTGGCCCAACTCAGAAACCGTTGACCGGGCAGTGCCGACGGATTCCATGCGCTTGGGACTGCTTTATTTTGGCGGAACTTACTACAACCTGAACCCCAATGCCGTGACCTACAAGGGCGTCGTCTATCCGGGAACAAACTTGGATCCCAGAGTCATCGGTGTCAACGCCCGGGTCCAGCAATTGTGGACGAAAATGCCGGAACCCAATAACTTCAACTGTGGAGGAGTCTTCACTCGTTGCGACACGACTTCCGCCGGACTTGGCAATGTTGCAGATTTCACAGGTAACTTAAGCATTCCGCAGAGCGACAACTTCGGTGTTGTACGACTCGACCACGACTTTGGGGCAAAGTTGCACTTCACCAGCAGCTACCGCTATTACAAGCTCATTCGCACCACGGACAGCCAGTATGACATAGGCGGTGTCCTGGCCGGATCCCTGGGAACCCCCACGTCTCTGTCCGGCCGCCCTCAGGTCCCATGGTTCCTTGTTGCGGGCTTGACCACGAATGTCACTTCCAACACCACGAATGACTTCCACTTCAGCTATCTGCGCAATTATTGGTCGTGGGGCTCGGCGGCGGATCCGCCACAGATTACTGGTCTGGGGGGGGCTCTGGAACCGTTTGGGGAGGGTTTGCGTGCCACGGGGTTCGCGCTTACACCCTACCAAGTAAACACGCAAAACACGCGGACCCGCTTCTGGGACGGCCATGACACCATGCTACGCGATGACTTAAGCATGCTGAAAGGCAACCACTTCTTCCAGTTTGGCGGAACCTACCAGCGCAATTGGAATTATCACCAGCGGACTGACAATGGAGGCGGTATCAACTTTATGCCGGTCTATCAGCTCGGTACCACTGCAGGCTCCGGAATCAATATGGCCGGCTTCCTGCCTGCAACTCTCGCAACGTCCGACGCGAAAAACTTTGGAAGAGACTACGCCGCGGCGCTGGGCATTGTCTCGGCCGCACAGATCGCATTCACCCGTTCAGGTTCGAACCTGAGCTTGAACCCGCCGCTCACGCCTGCATCAGACAAGAGCACTATTCCCTTTTACAACGTCTACTTTAGCGATTCCTGGCACATGAAGCCAACGTTCACGCTGACCTACGGTATGGGCTGGACCTTGGAGATGCCGCCAGTCGAGCAGAATGGGAAGCAGGTTGAGCTGGTGGATCAGGCGGGTCAGCAGATCGATGTGGAAGCTTACCTGAACGCTCGCAAAACTGCGGCCCTTCGGGGCCAAGTGTACAATCCCGAACTCGGGTTTGCCCTTGTGGGCAACACGGGGGGAGGTCAGAAGTACCCGTACGATCCCTTCTATGGCGCCTTTAGTCCCCGCATCGCAGCCGCTTGGAGCCCGAATTTCGATAGTGGGATCCTTGGCAAATCCTTTGGACGTGGCAAGACTGTAATCCGGGGCGGTTACAGCCGTATTTTTGGCCGATTGAACGGTGTCAATCTTGTGCTAGTACCGCTACTTGGTACGGGGCTGATCCAGCCGGTGCAGTGCGTTGGCGCACTCAGCAACGGCTCGTGCGCTGGCTCTGGCGGTGCGAATCCAGCTAATGCGTTCCGGATTGGAACGGATGGGCTGACAGCGCCTATTCCGACGCCCAGCGCCACGCTGCCTCAACCGGACTTTCCGGGCTTCAATGCGATTGCTTCCGGCGCAGGCACGGTTCTGGACAAGCATTCCCGACCCAATCAATCGGACCAGTTTGACCTCACCATTCAGCGCCAAGTCACCAACAAAATTATGGTCGAAGTAGGTTACATTGGTCGGCGAATAACTCATGAGTTTCAGCCGCTCAATATCAACGCTGTGCCTTACATGATGACACTGGGTGGTCAGACGTTTGCCAAGGCCTACGCCGCAATCGAAGTGGCCAGTGGCTTTGGTAATAACTTCCCCTGCAGCGTGGCAGTTCCAACCGGCTCGACCTGCCACAAGGCGGGTGGGATCTTCACCGCACCGGGTCTCACTGCGCAGCCCTTCTTTGAGACGGCACTTGCGGGAACTGGTTATTGCAATACGTATTCCAATTGCACCAGCGCCGTTGTCGACAAGGAGGAGGGCAACCTAAGCAGCCAGTCCGTGTGGAGTATGTGGAGCGATTTGGACGCTGGCGGATTTAACTTCCCCCGTACGATGTTGAACACCCCCATCGCTGGCTCGCCGCTGGGCGCCCAAGGACAGATGACCTCAGGCATAGCCGCCAACGCCGCCGTCGGCTATAGCAACTACAACGCCTTGTTCACTACCGTCAAGATGGCGGGCTGGCAGGGCCTGACCATGCAGCAGAATTTCACCTGGGGAAAAGCATTGGGCACACAAGCCGTGGTTCAGGCTAGCAGCGCATTCACCACAGTGGACCCCTATGACGTTGGCCACGGTTACGGTGTCCAGCCATTCGACCGTAAATTCGTTTACAACCTCTTCATGGTTTACGAGCCTCCGGTCTTCAAAGGACAGCACGGCTTAACCGGACGCCTCCTTGGTGGGTGGTCGTTTGCGCCGATCTTGACTGCTGCCAGCGGCTTGCCGTTGGAGATTAACACCGCGAACGGCGATGGTCAGGCGTTCGGAGAAGCGGACGCCACCAGCTACAACTCGATTGAAAACGGCGTTCTCACCTGCCCCAACAACTTTGGAAGCTCACGCCACAACAATGTTCCCGGCTCGAACGGCATCGGCACAAGCGGCTTCGGAGCCAACATGTTTGCAAACCCCGCAGCTGGGTGGGCATGTTTCCGCAATCCGATCCTCGGCCTGGACAACGGTCATAACGGCGGTTCTGGCATTCTTCGTGGTCTGCCGTTCTGGAACGTAGACTTTCAAGTGAAAAAGAACATCCACATTACCGAGCGCTTCAGCGCGGAATTCCAGACCATCTTCACCAACGTTTTCAACCACGACCAGCTCGCCGATCCGGTCCTGGATCTTAGCAATCCTGCCGGTTTCGGTGTGCTGGGAGGGCAAGTCAACACACCGCGGTCGATCGAATTGGGACTGCGCGTCCGCTTCTAGCCACTCTCGGCGGGTGTTCGCGATGGCAGACTCCCAGCGAAAACGGGGAAAGCCGCAACGGCTTTCCCCGTTTCTAATCGAACTCCCTCCAGAGAACTTTAGAATGGGCGACTCATTGGATCGCGACGAGGATTCGCGGAGGAGCGGGAAAGTAGATGGCATGCGATTTACGGCTGCGTTTCTGGGGATTGTTCTCGGAATTTCCGCGGCAGTTTCTCTGAAGAATCCGTCGAGAAGCCAAGGATCAATAGGTGAGGCGGATCGCCGGCAGGATGTCGTCAGGCTAGAGGATCGATGGCTTCAGAATGAGGGCGACCCCGAAGTCCTTGGAACAATTTTGGCAGCAGGCTTCGTGCACGTGTTCCCGCCTGGTTTCGTCACTAAGGACCAACAACTCAGATACGTGCGCAAAACAGAGCTTATAGAAACGTCGGCCAAGGCATTTCGAGGACCTGAGAATGCGACGCGGTGGACCTGAAGCGGTTCGATGTGCGGAACTTGAACCTTTCAATCACCAATTCCAGCGCATTCGGGAATTACACTGGACTGCTAGCCAACCCGAGAACAATGCAGTTCGCATTGCACTGCGAATTCTGAGTGTTCTTCAGGCGGAATTCTACCAACACCCGTGGGGTAGTGAGGACATGGGGCAGCGTTTCCGCGGTCGCCGCGGGTTCAATCAACATCTTCTGGCAGGAGGTCATAATCGTGAAGGGAATTGTGAAGTGGTTTAACAACTCCAAAGGATACGGCTTCATCGGGCAGCAGGACGATCGATCGGATGTCTTTGTTCATTATTCAGGAATTATTGGCGAGGGGTACCTGACGCTCAATGAAGGCGATAGGGTGGAGTTCGAAGTGGTGATCGGACCGAAAGGCCCGCAAGCTGCAAATGTAAGGAAACTGGATCAGTTAGGCGGTTGCAATCAGTGAGAACCGACTCCGGAACGGTAAATGCAGAGCGACCGAATGAAGAGGCTGTCTTAGATATTACGTTGCCAGCCGATGGTCTGCAAGAATGCGAGGGAAAATGCTTCCCGACGCGATATTTGCGATTCGAGGACTTCTGTCTCGACTTGCAGTGGCAAGCGGTCAGCAGGAACGGGGTACGGATACGCTTGGCCGGCAAGACGTATGAGGCCCTGACAGCATTACTCGAAAACCCAGGTCAGATCGTGTCGCGCGAGGAACTGCGAACTCGTTTGTGGCCCGAGAAAACCCTAGGCTACGAATCGAATTTAAACATTACAGTCAGCAAATTGCGGCAGGCTCTTGGAGGCTTGGGAGACGGAACGAAGTTGATCGAAACTGTGCCTCGAAAGGGCTACGTACTTATCGCCAACGTGGAGCATCTAGATCGGCCTGCGACAATATCGTCAGCGCCGCGCAAGGTGGAGCCCAGTCTGCAAGAGCCTGTGTGTACCGCGGCATCTTGGAGTGTAATCGGGGCGAGTCACGGTCGAGTGTTGTTCGCGACTGGCGTTATTTCATTGGTGGTTGCGTCGATGCTGCTTGGTGCGGCGATTACGCGACGGCAGCGGAAATTCCCTGCGCTGTGCGCCAGTCTGCGCGGGGTCCCGCGTCCGAGGGAGCACGACAATGCTGACTCTTCCGACTGTAATGGGAAGAGGTAAGTGCCAGAACATCGAGGAGATTCTACAGAATCTGGAAATTGCCAGTGAGTGGCTTCTGCTTGGTGCGACTTAACGAGTGGCTGTGACGGAATGGCATGTATAAGAGTCGAGACGCGCAATATGCGGTACGAAGCAAATCAAGTCAACTCCGCAAACCCATAAGTTACTCAAAATCACTTCACATAAGTCATTGAAAAATAAGCTGCGAATTAACACCCACGGTGGAGTCCAACGTGCTTTACGAACAGCAGCAATCGATCGATTCCGACAAGCGAGTTGGGCCGTTGGATCGATGCCTTCTAATAATTCGGATAGCAAGCGAACTTGATAAAGCTCTTCAGGAGGTTTACGTAAACATGCGAAAAGCAGTGGTTTTTATCTTCGCAGCACTGCTGCTGGTCTTCACAGGCAGAGCCTGGGCGCAAACGGAAACCGGACAGATTAGCGGCACGGTTCTCGATGAACAAGGCAACGGAGTACCTAGGGCAAAGATCACAATCCGCAATTTAGGGACTAGCGCCCTGCGCGAAGCGAATTCCGACGACCAAGGAGCGTTCATCGTCACCAACCTGCTACCCGCAACCTATGCAGTTATGGCGGAGGCCCCGGGTTTCAGCAAACTCGAACAGCAGGTTGGGCTGCCCCCCGGCGGCAGGGTTTCGCTGGATCTGAAACTGAAGGTTGGAAAAGTTACGGAAACCATAGAAGTTTCGGCGACGGCCGTTGCCGTGAATACGGAAAGCCAGACCGTCGGCCAGCTCATTACCGCGAAGGACATCGTGGACCTTCCGCTCCTGACGCGGAATCCTTACGACCTTGTCGGCGGAGCGGCCAACGTGTCCAGTGCCGCCGATGCAGGCTTAACAATGCGTGGTGCGGGCTATAACATCAATGGATTGCGCGCCGCTGGCACGAACATCCTGCTTGATGGCGCCGCAAACAACGATGAATTCACCGCCTCAGTGGGACAAACCGTCCCATTGGACTCCGTGCAGGAGATCAACATTTTGACCAACAACTTCACGGCGGAATATGGCCGGGCCTCAGCGGGTGTCATTAACGTAACCACGAAATCAGGCACGAATGATTTCCACGGCACAGCGTATGAATTCGGGCGCTATGCCGCGTTAGCGGCCAATACCTTCGATAACAACGCGCGGGGCATCGCCAAGCCTGCCTTTACGCGCAACCAGTTTGGATATTCCGCTGGCGGTCCGGTCAAGAAGGATAAGCTTTTCTTCTTCCAGAGCACTGAATGGCTGCGCGTCCGGAGCTCTTCCACTAACGTTGTGGAGGTGCCTACGCCGCAGTTCATTGCCGCCGCAAATTCGAACACTCAGGGATTTTTCTCAAAATTTGGGGCTTTGCGGTCAAACTTTTCACAGCTCAAGACTTTTACGCGCGACCAGCTAGCCGCAGTCGGGATCACAGCTTGTCCGCCTGCTCCCAGCACATGCGACACGGACTTTCCTGTCGGAAGCACAACTCCGATGTTCGCTCAAGGGCAATACTCCGTCCCGGCCGACTCCGGTGCCGGAAATCCCCAGGATACCTACTACGTGGTTGGTCGCTTGGATTGGAACGCTGCTCCAAAGACCCAGGTATATGGCCGCTACGCGCTGGAGAAGAACAACCTCCTGAGCGGCAGTTTAGAAAACAGTCCGTATGCGGGGTATGATACCGGGCAGAAGACCACCAATAATAGCATCCTGCTCTCCTTGATCTACACCTTCAACCCCAGGCTGACCAGCCAATCGAAGATTGTTTTCAATCGCCTAAATCTGCTCGACCCGCTGGGTTCCAATCCCGTGGGCCCTACGCTGTACATGAATGCGACGTCTGCTCCCAGCATTGCGGGAAACCTTATTGCCATGCCCGGCTACTCGGCGTTCACACCAGGCAGTGCGATCCCGTTTGGCGGACCGCAGAACTTCGTGCAGGCATACCAGGATCTCAGCTCAGTTCACGGACGACACACGTTCCGTTTCGGTGGCAATTACACCTACATCCGCGACAATCGGACTTTCGGTGCGTACGAGGAGGCGGTGGAATCGCTCAGCACGAAGAACTTCTCAACCAGTGATGAGAACTTCCTCAACGGGCGGCTGGCGCAGTTCCAGGCAGCCATTAATCCCCAGGGCAAATTGCCCTGCGGTGCGGCCGGCCCTACCCCGAGCTGTACAGTCACACTCCCTGTTGCCCCTCCAACCTTCTCTCGGAGCAACCGCTACCATGAGTTCGGCACGTATTTCGAAGATTCGTGGAAAGCGACGAATCGTCTGACGTTCAACCTCGGCATGCGCTGGGACTATTTCGGCGTTCAGCATAACAAGAATCCCAACCTCGATTCGAACTATTACGACGCACAAGGCGGCGATATCTTCGATAACATCCGCAATGGCCATGTCGCTACAGTTCCTAACAGCCCGATTCATGGTCTGTGGAAGAAGGACTGGAACAACTTCGGCCCTCGCCTTGGCGTGGCATACGACCTATTCGGTAGTGGCAAAACCGCCTTGCGTGGAGGCTGGGGCATCTCTTACGAACGCAACTTTGGCAACGTGACGTTTAACGTCATCCAGAATCCGCCTGCATATGCAGTCATTTCGATCCTGCCTAGTGATGTTGGCGGCAGCATTGCCGTCACGACGGACAACGCAGGTCCCTTGGGAGGCTCAACGGGCTCGAAGGCTCTGCCCAAAGTCAGCTTGCGAAACGTGAATTCTAACATTGAAACGGCATATGCCCATCTCTGGAGCGCCGTACTCGAGCACCAGGTGAAAAACAATTTCATCGTGGCCATCGAGTACAACGGGTCCAAGGGTGTAAACCTGTATTCGATTGAAAACCCGAATCGGCCAGGCGCCGGTAACGTTTACCTGTCAGATGCATGCACACCAGTGTCAGCCGTCAGCCCCAACAACGGTCAAACCTATACCATCCCCGCGTACCCGTGCCTGAATTCAGTCAAATTCAACGACGGCAGCGCGAACGGCTTCGTCGTGGCGAAGAACCAGCTCACGCGGTTGCAGAACTTTCAATATAGCAATATCAACCGCCGCGGTGACAATGGCTTCTCCCATTACAACAGCGTGGCGGCACGCATACAGTTAACGAATATCGCCAACACGGGGCTTAGCCTGCATTCGAGCTACACCTATGCCCATGCCATTGACAACATCAGCTCGACCTTCAGCGAATCCGGCAACAACGCAAATCTCGGGCTGCTGGATCCCTTCAACCCGAAGATTGACAAGGGCAACTCTGACTTCGACCAGCGTCATCGGTTCGTGTTCTCCGGCACGTGGGACGTTCCGTTTGCGCGGAACCTGTCAGGCGCCGCGAAGCGGGCGCTTAATGGCTGGACGGTCGCCCCGATCATCACGATCCGAAGTGGCTTCCCGTTCACGATGTTCGACTGCTCTAACGCCTTTACGACTTGTCCGCGAGCATTCCAAACGACTGCTCATTCAAGATCGGGTTCCTCAAAGCCGGATCCCAGCGGCGCTCCGAACCTCTTCGATTACTTTGACTTCAGTTCCGGATTTGACAGTTCATACGTGAACCCCATCGCGGGTGCCTCCGACTTTGGTTCTTTCCCGAGCAATATGTTGACCCGCGGCTACTTCTATGGCCCCGGCGCTTACAACGTGGATCTTGGCGTTTACAAGACCACTAAGATCACCGAGCGTTTCAGTTTGCAGCTGCGTGGCGAATTCTTCAACGCGCTGAACCATTCCAACCTGTGGATAACGCTCAGCGACAATGACCTATCGTCGACGACTACCGTGCATGCTCAGAAGGGTGTGCCGCCAGTCAATGCCAACGAGCGCCGGAACGTGCAGTTAGCCCTAAAGCTGATCTTTTAGTCCGGACCAGATCACCTTCTCCCGCAGGGAAGCCCTCGAGCTTCCCTGCATTTCTACCTGATGCTTCGGCAACGCGACATAGAATCTTGCAATAGTTGGCGCCGATGCTGGCGGAATTAATCCATGTGCTCATGTAAGATTCTCACCCACAAGTTTCTCCTTTATTTGCTCGCCTCGACGTTCACAATTCCACTGATGTTTTTCTGGCTCTTCTGTCTTGCGCCCTCCGCGCTCCCCCAAGGCTCCGATCACATAGGTCAGGTGTTTGTCCCGAGTACACGATCGACTTACTGAAGACCCACTCGCGCAGGCGCAGGTGCAACTCGTCCGCTTTCCCGATGGAATCGTCACGGAGCAATTCACCGGTTCGGACGGCGGCGTGCAATTCTCCGGAATTTCAGTAGGTGCCTACGCCATCCGAGCCTCCCACCAGGGCTACGATCCCGGAGAGGCTCATGTCGATTTTCGCAAGGGTGATGGGACACTCCAGAAGGTGGATATCCCGCTTTTGCTGCGGAAACAGGATCGAAACAGCATGGCCAGTGGCACCATTAGCGCGGATGATCTAAGAATCCCAGACAGTGCCAGGAAGGAATTCGAGCATGGCCGGCGGCTCCTGAACGAGAAAAGAGACCTTGATGGAAGCGTAGCGGCGTTTCAGCGTGCAATTGAGCTGTATCCTGGCTATGCCGACGTCTATTTTCTGATGGGCGCAGCACAAGTCCGGCTTAATGCCGCTCCTGTCGCGGAAGCTTCCCTGCGGAAGGCAATCGCACTAGACTCGCAAAGGACGACTGCATATTACCCATTGGCGATATTGTTGTTCGGGCAGCGGCGCTTCAACGAAGAAAAAGAACTTCTCCTTGAAGCAGAAAAACTGGATGCAACGGATTGGCGGTGGCCCTTCGAACTGGCCCGCTGTCACGCACAGCAGAGTCAGTGGGACAGCGCTCTGCGGTACGGGCTGGCAGCCAGCGCGGGCGCCAATGTCCCTTCCAAGGTCCACCTATTGCTGGCGGATATCTATGCGAATTCCAACAAACCCCGCGAGGCGGTCGCGGAACTCGAACTTTTCGCCCAGCTTGATCCGAAGAGTGCCCACATGGACCGTGTGCGCGAGGTGCTGCCCGTGCTTCGCCAGCGCGCCGCAACTCCTTCTCAATCTGAACCTCGCTGAGTAAGTCAGAACCGCTTGCCTCCGAGGTAGCTTCCGAGAGGTTCGCATCTCCTGTCTAGAATGCGCGTAACCGCCGACTCGGGGGTAGCGTTACAGTTGGCAGCGATACCATAAGATGCGGTCCCCATCTGTCGGCCGCGACGAATACTCCACCGCGACGTAATCCCCAGACTTCATCTTTGACGATGGTAGTTCCAGTAACAGATCGTTCGTGAGTAGGAACCCACCGGGTCGGAGCATGGACTGGACGTTGGCGAGCGCCAGGGACTGCTCAAGGGTGTCGTAATAAACGAAGATGTTCGTGGCTATCAGGAGATCGAATTTCGCGTCGTCGGGGGCGTCCAGTCGCTGGAGAACGATGTTCACATCCGCTGCCCGCATCCGCTTGACAAACCCAGGTCGAACCCTAATGGCACGCGACACAGTACCCTGCAATGAGGGAGGCACGGCCACAGGAGGCAAGGGGCTGCCGATCTGGTCGCCGAATCGCTGCCAGTAAGCCACCAGTTCGGGCTTCCAGCCGCGCGCCGGATCGCGCGGAAGCTGAAGCGTGTAAGCCCGTCCCTGCAGGGCGGCTCGGCGTGCGCGTTCAATGTGTTCGAGGACGCGCGAGCTGAGATCAAGGGAATCCACTTCTAACTCTCCAGGTTTCGCCAAGCCGAGGCGCAAAAGAGAGTCCATCACCGCAAACGGCTGAACTATCTGCGTTGGGTAGAAATCATACCCTTCCTGTTTATCGGTGAAGTCGAGGCCCGGTCCGATAATTCCTACGCGCCGCACGCTGCCGGCAGACAATAATCTGCGGTCGCGCATCGCAGACAGGGCCGCTTCAAGCGCAAAATCAGGTGGGAGAGAAGTGTCCAGAGACAGTCCCCGGTCCTTATAAAGTTTCGAGCGCTCGGCAAACTCCTCCGTCGGATCGCCAAGACTGCGCGCAGCGGCCAGCACCTGCTGAAAGCTGCCCTGCTCTTTCAGGACGCGGAGATAATTCTCGTAGAGATAGCGCGCGGCCTTTTCCTCCTCGTCCGCGTCAGAAAATTTGTGTCCCGCACGTTCCGCGACTCTTCGGGCAAAGAGAAGTCGTTCGTTGCCGTCTGGTTCGGCCATGCCGTTTACGAGATCCCGGGTCCTCGACTGGATGAGGGCGCGGAATTGTGTAGCAGGCTCGCCTCCGGATGCTTCGGCTGAGTCGGCGGAGAGTTTAGCCAGCTGTGCGCCCGTTAACCTCGGTTCGTGAGTGAAGGATGTTCCGAAGAGCAGGAGGTTTACGACGGTGTCCTCGTCTCCCGCGCTCAGCCGCTCGCGTATTTCCGCGTCGCGGGACTTCACCCAGGAAAGCCAAACCGGCTCCAGTTTCTGAGGAGATTCGGTGCGCAGCTCACGCGGCAACACTTCGGTCAAGGCTTCCAGCACTGGCCTGGCGTCAGAGAAAGGAGTGTAGACAACCTTTGCCGTCGGAGTAGCTCCGGCAAGAGCCAAGCTGCTGAGGAGCGCAGCAAGTGTCAAGAGAACGCTTCCTCGAGTCAAGAACGTATCGCTCATAAACGGGTCACCAGTTCTTACCCAGTGACCCGGGCTGAGGCCGCTCCCAAAATACGCAAACTCTTTCGTTCCTGCACGAAAGCTACAATGCGAAGGTTTTCCCGCTTCCAGTTCGATTTGAATTTAATCTGCTGATTCAGGACGAGCGGGAATGAGCCCCTGGCTGGCACGGCCCCGATCTTGTGCAAGGAACGCAGGATCGCTGCATGCCGCAAATTCCTGCCGGCATTTTCCCCTGCTTTGACGGCCGTTTCCAGACCATCCTCCGTCACTGCCATCCAGACATCGGCTGGCTCCTGGTCCGCAATTCCGGCGACGTTTCCAACTCGCACTTCAAAGCGCCCGGCGTCACTCTTTGTAGGAGTTTCCGCCGTAATGGAGATTTGCGTTTTCGCACGGTGCGCGGCTTCTCGAATTGCATCTTGCGCGTCGCGTTCACTGCTACCCACGAACTGGCGTTGACCGTCAACAATCATCTGGGGAGTAAAGGGGCCTTTGCCTTTGAACCTCGCGACGTACTCTTGTTGTCGCAAAGTCCAATCCGGGGAGGAATACGAATCCACCCAACCATCGTGATTCCAATAGTCCACGTGTTCTTCGAGTCCGATGATCTCGGCACCTCTAATGGGCTGGTCTGTTGCGAGCTTGCTCAGCAAGGCGTCCGCTGGTGGACAGGTGGAACAACCTTCCGCGGTGAACAGCTCGACGACAACTGGAGTTCGATCGGCCTGCGCTTCGGCAGTTTGCGCCACCGCTTCACATGGCGGATTAGCTTTGGGTGTCACGAGCAAGAATGTCCCCAGGGCTAATAGTGGCAACGCGTTTTTCATGTCCTCACCTCCCTCGTCCACGGCCGACTATCTTAGTTGGCGGTGCTAAGCAACCGGGGTTCTCAGCCGGCGCGGAAGCCATCCGTCCCGAACCAGAGCGGAGTGATGGAATGCAGATTCTTCTTGTAGGTGCGAGAAACATGGAACTCCTTTCCTCCCTTGATGCGCAGAACATATTCACCCGTGTTCCATGGGTGAATCTCTTCGACAAACGAAGCGTTGATTAGCACGGAGCGATGAATGCGAACGAATCCGTATGGCTGGAGTTTTTCCGCGATGGTGGACATGGACTCGCGAAGAAGGTCAGAACCCGACATCCGCTGGAGCAACACGTAATTAGCCTGGGCCTGAACTGTCACCACGTCGGCGGGATCAATAAATAAAATCCTGCCTTTGGCCTTGATTGCGATCCTGGACGGCTTTGCCAGCATACCTTCGATCTGAAGGAGAGGATCTAGCATGCGAGATAGAGCCTTCTCATGCATGCGGATGGCCCTCTTTTGGCAGGGCGTCCGCCAAGACCAAAGCAGCTCCGCTGAAGAGCAAAGTATCGACAAAATAGTTCAGCCCGTTGCCGATGTCAGAGGGAATGGCGACTACGATGGGCAGGTAAATAAAGAGGCATAGAAAAAGAATCATGATGCCTAGATATGTTGCTGCCGAGCGTGCTTTCTTATTGACGATGATGCTTGCCCCGGCGGCGACAAGGACTGCGCCCACAAGATAAGCCCAGAGCGGGCGCACTGGAATCCAAGTTGGCGTAAGTTTGTTGAGGGGCACGCCGGGCGCGAACTCGGGATGTAGAAAGTGCTCCACGCCGAAGAATACTGCTGGTATGGCAACGAGGAAGCGCCCGAAGGTTACGAGGCGCGGTACGCCGTCCGTGGGCCGTGCCTTCATCTGAGCTCCAGCAAAAGCAAATGCGCCTCCACTAAAGGCGAGATCTCTTAGAAGAACCGCCCACGCAAATCTATCGCGCGGATTGACCACTACCTTTGGGATATGTAGCAACACCACGAACAGAAAGAGCATGATTCCTAGAAGTGTTGCCGCCAACTGTGCCTGCCTTTTGAGGATGATGCTCAGGGCCGCAGCAATGAGAGCTGTACCTACGAGATAGACCCAGAATAAGTGTGCAGGAATCCAGGAGGGCACCAGGAGCGCGACTAATTTGGCGGACGCAAAGTGCTGCGCAGCGAAGACCACCATTGGGATGGCAAAGAACAAACGGCCAAACGGCATGATCTTGTCCAGTCCGTGTGCTTGCGGAAGTTCATTCTTGATGATTATTGGGAGGCCGATCGCTAGGAGGGCTACTCCGGCGAAATACGGCCAAAACATACGCGCCGAAACCGAAAAGGCTAGAAGCGCAGCCGGCGGGTGTGAGTGAGCGAATTGTTGCAAGCTGCAGTCCGCCATGTGCAATTCAAAAACCAAAGCTCCGTTCCGATTCTCGAAGCGAGTGGCTTGTCATGGGCCAAAGCCATCCTCGGCGTGACCCAAGACGCGTACTCGATCGCGAAGGCTCCCAGTCCAAACGGCACCCGCTGACATAGGATGGGCAGTCCGATGAAGGGGCGACGGTTGCCGCTATCAATTGGTGTAATTTCGCGCATAAAGTGGTCGGGCACAATAACCACTTGAGGTAACGACCTTATGACCACTATGATTCGGTGATGAGGAAGACGCCTAGCGGTTTTTCGCCTCTTATTTATGTCGATCGGAAGGGCGACAAGCCCCTGTATTCGCAAGTGTATGACGCGTTCCGCGCGGCGATTGTCGCCCGCAACCTGCGCGCCGGGGAACGGATTCCGTCCACTAGATCTCTGGCTTCAGAACTAGGGATTTCGCGAATCCCGGTACTTAACGCGTATGCGCAGCTTCTGGCGGAGGGTTATTTTAAGAGCCGCGTGGGTGCGGGAACGTTCGTGTCCAGCTCCCTGCCAGACATAGTCACTCCGGCGGAAGACCGCAGCGCAAACTCGGCTCGAGTGCATCCAATGCCTCGACTGATCGCCGGCCGCTCTTCGCTGATTCCTCGCTACGAACGACCCGCGTGGATGAGCGGCCAGGGGGCATTCAGCGTCGGTCAGCCAGCAGTTGACACTTTTCCGTTTCATGTGTGGTCGAAGCTCGTCGCACGCTATTGGAGAAACCTACATCGGAGTGCACTGCAGTACGGCGATCCGATGGGTATCAAAGAGTTGCGCGAAGCGATTGGGACGTATCTCAGAGCGGCGCGCTCGGTACGGTGCGAATGGCAGCAGATCATGATCGTCAGCGGATCACAGCAGGCGCTGGACATTTCGGCCAGGGTATTGCTTGACGCCGGAAGCCCAGTGTGGGTTGAGGAACCCGGATACTGGCTAGCGCGGCACATCCTCACTGCGGCGGGATGTCGCCTCGTACCGGTTCCTGTTGATGTCGATGGCTTAAACGTAACTGTTGGCATTGAGCGATGCCGGAAGGCACGTGCTGCTTACGTGGCGCCATCTCATCAATATCCGCTTGGAGCGACGATGAGTGCTTCGCGTCGTCTTCAACTCCTAAAGTGGGCCCAAAGCGCGGGATCTTGGATCGTCGAGGACGACTATGACAGCGAGTTTCGCTACGACAGCAAACCTATAGCATCGTTGCAAGGCCTCGACCATTCGTCGCGGGTGATATACATCGGTACGTTCAGCAAGGTGTTGTTTCCGTCGTTGAGGGTGGGCTATATCGTCATTCCCTCCGACCTCGTCGATCACTTTGTTGCGGTTCGCCGGGCGATGGACGTGAGCCCGCCTCACCTATATCAAGCAGTGCTCGCGGACTTCATCAACGAGGGGCACTTCTCGCGACACATTCGGAGAATGCGGGTGGTCTACGGCGAGCGCCGAGAGGTCCTTGTCAAGTGCATCAAGGAAGAACTCGATTCCGTCCTGCAGGTGCACGGCGCCGAGGCTGGGCTGCACCTGACTCTGACATTACCAAAAGGATACCGCGACCGCATTATATCCGCACGAGCTGCTCGCCAGAACTTGTGGCTGTGGCCACTCTCTCCCTCCTATCTCGGGGCAACCCCTCGCCAAGGACTCATCTTGGGCTTCGGCGGCGCGACGGTGGCAGAAATCTCCGACGCTGTGCGCCGACTGCGCGCGGTTCTCACGTCCGAGCGAACGCGATGACGAATAACAAAATGACAATAATCGGTGTGCGATTTGGTTGGCCGTGAGAATGAAGCCTGTAATCTACGGTTTTTTCGCAGGTTTGTGTTAAGAATGGAAAATGCTCATGGTGACAATGCAGACGAATTTGAGATCGGTAGCGACAATGTAGAATTCCTGAAAAAACTAGAGCCTGGGTCGATATTTGGAACTACAATCAACGTCCCAAACGGAAGCAGCCATGCAGGCAAGAGACCTACAGCCAGGATCTGTGGTCATTCTTGAGGCTGAGGAATGGAAGATTCTTCCCCCACTTGACCTAGAGAACGTATATCTAGAATCCCCGGCTGGAATACGGAAGTTTCTGAGTTTCGCGGATTTCATCCGACTTCAACACCGCAGCACTCAACACGTTGAGGACCTCACTCAAATCCCTGAGGTCAGATTTCAGGAGGCCGCCAAACGCCTAGACTGGATTAGGCCCCTGATCCAAGGCGAATGTACGGCTGAAAGAGTGAAGGCTCGTGCGAAGGAAGTTGGTGCAAGCATGTCGACTCTCTATCGCCTCAAAAAACTGTACGAGAGCTCGCATCAGCTCTCGGCCCTTTTGAGAGGAGCAAAGAAAGTCCAGCCAAAGCGGCTCCAACAAGAAGTGGAAGATCTCATCGATGATCAGATACGTCAACGCTATCTCAAGGAAACAAGAATTCACATTAGCGATCTGCACCGCGAGATCGCGGCGGTTTGCGCAAAGCGCGGGTTAAAGGCGCCATCCACGTGGGCAATCACCGATCGCGTCAACGCCATTCCGGAGGGATTGTTGATCCGGAAGAGGTATGGAGCGAAAGCAGCGTCACGATTTCGGGCAGTAGCTGGCAAAAGTCCCCACGGGACATTCCCTCTACAGATGGTGGCGATCGATCATACGGAACTCGACATAATCGTGCTTGATGATAGCCGCGAACACGCGGTCGGGCGGCCTTGGATTACGCTTGCCATCGACATCTTTAGCCGAATGATTGTTGGTTATTACATCGCGTTCGAAAAACCGGGGGCTTTGGCGGTCGGGATGTGTATTTCTCGCTGCATTTTGCCAAAAGATTCATACCTTGCTCGCCTGAATTTGCAAGTGGAGTGGCCAGTCCAGGGAATTATGAAAGCTATTCAGACAGACAATGCGAAAGAGTTCAGGTCGAAATCTCTCGGGCGGGCGCTGGAATTCTATGGAATCGGGCACAATTTTCGTCCACCCAACACGCCGCACTACAGCGGCCACGTCGAGCGGCTTATGCGGACGATGCTCGAGAAAGTGCACACTTTGCCGGGAACCACCTTTTCGAATCCTGCAGACAGAGGCGATTACAAGTCAGAGAAACGCGCTTGCATGACACTTTTCGATCTTGAAAAGTGGCTCGCCGTAACGCTGCTGCAGGAATACAACAACAGTTCGATTCACTCTGAATTATTGAGTACACCTCTGGTCCGGTACCGTGAAGGAATCGTTGGAACCCCTGATCGCACCGGGTGCGGGCATGCCCCCTTGCCTCAAGATCCGGACCGGCTTCGACTTGACTTCATGCCTGCATTCCAAAGGACCGTCCAGCCAACGGGCGTGGCCTTCAATCGAATCCGCTACTTCAGTGATGTCTTGCGGCCCTGGATCAACGCCAAGAGACCGGGTTCAGAGAAAGTGATTACGCACACCTTTCGGTATGATCCGCGAGATATTAGCCGGATCTATTTCTTCGATCCGACGTTCGGTCGAGCGCAGACAACCGACAGCAAAGCGCCGGTATCGGAAGTCAACCCATACCGTGAGATACCTTTTGCAAATACCTCGCGACCGGCCGTAAGTCTCTGGGAAGTGCGGCGCGAATATCAGCGCGCAAAACAAAACGGGAAAAGCATCCACAGTGAAGCAGAGTTGTTCGAGGCGATCGCGGAGAAGGAAAAGATTCTGAACCAGGCACAGCGAGCTACACGGAAAGCGCGTAAACAGAGCACGGGCGAAGTGGTCAGAATTGAGAAACCGTTGGAGGCGATAGCTCAAGATATCTTCTCCTCGCCTGTCATCAGGTTCAGGACCGAGGACTAGATATGCGCGAAATGAGTCCTAGCGCCCAGGCCGCCCTGCTACTCCCACTAGACGAGAGAGTTCGCTACCTGCAGATTTCTCGCTGGATCTGCTACGACTACGCAGAGGCTATTTTGAAAGATCTTCAGGAACTGCTGGAACACCCTAAGGTTCTCCGGATGCCCAATTTGCTGGTTTGGGGCGATACCAATTGTGGCAAGACTGCCATAATTGATCATTTTTGTCAGGGATATCCTCCGAAACAGAATGGCGAGGAAGAAGCGGACGTTGTTCCGGTTTTATACATTCAGGCGCCTCCAATCCCTGACGAACGTAGGTTTTACTCGCTGATTCTCGATAAATTAAGGGTTCCCCACAAGACGAATGAGCGTGCGGACCGGATGATGTGCCAGATCCTCAAAATGTTCCCAAAGCTCGGTGTACGCATGTTGATCGTCGATGAAATCCACCACATCTTGGCAGGAAACCTCCAAAAACAAAGAGCATTTCTAAACGTCATCAAGTATCTGGGCAACGAGGCTTTGATTCCCATCGTCGGCGTGGGCACGATCAGCGCACTCAATGCTCTGCAGACCGACGCACAGCTCGCGAACCGGTTCGAGCCGAGAAGTCTCCCGAGATGGCGGCTAGACACTCGTTATCGCCAATTGCCTTTGGCCGAGGAGTCGAATCTCACCGAAAAAGAAATGGCCACCAAGCTATTGGACATGAGTGGTGGAACGATCGGCGAACTTTCAAAGCTCATCCGGCGAGCTGCGATCGAGACGATCCGGCAAGGTCGGGAAAAAATCTCCCCGTCGTTGCTGGAGGAAGTCCAGTGGATACCCCCGGACGTTCGGAACCGGCCCGTTGCATGACATACGCGCTACCGCGTGTCAGCTGAAACTTCGGGTCGAACAATTGTTTTTCAGTCGACCTTTGCGAATTCACACAAGATAGGATCAGCCTCTCCATGCCGCGCTGCCAATCGCTGTGGGTTTTTCAACAGCTTGCAAAGTTCCGCCCGGACGGATGTTTCAATGAATTCATCACTGATTGCCGGATTGTTGCAGACTCGTTCTCCTCCAAACCGATAACCATCCGTTGTGGTTCGCCAAAACTCTGGCCGACTTTGAAATCAATAACTTAGCCGCCCTCCCATGACTGTTCTGTTATAACTCCTAGCCATGTTTCGATTTACCAGCCTGTGCCTCGGAACGCTGGTTCGCATCTTGCGCGCGTCGGAGTCTCCTACTGGAGAATCTCGTCCTACGTCAACAACTCACCGTACTGAAGCGTCGGCATCCCCGGCCAAGACTCGGCCTATTCGACAAGCTCTTCTGGGTCGCAGTTCGACGGTTCTGGTCAGAGTGGAAGCAAGCGCTCCTCATCGTCACACCCTAAACCGTGGTTCGGTGCAATTCAATTCTCTCAGCCTCACTTGCTGTGCTATACCTCGCGTTCACGAAAAGAAGCGAGGAGGTCAAGAATGACAAAGGATTCCAGTCCTCCACAGGGGCAACCTTGGGTGCGAAGGTGGTTTCAAGAAGGCGTTCCTTTGGTGGACCCCGACGCAATTGCTGAAACCTTCGAAGCTCTGAAAAGTCACTTGAAGCCGCAACAGATGACGTATCTCGAAGCTCGCTGGCTACACATGCTGCTCTGGTGGACGGAGCGGGCGAAAGAAAACAAATGGAAATACTACACTGCGCGCTGCATTGTCATTCTTGGCGGCGCCTTGATTCCCGCGCTGGTGAGCTTAAACGTCAATCCGGGCGCTGCTCAGTACCTCAAGTGGACTACGGCAGGTATTGGGTTGCTCATTGCTATCAGCGCCGGACTGGAAGAAATTTTTCATTTTGGAGAAATCTGGCGCGAAAAGCGCGGGGCCGCAGAATTACTGAAAGTGGAAGGTTGGCGCTATTTTGAACTGAGCGGCGCTTACCGAGGGAAGAGCTATCAGGACGCCTACCCGGACTTCGTAGCTAGTGTGGAGGCACTGATCGAACGGGAAATCAAGGACTACCTTGTGACGGTCCGAACTGTGCAAAAGGACTCCGAAAAGGACCAGACCGGCAACACAAAGCAATAAAGCTAGTCATGATTCATTGTGAGCTTCCTACGGCTGTCCGGGCAGAGCGGCGGTGCAGGCCGTTCATCGGAGCGAAGCGGAGACTCTTCTATGAGAAGGGCGGTTGCCGTCAAGCGCCTTTTTTCCGCCTTTTCTCTCGTAAGAGCGATGCAATAACATTGCTTTCATAGCGGGAATGTGCGGTCGTAGACTGATAATCAGACGATTATGCTAAAAACGGAAGTAGACGGGCGCCGCGGCGACCCGCCTGGAGGGCATAATGATCCGGTTCTTATTATTTGAGCTGGAGAAAACTCTAGTTGATGGCCTAGGCAAAGTGTTTGCTCATGTCATCGAAGCACTTAAGACGATGGAGAGTTTTCGGACGGACACTGCCGAAAGTCTCTCGATGTGTCTGATATCGGTGGAGCCTGCGGGTCCGAGCGGTATCGATGACACATCCGATCGGTTGATCTCCCGACTGGAAACATTGGGGCTCAAGCGTTTCTTCGATCCTGTCGGACGAAGGGTAACCTTGATGATGCGCGCGGATATTCAGCGATTTGATCAGCATCTATTCGATACAACTATCGCACGGTCAATGTGTGATGCAACGCCGGATCAATGTGTCTTCTTTACTGGCGACCACGAAGTAGCGTGGACGACAAGGGGCCTGAACATCAAGACATTAGAATTCAACCCTATTCAAGAGGGCGGGACCGATTTTGTCAACTGGCTGGAGGCCCCGCTGCTTGTCGCCAAAATGCTCAGTGGCAATCGGCAGAAGAATACCGAAGAGGCGCTGCGTGCCTATTTGGCGGCGACTGAAAACATGGATCTGGTTTCATTGACTGCCTCCGCCGATCCGGATACCTTCCTGGGCAAGGTTAGCGCTTGGCACGCGATCACGAGTGAAAAACTAAGGGACCTAAGTGGTGTTAGCGTGAGACTCCCCACCGAAGTGAGAGTGCAGCTTGACACGTCAGGGAAAGTAAAGAGGGTCGATCGGACGAATCCGTCGGCTGAGCACGAGGAAGAAGCGAAGCACTTCGTTGAGAGCCTGGTGATACATGGTCAGATTGCGCCAGAGAGCGAGGTGTCGCCCCACGGTGCCACGCACCAAATTAGCACTGACAGCGAGGGGCGCCGCTATCTAATTCGAAAACGATTCACTGCGGTCTAGGGACAAAAAAAGCGCAAGCGGATCAACATCTTCTTTCCCTGAAGGATGCGGATCGTGTGCGTTGTTGAGGTTACGGTCGCCTCGGTGGCAGCAATAGAACCCTTCTTTGCGCGCTCGAACGAAATGCGTTCGTGCTCCAGCAGCGATGTGACATAAGAACGCACTTCATCTTGTGTGGTGTATTCCTCGGGTAGAGCCCCCATCAGCACCGCTGACTTTCCTGAAGAACCAACGAACATGGTTTCATCGGCCAGAGCGACAACCCCGGCGAGTCTCTTGTCCAGTGTTGCCAAGGACACTTCCCGCTTGTGGATTGCCCGAGCGACCCTTTGGCCAAGAATTTCTGCAGTGTTGATGGCAAGTTTGGCCCTCGGTGGCGCACCGATCCGCTGTAAGAGGTCTTTCCGTGTAGCCAGGTCCAAAATGCTTGCGGCTTTTCCGGTAAGTGCAGGCACACTACCTGCAAGATCTGCTCTGGGCGCCAGGACGCCCGCACCCAGAAGCGCAATGCCATGCCGTGCGAATGCATTCTGAATTGCAGCTTGATTCGTGCCTCCGTTGAGCTGCTGATCGGCCGAAATCATCGAACGTCCAACAGATTCGAAAAAACGCGGAACGAGGGGAGCGGAACGCACCGCAGCAAGTAAAATCTTTGCCACGGCCGCGGCCGCCGCTAGCAAGTCCTGCTCGCTATTCGATGGCATGGCATTGAAAACATTCCGTATGCAGTCGTAAAAAGGTCCGCTAAACACCTGACCAAAGCTATGACTTTCATCGATGAGCTGACCTGGAGGGCCATTCGTCGGCAGCGTGGAGGGAATCTGAAACTTAAAGTCATTCAAGGCGTGGCGTGGCGCCGACGGGTTCGCGTTCGGACCATAAGATTGCAACACGCCGTCCGACAAGTCCTCGGCCGTGGTCTCAATGAAGTTGGCGGTCCCTAGATCAGGCGCAACGGCCAAGAGAGCTTGACGGGATTGCAGGTCACTAAACGCCGTCAGCAACGCCATACAGTCGGCAAAGGCTTCATGGAAGGCAGCCGCTTCGAGGAATAGGCTATCGAACAGATCTGTTCGGACAGAATCTAGCAGCCCATGCCCGACCTCGTGTGAAACGACATCAGTACTGGCGCCGGAGTAAGTAGATTTCGCTGGTATGACGTACTGGAAGAAGGAGAAGCTTTGCCGGTCATAGAACGCATTGAGCACATTGCCGGCGTTCTGCAATAGTGGAAGATTATTCTGGTCGGCGGCTTCGCTCGACCAGGCCGGCAAGTTACCTGCGAAGGACTCCCAGGTGTCGAGCGCTGCCAAGGCCGCCTCACGGCATTGCCAGAATAGAAATTCCGGCGTCCCGGGGGCGTATTGTCCTTCAGTGGCTGGATTTGCGTATGTAAACCCAGCGCGTCCCGCTGGCCTATCTGGACGCGCCTGCTGCGGGCGCATCGGTGGCGATGCCCCTCCAGCCATCGGATCATTGGGGATAAAATTGATCGTCACAAATGCCTCCGTGAAGGAAACGCAGTGGGAGGGACTGCCGGCCGATCTTCAGATGCACGACTACGCGCAGCGCGATTCGCTGAGAAGACCCCGACCACCAAGCCAAAACCAGGTCGACGCTCAATGCATGGTTTCTGAAATGACCTACAGTCTTGTACCGGCGACGACACTACAGTTCTCTGGGGTGATATGTCAAGTCAAGTAAGCCTCCCCCAGCTACTTTAACTTCTGATATATACGCCAGACGAGGAGTAGTGTATAGTCTCTGGCAATTCCTTCCGGAGGTTCGACGATGGCATACTCCTCCCGGCCCTTAGCCGTCGCTTTTCTTGCGTTGCTGGTCCCAATTCGTCTCGTGGCACAGGACCATGCAACGATCACGCAAGGATCAAATTTGCGCACTGATCCTTCAACTCACAACCCTCCCATTCAGACGTTGGCAAAGGGCGCGCATGTCACCGTGCTCGAGCCAAAACCGATGAATGGTTTCTATCACGTCCGGACGCCCGAGAAAAAAGAAGGCTGGGTTTGGAGCAAGAATTTGAACACGGGAACTCAAGCCTCTCAGAAGTCGAGAAAGCTGGTGCGCCGTTCTACTCTTGTCGAGACTGAAGTAGAAGCACTAGGTGCCGGGGTGTGCGCGCCCGGGTTGGACTCATGTCCCGCGAGCGGATGTGCCGCTCCGGATGCCCCTCATGGTCTTGCCAATCAACTCAAGCGCCGCATCCCCTCATCGAGCACGCCTACATTTCTTACGTTTGACGATTTTCAGGCCCTTCAGCAGCAGGCCGACAGCCTAGTCGGCGAAAACAAGGAGTTAAGCGCAGACGACAGGGCAAAGCTGACCAATCTCACGGTTGGCAACGGGCAGGTGTCGGAGGGCGACCTCGTTTCGATTGTGGGCTATCTGGTGGGAGTGCCCCATCCTAATACGCGTGAATCCGTGAATTGCAATCTGAAGGGAGAGCAAAATAACGACTTCCATATTCCCATCTCTAACGACCCAGACAACACGGATTTTCAGGGGATTGTAGTCGAAATGATTCCGCAGAATCGGCCGGATTCGTGGACTCTTGCGAACCTCACACAAGTCGAGAACGGCCGACAGCTCGTCTTGGTAACGGGCGCGCTGTTCTACGACAACTTCCATTTCGTTAACGGGGATCCGTCGTCACCCAAAAAAGGCCAGCCGCATCGTTTTTCGCTTTGGGAAGCTCACCCTTTGACTCAGTTCCTTGTCTGCACGAAGCCTGACAATTCCTGCGATCCTTCGCAGGCGGGTGACTGGACGCCGCTTGGGATCAATCCCTGAGTACGCGGCCTGCGCAAGCGAGATTTTTCAGTTCGGCCCAGGGAACCTGAAAAGGAGCAAATATGGGAAGAGAAGTCATTTCGAAAAACGACGTGGCCATTTTGCGAGAGCGTCTGCAGGAACTCGCCGACTTGAGACAAAAGCTTGGAGCCGTGGCAGGAGGAGGGCCACCGGTTCCAGAAATCACGGAAGACAAGTACAAGGATAGATTGCTGAAGTACATCCCTGCGGACATAATCGCGATCTACTTGACCTTGCAGGGATTCGTCGCGATGCTTCGCGACCCGGCACCGATCCGCGCGCTCCATTGGGTTATGTTTGTGATCATTCTGGTCATCACGATCCCTTGGCAACGAAAGGTGGCCAAGATTGGGAAATGGACCCAAGTGTCGATTGGCACAGGGGCTTTCATTGTCTGGGCAATTACGGTAGGCGAACCTTTTACGGCGACAAACCTCGGGTTATGGTACCAGTCGGCATACGGAGCGATGATCCTCGCTTTGTATACCTTCCTCATCCCTCTCTGGGAGATCGCGTAGAAAGGATTCCGAAATGTGCGACACGGTTGCCGGTGAATTGATACTGTGCTTTCCGGCGATTGATTTCGCAGCTCGTAATCTCGTCTCGCTGATACGCGATCACAAAATCGAACACGTGGAATACGTTGATTCCCTCGAAAATAAACTCGGCCGACTCAATTTGAAACCCGGTCCCGATCTCGATTTTGACCTCCACCTTGTGAGAGTCCCCTCGGGGCAGGAATCTTGGAAAACAACATATCTGCAATTCTTCTACAAGGACGAACTGTTGAGAGCGATCCCTAGTTCACCTCAACTGTTCAAGCAGGTCCTCGGGCGCTCCGATTACCAATTCACTGTTTCTCCGAATCATCTGCTGAGTTTAGCGGGGTCTTCTCCTGCTGCGATCCCCGTCTCCGCAAAGAACTTTCAGTTTGGCAACTGCCATTCGCAAAACAAGCAGGCCATCGGTCTGCCCCTCCCCACGTTTTCTAATCCTGGCACGGTTCGGGTGCTCCTACTCGATTCAGGAGTAGCAGCTGACGCAGCCGTCACAGTCATTGACCGGCGTAACATCGTGGATCCAAAGAATCTGCAGAACACACAGGACGACCACGGACATGGGACGGGTGTGGCTCTGCTCATTCATGAACTGGCTCCGAATGCACAATTCATAGTCTATAAGGTGGCAGATGCAGCGGGGAGAATCAGCGAATGGGATGCATTAGCTGGCATCGCGGCGAAATCGGACGCTCAAGTCGTGAATTTGAGCATGCAATTCGGATTACTCGATAAAGGCAAGGGATGTGCCGTGTGCGGCCGGGAATCAACGGCGTCTCGATCTGCAATCTTCGAGAATATTGTTGATCAGTTGGCAAAGCGCAATCCAAGACCAGTCGTTATCGCGGCGGCAGGGAATTACAAGGATACGAACCTGGCCTACCCTGCCCGCTTCGCCGATGTGCTGGCGATCGGTGGAATCACAAGTCAGCGCGTTCTTTCTTCGGACTGCAATTCTGGGGATACAGACCAGACAGGCAGCCTGCACAATAACCATTTCGTCTTGCCGGGAGGGGAGCGCGATCCCAGCAAGCTTGAAGCTGTAATGACTTCGGCGGGAGGCAAGAATTGGAGTGGATCCTCGTTCGCCTGTGGTTTCGCTTCGGGTCTTGTAGCGGAACTACTCAGTCGACAAAGTGTCCAAAGCTTTGATTTCGACAAGTTTGTCGATGGCCTGCGGCAACGCTCTGACAAGAACCTGCCAAGTTATTCAACAACATTGCATGGACACGGTTTGATGCGGGCCTGAGAGTCCCGTCCGCGTGACTGGATCTATACGGTCCCGATTTGAGACAGCACACGGTAGGTGATCCAGCGGCCGCCACAACCGATCTTGGCGACAAGACCAAGCTGGCTTTTACTGTCGACGCCCCGCCGGACGGTGCGGGGCCAACCCAGGTCCTAACCCGCACACTCGGCAAAGAAGTCTTCCTGATTGTCCGATACTCGATTTAGGTGCCGGGAAGGAAGCTCTCATCTTTTAGGAACGAACTCTTCGCAAGGAGGACAAATGGCGGTTATTAATACGGTCATCGATTTGTCGCATCACAACCAATTTCTGGATTTTCAACAAATCCATAAACAAGGTGGAATTCTCGGTGTTATCCACAAGGCCACCCAAGGGTTGCGATTCAAGGATCCGAATTACCTTACAAACAAAGGCAGTGCTCTCCCCGCTGGCTTGCTTTGGGGGGCCTACCATTTCGGTACAGGCGGCGATGGGGTTCATCAAGCTGAGTTCTTCCTAGATTTCGTCAATCCAGAATCTCAGACGCTTCTGGTGCTGGATTTTGAAGCAAATCCGCAAGGTCCTAGTATGACCTTAGAAGAGGCCCGTGCATTTGTGACTCACATCCAGGTTGCGACCGGCCGCTGGCCTGGACTCTATTCGGGCCATTATATAAAAGAACTTCTGGGGACAAATCAGGATCCCGTCCTTGCCAATTGCTGGCTTTGGCTGGCCCAGTACGGGCCGACACCAGTTGTGCCGGCGAATTGGAAATCGTGGACGATGTGGCAATACACCGATGGAGCGAACGGACCGAGCCCACACGATGTGCCCGGCGCCGGTCGATGCGATAGGGATAAGTTTACGGGCGACGAACCGGGCCTTCAAACGTTTTGGGGAACCTCACTCCAGGTACAACTGGCCTGACGGTTGGCTTTGTGGGCGACCCAACTTGTCGAGTCCAATCGATTCCAACTTGCCCGCTCTTTGGAGGCCGAATTCTGGATCGGTGTATTCGGCACGCACGACGATCGCGATCACCCCGCCAATGAAGAATCGCGAAGACACGAAAAGTCATGACGCGGAGGAAGCCATGGCAACTAACCCTGGGCGCAACGAGCACGGTGCTGGTCGATGCCAGGAGTCCCCGCAGTTTCACCACAGTCAAGAGAAGATAATGACTAGGAGTCTTAGTTTGTAACGAAACCGTGACAGAGTTCACCATCTAGAGAAAGCAATGTTCGCTTGCGCGAGGCTGGGCTGTTGGCTACCGCAGGCCATAATTGCGAGACGCTTATCTCTGCGCAGAAGGAACTGCTGAAGGCTGTGCCTTCAGAACTACCTTGCTATCGAGAACAACGAATTCTCGGCGCGACCGGTGCGGAGTCTGAAACTTGCTAATCGCGACTCGCAAACAACCCTAAAGCAATGAAAGTCAACGACCAACTCACAATCCTATAGCATCGAAAAGTAAGGGAGAATCGAAAATGTCACACAACATAGTTATTATCACCGTGGCGGCTTTCTTCCTTGTAGTCCCGCAGGCAATGGCTCAAAAGTGGCAAAGCCAACTTCCCAAAAAACCAGAAAAAGAGCTGACATTCTATGACTACAGACAAGCATTTGAAGAGTATTACAAACAGCATCCTCCAGATTTTAAGAAGGAAAAACTGTTGCCGACGTTTGAGTTTGAAGGCGCTCAGGAAGTGGAGGATCGTGTTGCATTAGAGGAACACAAACTCTTCAAGCGCTGGGAATGGTTCACCGAACCCAGAGTTTATCCGAGCGGCAAATGGGACTTTGAGAAAATTGATGCAATACGGGAAAGATTGGAAGCTGAGGACAATCGTCTGGTGCTCGAGCAGGCAGAAGTCAACCCGTTAAGGCTGACAATTGAAAAAGGGAAGATTATTTGGCCCCCCATAAAATTTTGGAATCCGCTGGGTCCTGCTGATGCCATTGGAGGCACGAACCTCGGGCGTGTGAATTCCATTCAGTTCGATCCGACGAATGCAAACATCATTTACATTGGGGCGCCGGACGGCGGAGTCTGGAAAAGTACAGACGGTGGAGCGACGTGGGCTCCGAAATTCGATTTTCAGCCGACGTTGAGTGTGGGTGACGTCGTGATTGATCCAGGTAATCCTCAGATCATTTATATCGCCACGAGCGATCCATTCGGGTACGGGAACCCTTTTTGGGGCGGTACCTACAGCGTTGGGATAAGAAAAAGCACAGATGGCGGGAATACCTGGACGGCTACCGGGCTTACCTGGACGGTCGGACAGAACCGGACGATCCGCCGGCTGGCGATTCATCCTTCCAATGGGAACATTCTGCTCGCGGCCACGAGCGACGGTGTTTACCGGACAGCAGACGGGGGCCTAACGTGGACTCGAATATTGACGGCGAGTTCCTTCGATGCCGAATTCCAACAGAACAATGGCGCCATCGCGTATGTCACGACGAATCAGGTATTCAAGAGCTCCAATGCCGGAGCTAGTTTTAGTGCTTTGACGGCTACTTGTGGCGGTTCCAGATACAGCATTGGGATCGCTCGCAGCAACCCCAAGGTGCTGTACACCTTATGCACGGATGGAACCGTGCAAAGGAGCATCAATTCAGGGGTAACGTGGAAAACAGTGACCGCGCCGGGCGTGACGTTATACGGCTACTACGACAACGTGCTGGCGGTGTCACCCGTCAACTTCAAAGAAGTATATGTCGCTGGCTTCAACATGAAGAGGACCACCGACGGGGGCAGCAGCTGGAGCAGCGTGCCCGTAGCGGGGCACGTCGATAACCACTACATTAAATTCTTCCCTGGCAGCGGTACTGCCCTGCTGGTTGGCAATGATGGCGGGCTCTTCAAAAGCACGAATTCCGGCGCCACCTGGAGCAGCCTCAATAAAGGATTGTCTATCACTCAATTCTACGGTTTGGGGATCAGCACGACGAATCCCGCCATTATGGTCATGGGGGCCCAGGATAATGGCAACATGAAATACAACGCAGGGGTGTTCACAAATATCACCAATGCCGACGGAATGAGAGGCTTCATCGATTGGAGCAACCCCAACAATATTTTCGTATCGATACAAAACGGCGGCTTGTACCGCAGCACGAATGGCGGCGCTACGTTTACCGGCATCAGTACCCCGAGCGGAGGATCTTGGGTCACACCCTGGGGCCAGGATGCAACCGTGGCAGCTACGATATACGCGGGGACCGACAAGGTTTACAAAAGCACGAACCAGGGCAGTACGTGGACTGCAATCAGCGGCTCGCTAGCAGGCGTGGGAACGTTTGCGGTGCTGCAGGTGGCTCCGGGCAACGCGAACTTTATCTATGCGGGAAGCGGCACGAAACTCTATCGAACCAAGAATGGCGGTTCGACGTGGACCGATGTTACGGCCGGGCTTCCGGTAGCCACAAGCTTTCTTACCGGTGCAGCCGTTCACGAATATGATCCGAACATCGTTTATGTGACCTTCAGCGGCTATACCGCAGGCCAAAAGGTTTACAAATCCTGCGATGGTGGGAACCACTGGAGCAATATCAGCGGCACTTTGCCGAACATGCCCGCGAATGCGATCGTGCATGAAAGGAGGTACAACAATCCACTCTATTTGGGCACGGATGCAGGCGTCTACTACTTAAATGACGATCTCAGCGATTGGGTTCCCTACAAGTTTGGGTTGCCCAATGTGATTGTGGACCATCTCGAAATCCATTACGGTACTAAGGTGATTCGGGCGGCGACCTACGGCAGGGGCGTTTGGCAGGCTCCGCTGAACTAGCCGATCGAAAATCGCACCCGGCGTCACATGGCAGCGGCGGGATGAAGCGGCACAATTTTTGTAGCGAGGCCGTACCAAGTCGCTCCACCGGACTTGAGGCACACCACGAGCTCATGTCGTTGTGCGAGTTTGTCTCCGGTGCAGTCTTTACCGTCCGGATGTTTGGGCTTTTCTAGTTCCACCTGATACACGTCGTCGGAGGTTTCTTTCACGAGCGTGTCTTTTTCCCCAGTGGGAACACCGACATCCTGTTCGATCAATACAGGAGAATCAACTTTCTTCCATGTAGCATCGTAGCGTTTCCCCTTCAGGCACACGCCGGTTACGGAAATGACGACGCCTTTCTTGACGACCACGTATATGAAGTAGGAAACCGGAAATGGGTTCTGAGAAGATTGCGTGCCACTGTTGTTGCCTGGCGTGCCGGGTATGGTCTTGCGGCTGTATGCCAACGTTTCTTTTACAGGCGATTGGGCCATCAAGCTGGTAGTGAGCACCAGAAGAAGGAACACGGAGGTATGCTTCATCGGAGCAGTACTCCATCTCTGTGACACAGTATGACCCGCTCTCCGTTTCTGGTCTAGACTCAATGTATATTTAGCTCCTGAAACCTGTGCCGGCGTATTTCACGCAATCGGTGACTCTGAAGAATGAGCACAATTCGAGCACGCAGTCTGGGGGATTTGGCGCTTAGCGACAAACATGTTCACATTTTCCGAGCGCCTTGAGATGCTACTGGCCAACCTCAATATCCAGCACAGGATGGAGCTCAATGCCATTCGGAGCCCTTCCATTCTGACCGCGGTTATAATCGAAGAATCTTATTCCAGTAACAGTCACTTGTACCGGCACGTCGAGGCTTGTGAAGTGAAGTTCGGGTTGGAATCTCTCTCCGAGCTTTTCTCTCGCATGGTTGATTCGACTGGCTTGCGTTGAGGCGCAAACGTTGCTGCATTGCGGATCGGGTATTTCCACGATCATCCTGTGCGAGACGTCGTCGGGATCCGCAATTATGAGGTGAAAATCGTGATCGGCGACTTTCAGTACACGTAAGCACGCTCTACAAATGGTTCACTCTCCCTTCTGCCAACGAGGCAGCCCTTCCCCGTAAGCCATTGAAATACCTGGGCTCGTGGGTTTGTATCCCACGTCCCAGTCTCACGATCTTCTTATAATGTGGCGACTTATCGGTTTTGCGAGGCGACACACGGCGACAATCACCTGCTTGCGCAGGGCCAAGCCGTTTTGAATGAATGAAAGGAGTACTTGCACTTCCAAGTGCAAGTCATTGAAAGCAATGAGAATTCAGTGGGTATAGGGTTCGATCCCCACCCGCGCCTCCAATTTCTACTGTGAAATGAATCAGCTAGCGGCAAGGTTTCGCCGTGTACTCCGCGTGTACCTCGTTCTGGAGAGCGATGGCTGGGTCCTGCTTCCAAGCACTGATCAAATCCGCCTAGAGTGAGAGGAGGCCAAGGTCTTTAGAATTGAATATGATCTCGATGCGGAAATTAAAATTCATGGCGCCGGTTTGGAAAACCGCTGGCACGAACTTTGAGTCTGCCCCGTAGCGAGCTGAGCCGAATGCTTTACTCACACTCTGTAATTGCTTAGGCGGCGAAAAAATGTGGATTCGAACCGAGTATTCTTCCCGCCCCCACGCAAGGTGGAGAAGTTCTTGAGTCCCTGACGCCACCTAGGTCTTCTGATCGTCATCGATTGCATGAAACGCTTCTAAAGTTGAGGTCACTACTAGACTAGGACCCCTTAGCGAGCACCTCATAGCTTAGTCGGATGAGCCATCTGCACAAGGACGCTTGGCGTGCGCCGCTGAGTTTTTAGATGCCTTGAAGTAGCGGGCACGGAACCCGAAGAATTCCTTCGCTTGAGATGGCGACAGCGGAGAGAAAGCGGTCGGTCGCGACCAAAGCCGCGCACTCTGTCCAGCATGGCCGAGAAAGCACAAGAAACTAACGCCAGCGGGAAAGCTCAAGAGAAGTCCTTTCAGGTAGCGCCGCCGCAATTGAACCTGCCGAAAGGCGGCGGAGCGATCCGCGGAATCGGGGAGAAGTTTGCGGCTAATCCCGTGACGGGCACGGGATCGCTGACGCTGCCCGTTTGTGCGAGTCCGGGTCGGTCGGGCTTTGGCCCGCAATTGTCGTTGTCCTACGACTCCGGATCGGGTAACGGGCCCTTCGGGTTTGGTTGGACACTGGGGCTTCCGCATGTGACGCGCAAGACGGACAAAGGGCTTCCGCAGTACGTGGACCATCAGGAGTCCAACATTTTCGTCCTGTCTGGCGCGGAAGACCTGATGCCGGCGCTCTTGCACAACGGGGACTGGGTGCGGGACATCACGCCGCCGCGCACGGTGTACAACAAACAGTATGTGATTCATCGCTATCGGCCGCGCGTGGAAGGACTGTTCTCGCGCATCGAACGATGGATCAACGTAGCCGACGTGCAAGACACCTTTTGGCGGTCGATCTCCAAAGAGAACATCACCACGTGGTACGGGCGGACGGTGGAGAGCCGGGTGGCTGATCCGGCCGATCCCACGCGGATCTTCACCTGGCTCGTCTGCGAGAGCTATGACGATAAGGGAAACGTCACGGCGTATCAGTACAAAGCGGAAGACTCTTCGGGAGTCGATCTCTCACAGGCGAACGAGCGCAACCGCAGCGACATAACACGATCGGCCCAGCGGTATATCAAGTCCATCTTCTATGGCAATCGCACTCCGTATTTTCCGCTCTTGACCGGGGATGGGCCCGTAGCGCTGCCGACGGATTGGTGTTTCGAACTGGTATTCGATTATGGCGAGCATGACCTGACAAATCCGGTGCCCCAGGACACGGGGAATCGGAAGTGGAATCTGCGGCCGGATGCGTTTTCAACCTACCGAGCGGCGTTTGAAGTGCGCACCTATCGGCTCTGCCAGCGCGCGCTGATGTTTCATCACTTCAAGGATGAGCCGAATGTCGGATTGAATTGCGTGGTGCGCTCTACGGGATTTGCCTATTCGCCGCCGCCTGCCGATCCGGCGCAACCATATTATTCGTTTCTGGTGTCGTCGACCGAGAGCGGGTGGGTGCGGACCGGTGCAGCGACCTACCTCACGACGTCGTTGCCCCCGGTCGAGTTCGAATACACGCAAGCGCAGATCGATGAGACGGTGCGCGAGGTGGACAGCGAGAGTTTGAAGAACCTTCCGAACGGGATCGACGGGACGCGCTACCGCTGGGTGGACCTCGATGGAGAAGGACTATCCGGGATCCTGACCGAACAAGGAGGAAGCTGGTTCTACAAAGCGAATCTGAGCGCGGCGAATCAGGCGATTGTCGACGACGTGCCCGTGACGCTTCCGCAGTTCGGGCCAGTCGAAGTGGTGATGCGGAAACCGTCGCTCGCGTCGTTAAGCGGCGGGCGACAGCAACTGACGGACTTGTCCGGGGACGGCAAGTTGGACGTGGTGGACTATGAAAGCGATTGTCCCGGTTATTTCGAACGCACCGACGATGCAAACTGGCAACCCTTCCGGACGTTCCCTTCGCTTCCCGTGCTGGATTGGCGGAATCCGAATTTGAAATTTATCGATCTGACCGGGGATGGATTCCCGGACCTACTGATCAGCGAAGACGACGTGTTCTGGTGGCACAAATCGCTGTCTACGGAAGGATTCGGGCCCGCGCAACGCGTGCAGCAATGCCTCGATGAAGAAAAAGGGCCGCAGCTCGTATTTGCCGACGGCACCGAGACCATTTTTCTTGCGGACATGAGTGGAGACGGGCTGACGGACCTGGTGCGCGTACGCAATGGCGAGGTGTGCTACTGGCCGAACCTCGGGTACGGGCGATTTGGGACCAAGGTGACGATGGACCAAGCGCCGCTGCTTGACCGGCTCGATCTGTTCGATGGGCGGCGGATTCATCTGGCGGATATCGATGGATCGGGGACCGCGGACATTTTGTATTTTGCAAGCGGCGGAATTCATTTGTATTTCAACCAGTCCGGAAATGCCTGGGGGGCGAAACGCGCGCTGGCTCATTTCCCAATGGTCGAGAGCCTCTCGACGGCGACGCCCCTTGACTTGCTCGGAAACGGCACGGCTTGCCTGGTGTGGTCCTCCTCCCTTCCCGGCAACGAGCGGCGCCCCATGCGGTACATCGACCTGATGGGCGGGCAGAAACCACATTTGCTGGCGGCGATCAGAAACAATCTGGGAGCCGAGACGCGAGTGGCCTATGCGCCGTCGACGAAGTTTTACGTGGCGGACAAAC